>Ga0307948_1001354_pt1 | contig 17324 bp, 19 predicted proteins | sample OrgLakmetagen280_FD_201824 | JGI IMG/M metagenome (GOLD analysis project Ga0307948, IMG submission 201824) | Saline water microbial communities from Organic Lake, Antarctica - #280 | ecosystem: Environmental > Aquatic > Non-marine Saline and Alkaline > Saline | place: Antarctica: Organic Lake...
GGTGTCCAGAACCATACATATACAGTGTGTAGGTATACAAAATTTGTGGCAGGGAAATCAGGGAAATCATCAAATATACGGTCATATACGGTGTATACATACGGTTTTGGCCTACCCTAGGTATGTATATTCTGGCCACTGGTTTCCCAGCCATGCAACGGTTTTGGCCTACCCTAGGTATGTATATTCTGGCCACTGGTTTCCCAGCCATGCAACGGTTTTGGCCTACCCTAGGTATGTATATTCTGGCCACTGGTTTCCCAGCCATGCATCGTACGTATCACCTGACAGCTGAGCAACTGACTTCTTTGACAAAGGAATCCATACGGACTCCTTACTAAAGGTCCTAATTAGGACAAGAAGGGTTTGTATTAAAGTATTCCTGCTTAATCCTGCTTGAAATACTGATCTGTGATGTGTAGAAGAAGCTTGAGGTAAATTAAAATATAAGGCAACTATCCACACTTTAAATTTCGGCACACATGCTAAACGTATAATTATTGCACTGCTGCTTTTGTGGGCTCCGGCTATTGTCAGTTGCAGTTTTGGTTGTCAACATGATAAAGGACCTGCTATCAGATTGGCACATTATTTTATTGTATTAAAGATGTTCCACTAGTCGTTTTATTCATTTCTAGAGGTGACTGTTGCGCATTTGATTACCCTTTGACACCTCGCTGAAGTCAAAAGGTAAGGTGTCACAAGACTCAACATTACTAGGCTTGGTGGCCCCTATAGACAGCACGTGCACAGTGATCAGGCCACGCCACTCTACATAACAGTTCTTAGGCTCGGTGGACCCTAGACAGCACGTGCACAGTGATCAGGCCACGCCACTTACAGCTCACAGCTTGTTCCATCATTGATTGACACCTCCACCTTAGTGGAGCTGCTGGAAGAAGCTGTGCCTGGAATCCCTGGTATAACGTACAACACAAAAGAGGCTCTGCCCCAAAACCTGGGCATCGTGGGCGAAATGGAACGCACCCCTTTGTGCCACGGAAGTGTAGAGATTGTGAACGAGATGCCTGTTGATCCTATCCCGTCTCCCCCTACGCCTGTCGTGCACTACAGCGCTTCTGATCGTCAGCGTACGTTTTGGGAACACACAGCTTCATTCAGATAAAGGCATGCGTTCTACATGTCCCATTCCCCTGTATTTAAATTTGGGCCGCACAAAATCTTTGCTTGCTTGCACGGGGATTGACGGATTTGTAACATGCACTGTGTGAGTCAGGCACAGTTTGCTATGGCCAATGCCACTTAGAGCTGTTGGATGTTTTGATACATTTATCTTTTTTTCCTAAACTTGGTGTTACGGCTACGCACTTCTGTCTTTACCGTGATTCCCTTCTTACTTGGTTACCATGGTTACCATAACTACCGAGGTTACCATGATTCACTTCTTACTTGGTGTCTTGCTCGCCTTCCTGCAGGTGGGGGTGTGCCTCCTCCATTCAGGGAGCAGGTCGCTGCTGCTAAAGAGGCCAGTACATCACAGAAAGAGAGTGGTGAGCTTCCAAATACTTAGACCTTAAACACACACTCCCGCACCCACGCACCCGACCAAACTCGCTGAGCTATTTTTGTATGATTAAGCCTACTCGTTGCTCGCTGGAATCCGTGTATTGGAGTGTTTATATCATCCATGCTCTGCTGTGCACTTGTGTAATAACTAAGATGCTTGCAAAGGTTGCCATTAATGGTGGGCACATTGCCACCCGCTGTGCAGGTGTAGCTGCTGAAGAGCCCACGGCAGAAGATCTGGCAGGTGCGTGCGATGACGGGTACTTATAATAGCCACGCTTTTACTTGAAAAGTCATAGTGAAATTCTGCAGTATTTACCACACCCAACTGCAAAATTCACCGCTACTTACCTGCGTTGCTTAGTTGTGTGGGGAAGTAACCACTCGCACCAGGAGGCTGGTGTTTTTGTGTGGTTGTGAACGTGCTTGTGCAAGCGCGTGTTGGTATGATGACTTGAAACGGACAGCTGCTTTATCTGACACTTTTGCTTGAGAGACTGCAGAATTTTAGCTTCCACATTCTGGTTGAGAGTGTCTCGTCAACGGTTTGCGCTGGAAAAGGTGTTCTGTGCCAGCTGCTGTTCAAATCTTTTTTTGTTTTAGGAAGGCCAATAGCATGCTGAGTATTAAAGGCATATGGCACACGGCAAGGCTTGATCGCCGGCTTTGATTGTCCTTGTGTGTTTTTTGCTTCATAAGAAGAGTGGTTAAGGCTTGAGAGATCTACAAAATATTTTCTCCACTTGAGCATTTCTGTAGATCTTGCATAGTCAATTGACCTTGAATTCCCGCAAATGGCCAGACTTTTCACAAATTGCCCTTGTTAGAGTAAGGCAAATGTATGAGAATGGATTAGCAACAGTTTTGGAGCAGGCATGACTTGAGGTTGTTTTTAACCTAGTTAGTATTACAGTTCCACACATATACTATTACAGAGCGGCTGCACATTACAGTACAAATCCAGGTTTAAATAAAATGCAAAGGCGCACCCATTTAGGAGTTCTTACTAATGCTGCAAGTCTTCAATGACGTGTCACTTCTTATCCAACAGATATTTTAACTTCCACGCTTGTTCTGTATGTACGTATACAGACGCAGGTGCTGCTATGGCTGCCAGCGAGCCTCCAGCTGCTGAACAGGCTGAGCAGGCTCACAGCGCAGGCGCCTCAACCAATGCATCTACCTTAATGGGAGACACGTCAGCAATGTCTCCAAGGTAGCTTATTATGAAAACTGCGTAATAGGTACATCACAACTGGCGCAGACCACAACATTTAGACAAATTATTTCTTGGAAATTGCCAGAAATCTTGCTTTTTAATCTCAAACACCTTCATTTGTCCAATCTTGGTAGCTGTGGCATTTAATATAGCAGTTCACTGCGATATACCACGTGTGCTACACATGCGATATACCATGTGTGCTACACATGCGATATACCACGTGTGCTACACATGCGATATACCACGTGTGCTACACATGCGATATACCACGTGTGCTACACATGCGATATACCACGTGTGCTACACATGCGATATTCCACGTGTGCTACACATGCGATATACAACGTGTGCTACACATGCGATATACCACGTGTGCTACACATGCGATATACCACGTGTGCTACACATGCAGGGTCATGCCGCATGCAGCAGCGCAGCTGACGGGGGCAGAGCAAGGACACTGGCAAGCACCTCATGGCTTTGTGCCCAAAGCTGAGCTCGAAGGTATGCATTATTGCAGCATTATTGTGTAAATAATAATAATGAAACAAAAAAGTACACGGGCAGTGAACTCCACTCCCCATTATCAAGGACAAGGACCAACTTGAGGCCAAATACCTATGAAGTTGGCTGGCGGAATTATTACAGGAGCTCCAGAATGTGGTTGTCATTGTTTTGCTATAGCAGAATATGGATTGTCGTTGTGTGGCTCTCCTAGTAGTAGAGCTCGGCTGCTCAATCAATCATGTTTAAGTAGTACCGAGATTAGTTCAATTCAGTCAGGGAATTGACGTGATGGTTGAGATGACTTGGTGCAGCGTGGTTCATTTCAATCAATAGAAAAACAGAGGGCGGGTCAACCTTTACAAACAATTCCTACCAAACGAAAGGATCATCTGCATTTCACGTGTAACGCATTGTAACCAGCAAATGGTAGACATCTACACCCATATTGGAATGTGCCTGCTTGCAGGCATATTGTGGGCAGACCCAGGAAATATCAATCGTTTTAAATCAATATCGATCTCACTTTCTCTCATCACACGTCACAGATTTGGTTCAGGAAAAGCGTGAGCTTAAGAAGAAGAAGCTGGAACATGAGATTGAAATTGCAACTTCCAGCGTTCAGCAGTTGGTGCGGCATGCTGCAAGGTGGGGGGACGGAGCGGTAGTAACAGATATGGCGAAAAGGGTGACTCTTTAAGATGTGGTCCATATAGTAATTGCTTATGGATAGATAATGGAGACACACACACATACACACACATATTACTGCATTACTTTCGGAGAGAAGGAAGTACAGTTTTTGCATAGGTATTGCCCAAAAACAGGCTGACCACACCTGCAGTCATCACACGTTTCTAATTGTTGAAGGTGGTAGTTGGCACCCTAAAAGACCTTGTTGACACTGTTTTCCCTTCATGCATTTCCTTTTCCCTGAAGTCAGACTTCACTGACTTCACTGGGCTGTGATCCATTAAATTTAGACTGTGCTCAGCTGCTGTGCTATGTAATTTTTGTTAGGCTTTGGTGTGCCTAAGCATTCTGTAATGGACCATGTTGTTGTCCCTCGCTCTTGCAGACATGCTGCAGCCACGCTCAGTGACATTGGCCTGGACTCGGGAGAAGTTGCAGAGAAAACGCACGATGCGGCTCAAGAGGTGGTTTTGCAACTATAGTTCAAGAGGTGGTTTTGCAACTATAGCTCAAGAGGTGGTTTTGCAACTATAGCTCAAGAGGTGGTTTTGCGACTATAGCTCAAGAGGTGGTTTTGCAACTATAGCTCAAGAGGTGGTTTTGCAACTATAATTTGCATCACAAATGGTTTGCACTCTTAACCCAGACGCTACAAACTTCAAGCGTTACAAATTACAAAGGCATCTCCCTTTCTTCCACTGAATTAGATTTGCTCCAGTACGAGACTACGCATGCGTTTTGTTAGTCTCTATGCTTGTGTTTTAGAGCCATGACTAGATGCTCCGTACTCCGTACTCTGGAGCTACTGATCTGAATTTGTTTGCAAACATAGGACTTGACACATAGAAGGATGCCACAGCAGAAGAAAAGCAAGTGTTCCATGTGTTCAGGTTGCAATCCCCACTACCATGCTGAATGTCTGTTGTTTTTATTTTGCCCTAAACTGTACCAGGTCGCGGATGCCGCCATTGACGCTGCTAGTGGGTTTGGTGGAGTGAAGGGTCTCTCCTCTTCTTCCTCTGACGAGGAAGAGGAGGTTCAGACGGAAGCCAAGAAGGTTGGTCCCCCTACAATTTGGCGATGAGCATGTAAATTAAGGCCTCGCGATAAAGACCACTTGCCCCTAGCCAGAACTTATATGCATGCTGTGAGTTTGGTGCAAAGCACAAAGCGTGAAACAATGTGACGCACTTTGTTGCCATATGACGCAGAAACTGCTGCCATACGTAACACAGAAATTGCTGCCATGCATAACACAGAAAATATGCGTACTATAAACACTTTATCCAAATCCACGCAGTACCCTCTGCCTGCAAAAGACACCGCCTCAAAGGCAGCAGAGGCTGCGGAGGACACCAAGAGAGGAGCAGCAGAGGCTGCTTCAGACGTCAAGAATGCAGCAGCAGAGGCTGTGCAGGCTGCGGCATCTGCGACTGCTCCAATTGCACAGGTACAGACTTCATGTTGAAATGAATCAGTGTGCGCTGCAAATGAAGTAGCATGCGTAACAAGAAAATAAGTCTCGCATCTCGCATCAGAACTTTTAGCAAGGCATCCATCCCAAAATCACCCACCAATGAAAAGATAAACATCCACAAGCCATTAAAAAATCCCATTGACTCTTGGTGCCTGCACATGGTGGGACTTCCTTGCTCTTTTCTTCTTTTTGGCGCAAACTTGCACCTTTACAATTTTCCCCAGATCTAATGGATGGTGGATCCTGTGCATGAACAAGGAAGTACACCTCCCCACTTTTAGATCTCCCAAATGTCCCTTTCTCGCCCATTCAGGGTCCTCAGGGTGCAACAGCAGCAGCAGCAAGAGATATTAAGGAGGGTGGCAAAACAGCAGCCAAGGAAACGTCAGAGGCAGCAAGAGAGACAGCTGCCAAGGCTGCCGACTTCATCAAGCCCAGTTCGGCCAGTGACCTTGCTGGTGAGGGGCGTTGACACTGTTGACACATCACGCTAGCGACGTGAACTTGTTACTAGGCAGTACTAGGAATGTCCAGCATATTGGTGTGCTACTTTTGTTGCCCTGCTTTCTAAGCGCTTACATACGCACATATTATTACTTGTCGCTGGTCGGAACCTTTGCCGTCGTTTTGTGAGATGCAAGCTGCTCTCAAGAGAGTTGTTATGGTGTAATGCTGTTGGTTCGAAATAAGTGTGCAGGCACTGGAAGCCAAAGAGCTACTGACCAATTGCATTATTGAAGGAGGTACTTTCACTCACTGTTTAAATGGTCCAGCAAATTGATACAATAAAACCTTGAACCTGTCTACTTTTTATCAGGGACACTGCCTTGAACTTATTTGCAATGTTGTCTTTGTTGCTTGGCATGCTGATATCAACATTTCTCTTTGTACGAGTGATAAGAGTTTGTTAGAAGTGAAGGTATGCATGTCCTGTTGCACATCTCTGCATGCCCTCTTGCGCACCTACGTATTGCATACGTCCCTTTTCACCTGTATGTCCTCTTGCACGCTTGCTCTTGCACAACACCTTAACAAAGTGGTTGTTGTCGCCTGCTGATCCAGCCGATCCAACAAGCAACGGCGTGGCACAGCAACTTTCCAAGGAGCAAGATGCCGAGGAGGCTGTCAAGGTTGATCTGCGTGAGGAGCAGCAAGGCAATCCTTTCACCGTCAGCGATGCCATTTCTGGGGCTGTTCAAAATGCCAAGGTATTTTGTGTGTGTGCGTGTGTGTGTGTGTACGCTGTGAAGAGCAGCCATTTTTGAAATTCCTGTGGCTGTTTGAGAATTCAAGATATTGTGAATGCTGCAGGATTACTACAACTAGTCTGAAATAGAGTAGACAGGCATCTCATGAAAAGGTATCCGCTGATGATAATTGTTTGTCTTCCTTTGGACTGCCTTTTCCTGTATTGGGATAACAACAGGAAAGTTAATTTAATTGCCACGTTAGCGAAGAATATTAACTTGAGGCTAACCTTAACCTTAACCTTAACCTTAACTTGAGGCTAACTGGCAACACAAGCGTTGTCTGTTTTCATATGACTGCTGCTTAAATGAACTCGAGGGATTGGTTATAGCAGCTGTTCATGCCCTCTCAGCTGTGCTTGAGTGTATTCTTTATTGCCAGGGGATATGAGGGAAATTATAATAAGGCTCGGTAATTGACAACACTGGTACCATGCGACCACCTGATTCTCCATGGCAAGAATGCTGTGTCTTTCATGTGTTCCTCAACTGATCATGTTGTCTATTTACTTACAAGCGTGTTATTGCAGGAGTGTGTACTTATGGCAAACTGCCATTACACATGGGCCATTGACGTCTGTGCACTTTAGTACACACTGCCATTAACGTCTAAACATGAAAATGCAGGATGCTGGCGAGCACGAGTAGTTTTACAGGGGTGTACTTTATTTCCTATGCCAGCAGTGTGTGTCTTCTGGGCTATGCGTGCACACACGCACACACACACATACACACACATACACACACACACCTACACACACACGCACACACACACACACACACACACACACACACACACACACACACACACACACACACACACACACACACACACACACACACACACACACACACACACACACACACACACACACACACAGGAAGCCGGCAAGAGCATTACTTCTGGTTTGCAAAAAGCCCTGCACTCCCTTCCTGTAGCATCTCCGACTCAAGAGCAGGAAGCAAACAAGATGAGTGCCATTAAATCCCGTGGCTCTGCACCGGGTAAGACATGGATCTAGCCCTTCTATAACACGATCGACTCCAAAAGCAATGGAAATCACTCCCCACATTATATTTTGAAGGAGTTGGATGCCGGGAACCATAAGCTCCTTTCCAGAAGAAGGCAAATAAGGATTAAACAAAAGTAGCCACTATGAAGGGCATTATTAAGTAGGGAATGTGTACTTCTACCTAGCTGTGGCATGTTGTAGTGTGCCGCGCTAACAAGGTAAGCAAGGTTTGATCAAATGTTTTGGACAACACAGTAGCCGCACTGGCCAATGTTCAAGTAATGCTCGTCGGTTTCAAGATATCTCGTTTTTGAGACTCTGAATGCCACTTTGGTGGCTTGCAGGCGGCCTAGCCGAGTCTTGGGACTATACGACTTCAAGTCCACCTCCAGAGGTGCCAGGTGAGCCTGTTCAAATAAGTACGGCTCTCACCTGTGTGTAACAATCTCTTTCAGTTGCCACTTCAGACGCGATCAGAAAAAAGCATTGAGCTGGAATCGTTTCATAGAAGCACTGCTCGCTTGGGCCATACCTACCTGTTTTTGCTCTGCACGTCCTTGGCTATTTTGAGTCTGTTCTGTTGCTTCCTGTAGCTTCAATAAATCATTGCACAATTGGGCTCATATCTGTTTGTTTAGGATCTGCACTTCCTAGCCCGCTCAAATTCCATTTTATTGCTTCCTCGCGTTTCATTGTTATAGTCAGATGGACATGGCATCCTCCAAAATCAATGTTGCCTTGCCCGTTCTCTGAACGAAACCTCACATACAGAAAGCTGGAGCAAATGTGCACTCCACAGCTGTTCAACCACATGCATCATTACCTGCTTTAGGCAGGCTGCTAATTCCAGCTGTTGACACTATCTGTACATCCTTTACACTGTCTCAACTGACAGGACCCTCTTCGCTTCAGCATCTCATGGCTGCGCAAGTGGAATCCGCAAACTCTGTGAGTGGGAATTTGAAGACAAGTGTTTTGCTTTATGATTGCATACTTTCTTTGCATGTGTGTGTCAAAAGATGTGAGCAGCTTTGCCATGCTGTCTGAGGTTTGAAGGACCAGGTGCACACACCCAGATTTGCACACAAACAATGTATGTGTAGAATGACTTGGAGGCAGACGATGCAGCTCGGCTGTGCATCCTGCATGGTAAGGCCAGAGAGGCCGAGCTCTCCAAAAGCGTGACCCAGGCAAGGTATGCAGTCTTGATACCATCGACGTTGAGCAGTGATCGCTTTCCAATTATCAAAGGACTGTGCCTTGTCTGTAACCCTTTGCGTGAGTGTGTTTGTAGGAATACCTGAGTGAAAAAACAGGGCTTGGTACTCCAGAGCTTTTGTTGCAATCGCTCTTATGCTCAGGCAATTGTGTGAGGTACATATTTCCTTGAATTCTGAGCACCCTCGATTTTCATAGTCTTCAAACCGTGCTGTCCTGCAGAAACCCTGAGAACAGAGAAGGCCGCTTTGAATCGGTTGCGGAAGTGGCACAGTCGTCTGATGTTGTCCCTAAGCCAGGTACACAGCGTTGCGACAGTGTTTGTGTGTGTGTGTATGTGTGTGCTGTGTGTGTTTGTGTGTGTAGCTATGTGTGTGAGCTTTTGTGTGTATTTATGTTTGTGTGTAAGTGTGTGAGTGCGCGTATGTGTGTCTATGTGTGTGTGTATGTGTGTGTGTAGTATATGAGTGTGTGTGTGTGTATATATGAAAAAGGTGAGACTTTGCATCATTTTAGTCTTGATCTCCGCTGACTGATGCCTGTGTTTGTGTGTGATGTGTGTGATGTGTAGTGCGTGTTCCATGCCTTCATTTGCCCACTTTGACCAACCATATCTCATTTTAATTGATCGAATTTACAATGTTCCAGGGCAAGGAGCAGATAAACCAGAGACTGATGAGGTGTGTACAGTGCTCGGATGACTTATCTGGACATATCTTGCAAAAAAAGCTTAAACTTTTAGTTGCCACGGTCCTGAATCCTGCTTCAGAAAACATGCATTTTTTGTCCTTGTATTTTGCGTCCATCTTCACGCTTTTGAATTTTAAGAACATGGATGGTCTAACAACCCCTTGTTTTAATATCATTTCCCCCCTGATATGTTGCAGCCCTCTCTGCCAAGCCAATCCCTGTACAATCCTCGCCTCTCGTACCTTTCACGCGATGCTCGTCAAGAAATTGCAGACGAGGACCAGAGGCAGGTACGCCCTTTTTTACTCATGTCTTTGTACAATGTGGAATGCAACAGACAGATGTTTAGGCTAGGATCAAAAAGTTGCTTGGTTCATATGGTGTCGCGCAAATTGGAGCATTCATGTCCTCATTCCTGAAGAGGAAGGCTTTCTGAATCACAGTTCTGCTGAATTTCGTTCTTTTCCCAATGGTCATTGAGGAGATTGAACACCGGAATATTTTATGTACCCCGTGATCAAGGGCTGTTTGCTAATATTTAGCTGTTGTATTCTTCTTGACAAGCAGAAGGTATGAATGGTGCTGTTGATTTTCCACAGGCGGCTGCTGAAGCTGCTCGAGGAATCAACGCTGCATACGAATTAATGGAGCCTCGGCAACAGGTGGGACACTCTTGATTTAAAAGTGGACGGACTGGCAAGATTTGTGGCGCCCTCCTATCTAGGAAAAACGCAAGAGGTGCAAGTACAAAGCAACAAATAGGCAGGTTCAAAAACAAGGTTTTAAAAGTTTGACTAACCCACTGTTGCTTCTGGCCTTTAGACAAATCTGTGCGCCATTGAACAGAGAGGCCTCCCTCTGGCTTTGTGCTTTTTTTGCAGGCTGACTCTGGAGCTGCTAAGGGGATCAAGGCGACTACAGAGACAATCAAGAATGAGCCGAGGCAACAAGTACGGTCGCTGCTGCTCACTTGTAGTTGTGTCAATGCTGTTGTAGCACTGAAATGTGCTAAGCACGTTTTAAACAATTCTTAAACGCCAGTAAAACACGTCAGTAAAACGTGCAATACATCTTAATTATGTTTTAGGCTGCCTCTGGTGCTGCTGAGGGGATTAAAGCTGCTTCTGAAGAGATTGAGCGTTTGTCCTGGCAGCAGGTGTGTTTATGCGCACTTCAAGTCAATGTGCTGACTTCAAATTAAAGATGGGTGACAGAAAGAAGGAGTCTCATATATTGTGTTCTAACGTCATTTAGGCCTAATGTTTACAGCAACTTGCATTCCCCACTCAGGTGTTACCTGTAATTGTAAATTGTATCACCGAACCTTGTTAAGTTGCATGTTTGTAGCATCTAAAGCTTCCAAAGGCACTAGCTAGCTTAGTAGATGTTTGTCATATGCACTGCTCCTTGTTGATTAGGCCTCATCTGAAGCTGCTCAAGGCATTGAAGCGGCCACAAAAGAGACTGAGAAGGAGCCTTGGCAACAGGTGCAACCACCGCCACCTCTTAGAAGCTGTAGCAATGAAGTGTACAAAGCACAACAATCTAAACAGGCATTGAAGATCATGCATGGCCAAATGCATCCACTAGCACACCTGCTGGGGTTTTTGATACACACTGACTTTATTAGCACAGCTCACTTTAAAAAGCATGTGTTGAAGTGTGCGAGCTGCGCATGAGATACAGAGACCTCTTTGAAGGAATGCTTAAGACTCTGCGTGTGTTTGCTCCTTCGAGCTCTGAAATTATTCCTTTCTTAACTTGTCATCACAGTATCACTGATTTTGAGATCAATGCATTCCTAAATCAAGACTCATACAGACTCCTCAAGTTTGTGTCAGATTTGGTTTCAATTTTCGACACTGGTTGTTTTTGTTTCACCAGCCAATTGCCATCAGCCAGAGACTCGGGCTGTAGGCCATCCTTGTAACCCCTTGTAAAAAGCATGCCTGTGCCTGGAATTAAATTGTAGCTTGGGACCTGCAGCTATCCCAAACCAAGTATTTTCTTGCATAAGCCTCAAGGCAAAAGCCTTGTTCCTCTTTAATCCTTTGCCTTGTATTTCACTTATAATACCTTGTAACACTTATGCTTTTATGCTCATGCCCTTCTTGTCCTCAATCTCCTGCTTGCGCTCTTTGCAGTTTTCCATGTCATCACACTTTGAATGATGCCTATAACACGATATTTCACAGGGTTCTGCTGCGGATGGCAATAAAGGGATCTTTGGGATGAAACAAATCCCAGGTAATTGGTCACTGGAAAATTATATCAAGAACATATTGCAACAAATAACTAGATGTACATTCATATGATACCTAAGTTAACACACACACGCGCGCACACACACACACACACACACACACACACACACACACACACACACACACACACACACGCGCACACACACAAACACACTCGTCACAGAGGAGTGGGCAGAGGCCCCTACACTTACACAGCTGGGAGGTGATGACCTCACCCAAGAGGCAAGGGGAGATGTTCTTGAAGAACCAGGTGTGTGTTTTGCAACAGCTATGGTAGGAATATCAACACGATAATATCTTTTTGAAGAGCAGAGCAACATTTTGACATTAGCCTGCATAATCACGCTATGTATTAATTGATCTTGAACATCAGCAACCAGCAGCAGCAATCCACATGGGCGTGCTCCTTTTGTTTCTTCTTTTTGAGCCCTGTGTTGTCAATGAAAATTGATTTTGTATATTCCCTTGTGCGCAGGCCATCCAAGCAACCCTTCAGCGCCTAGCACCAGCATTGGCCCAGAAGCAGGAGTTGAAGACGTTGAGTGATGCTTTTGTCTCCTTTGACAAGACCAAAGTAACCTCTTGACGCCAATGCAATAATCTGGGAACTGCTCACAAATTGCAAGATGGTAGCGATTTGTGTGACAAGATGTCATGTGATTTGCTTTGTGATTTGCTAGAATTACCAGGTGACAAGAGTACGTAATGAAATTTGTACCACGGAACTTTCCAGTTTTTTGCTATGGAAATTGTTAACGCTACACAAGTCAAAAGCTAAGACTTCATCAATCCTTTGTTCGGAGGGAAATAAAGGACAAAATTGATGTCACTAACTCGCTCAGCATAGCAAAGCAACCGCCCCTATTATAATCACATTTAATATAGTGGCGCTGCGCTTGGGGACCCTAGGTCCATTCAATTTACATAGCTTTTTCTGGCGCTGTGCTTAAGGTCTCTAGGAATAGGTCAGAGACCTTGGATTCATAGCCCATAATTGCAATCCATCATAGCCCATACTTGCAATCCATGCATAAGCTGGATACCATAACCTCGTCGTGACAGCCAAAGGTCTGCGACGAGCAAGGGCTTTCTTGCCCTTTATAGAATTCCAAAATGGCATGGCTCCTATACCTATGCCTGGCAGTTCTGGCTGCCCTAAGCCTGGCAGTTCTGGCTGCCCTAAGCAGAGTTGTGTGCAAAGAGAGCAGAGTTGTGTGCAAAGATTGTCTTGGAACTAGGTCCCTGCTCATCCCAGCTAGCCTTGCATGTGCAAATGCATGAGCTGTGCGTTTGCCCAAAGCTGGTGCTCAATGCATACCTGCATCCTCAAAATCCTCAAGATCCTGTGTTTGACCAGATGTGTGTGCCTAGTGTCATGCAAAGCAAGTGCAAAGCAAGCATCTTACTTGCAAGTAAGATGGCTGGTGCAGGCCTGTTGCAAACGCCCTTGCCTGTAGTGGAGGACGGCTCTATGGGGCTGAGACTTTGCAACTCTGAATCTCCGTTCTCAATCCCGGGTAGTGAGTGCCCTCTCCGCGTAACGCGTCACCACAACAACAAGCGGAATGCAATTGTGCTGCAGCGATATTGATTTTAACTTCCTACTCATCGCGAAAATACAACAATATGACCCCGCTCGGGAAACGCACGTGAATTTCGCGGCATCGCCATTCGAGACGGGAAGGCCCAGTCGGTTGGTACGCTCGGCTTGACCGTGGGCACGCCGAAGAATTCACCCATATCTTTGGCATAACCACCCAAGTTGACGTAAGACATATGTAACTCGGCGAGGATCCGACACCTCGAATGGAATTACAAACGTATGTATTGTTCCATAAGATTCCGCAAGCTTCACATTCACGAATATTATGGTTTGATAAACCATAAAAAAATAAAGTGTAAACAAAATGTCGTTGCACGGTGTTCTGCAGGCTGAACTAAAGAGTCGGCCGGAGGTTGTGAACTTGTCCCCTAGACTCCAGGACCTGCAGTCGTGTGTGCCCGATGAGGAAGGGAACGTTCCATTGCCTGAAAACACTCCAGAGGAAGCAATCATGGTTCTAAGGTGCTTTAGAGGCGTAGACTTTTAGAACAACAAGAGGCACCACACCTGTGTGCGGACACTCTGCAGCCAGGCTGTGCTGATATCCCGATGCAGGTGTCAGCAGCATCCCATGAAAAACTGAGGTCACCTCTTATCGCACACAGGTTCATGCTTAGAGGTGACCTACCACCAGCACCGAATTCCATGCAGGAGTGGTGCAGGTAAGCCTTTTTAATGCTTTCGCTCCTATAGAGCGTCAAGGGAGACATAGTAGCGGCAGTTGTGATGTTTCTCACTGTGAATGCCTGCAGTGCCAACCAGCTGTGGCGGGCAGGATGCGACTTTCTTGAACTGCCACGATTCTGTGCTCCATACCCTTTTCGACCCACTGTTCAGTGGCAGGCAGATGTGGCACATCTCCCTGGAGGGCGTAAGCTGCTTCAGGAACACTACTGCAACCTGGAGCGCCTCATGTCCTACACTGACCCCTCCTCTGCCATCACGCGGGAAGCCTATCATGGCCTAGTATCCTGGAGCAGTGAGCAAGCAACCAGCATATGGCCAGCAGGCTCCCTAGACGCCGTGCCAGAAGATTTTCTCATTCAATCCTCACTGCTGGGTCCTCAGCGTGCAGGAGGAGTGGACCCAGGTGTTGATCAGATTTCTTTTCTTGTAATTCAGTGAACTTCAGTTGCCACGTGCACAGGTCTTTCCTCTTATTCCCTGCTTGTTACCCTCCCCCATCTCAAGCTTCGTTGCTCACACTTGCCTGCAGTTTTGTACCACCCCACAGTTGCTGCTGCAAAAAGAGGAGAGACCACCACTCCCACAGAAGGTGGGTGCTCTTTCGTACCACGTTACAAATCCTAAAGTTTACGACTGAAGTTGGGAGTCATTCATAGCTTGACCCCTCCTTAGAATAACTCATCCTACTTATCTTTAGTTTTTTACTTCCTAAGAGCCCTTGGATATTGGGGTTTGACACCCGTTTCACCAACCTGCCTCCAGGCAGTCACCGAGAACCGTTCCTACTTTCTTTTAGGGCTACCACCACCAGACAAAACGCCAGGAGTCGTGGATCATGCAGGTGGGACCTGCTACTTTGCATCTCAGGATGTTTTTTTGTTCATCTTTGCTCAAAACATTCTATTAAACCCTGAACACACTGCAAATTGTCCAATGGAGTTGTTATTCTGGGCCCCCTGCCATGTGTGCCGTCATCTGGCTTGCTATCTTGCAGAGCACAATTGGCGGGGCTTAATGCCTGATCCTCTAAAGGCAGAAGGTCTCCCATGGTACAGCTCAGGCACAGGCTCTGGCGTTGTGCTGGGAGGTGGGGCTGTGGTGAGCCTGTTGCATCCTCATACCAAGCCCTCAGACTATGACTTGTTCTTAGTGGTTCCCTCCAACTTGAACATCCAAGATCCAAGCAAAGCTAGCACGGCACGAGAGGAGGCAGCAAGGGAGCTTGTCGACAAGATCCTCAAGTCTCTGGTCGCTTCTTGTCAAGGGCCTACTACCATGTTCGTAGAGAAGTCTCCCAACGTGGTTGACATCCTCATCCTCTCATCGTGAGTTCTAGCTTTGTGTCCCTTTTATTACCTTTCTGAGAAAGCAATCAAAAATCATTGTAATTTGTCAGAGGGGGACGACTCCCCCTAAAAAAAGGGGGGTGCTTTGTGTGTCATAACAAGGCAAGCCCAATCTGCACTTTTTATGACTGTCATGGGACCGTAGATTTTCTGGATTGAATGGTGCAAATTGGTGCCCCTCATAAGCTGCGGCGTGCAGGTCACTTTTAGCAGAGATGCAGTCCTGCCAGATCACCCAGGGACACAAAACATGATTGTAAAATCTGACTTGGGCTTCTCGCTCAAAAACCTGATCATTGCAAAAAAATCAAGGCAGCAGACCCAGTAGCTGAGCGGATATTAATTTCAGCCACCTCCACCAGAGAAAGTCGGCCAAGAAGGGCTTCTCGATCATGGACTTGGGCTTCTCGCTCAAAAGCTTGATCATCGCAAGAAAATTAAGGCAACAGACCCAGTAGCTAGGCAGATATTGAATTTCAGCTATCTCCACCAAAGAAAGTCGGCCAAAAAGGGCTTCTCGCTCAAAAATCTGATCATTGCAAATAAAATCAAGGCAACAGACCCAGTAGCTGGGCAGATATTGAATTTCAGCCACCTCCCCCCCCCAGAGAAAGTCGGCCAAGAAGGGCTTCTCGATCATGGACTTGGGCTTCTCGCTCAAAAACCTGATCATTGCAGAAAGAATTAAATTAACGGACCCAGTAGGTGAACAGATTAAATTTCAGCCATCTCCCTCAGAGAAAGTCGGCTAAAAAGGCTTCTCATTCATGAACGGGCTTCTCGATCATTGCAAAAAAATTCGTCAAAAAACCCAGCAGGTGGGCAGGTGTTGAGTTTCAGCCACCTCCCTTAGAGAGAGTCAGCCAAAAAGGGCTTCTCAACCATGAACTTAAGCTTCTTGCTCATAAACTTGATCATTGCAAAAATTGAAGTCAAAAGACTAGGATGGGCCAGAACCATATAACTATAGGTATACCGTAGGGCTACTGGTAGTATGGGTTTAAATTAATTATTTGGCCAGCTCGCAATATCCAGTACGCAAATAAATTAAGACAAGTGGGGGGAAGCGTCGCAAGCGACGCTGAAAAGTTGACAAAGCCAACGCGCGCGCTCTTCACCACTAACTACCCTCTGGCAGTACCCACACCCGTACTCCCCTCTTGCTGTGCGCTCTGCTGCTGCTGCTGTTGCTGCTGCTGCTGCATGCTGCGCGTGCGTGCGCGCGTTGTGGCCAGGCTCACCACAGATGCTACACCCCTGCTGTCGCCCCTGTGGTTGTTGCTGCTGAACTGGCTGTATACCTGTGCCCCTCTGTGGGCAGGTGCGTGCGTTGTGGCCTTCCCTCCCACACAATTTGCATGCTGCGTTTGCTGTGGGTGTTGTGAGGAGGAGCAAACCCTGCACCACCAACATGCCAGAAAGGTGCACATGGCACACACATGAAGCAGTCTACCAACCAACGCACCAACGCACCAGGAAGAGCAGATACGGCTTCCGCAACACACCCATGGCATTTCAATGTAATTAATTTAATAATGAAATTAAAATTAATGAGTCGTGTGCTTGCATGGAACAGCAAACTTTCCGTCCACGTCTTCCTTCGGCCCCGGACCTTGCAACCACACTCAGGAAAGTTATCTGATGACGCCTCTGCCATCAGACATTGTTCCAGGGACGTGGGCTGGTCTCCGTCGGGCAGCTTCCTCCAGATACCAAACATTGAGTCACTTCTTTCCACAGCACTGCTCACTGCACCCCTGGTCACCAAAACTTGTATGCCCCGACAAACAAGTTTGCTTGGCCTGCCTGCCAAGTTTCAGACCTGGGCGTTGG
>Ga0307948_1001380_pt1 | contig 17196 bp, 22 predicted proteins | sample OrgLakmetagen280_FD_201824 | JGI IMG/M metagenome (GOLD analysis project Ga0307948, IMG submission 201824) | Saline water microbial communities from Organic Lake, Antarctica - #280 | ecosystem: Environmental > Aquatic > Non-marine Saline and Alkaline > Saline | place: Antarctica: Organic Lake...
GAGGCGACGATAGCTGCAGCTGAACGAGCAGCTGTGGCGGTGCTGGTGCCGCTGCTTGCAGTCGGGGGATGGGAGCGATCGACGCGGAAGGCGTTCCGCACACCACCTGGGGTGCGTGTGTGTGTGTGCGTGTGTGTGAGTGTGTGTGCATTTATGGTGTGTTATGGGTAAGGGTGGGTAATTAGGGTGTCTGATTTTGCCAGCGAGGCTCGGCGAAGCTCAACGAGGCTAGGCACTCGCTGGAGAGGCCCTAGTTGGTGCATTACGGTTAAAAAATCACTTTCTCAAATTAGCACGGATTGAGCCGAAACCTTTTCTGTTGTTCGCTTATATATATTAATGAATGTTAGCGTTGAGACAGGGTGGAGAATATGGGCGTGTGAGCCAGGAAAATTTGGTTAGCGGTTACATCCCCCCCTGTTGCACACTCATTTTGGTGTTATATAATAATAAATAAATATTATTAATGAAGATACTTGGTTTAAAGTATGGGCCTGTCAGCCGATTCAGCCACGAAAAATTCGGATTTGGAAATTTTGGGGAATTTCTGGAGAGATGGGGCTGATTCCTCCCAAAAAGTGGACACCCTCGCTGGCTGACGAGTGTCTTCCACACTGGGGAAGAGGCTCGCCGAGGCTCGGCGAGCCTCACACTCGGCGAGTCTCGGCGAGGTCATGACCCACCCTTAGTTATGGGTATGGTACACAGCACACACAAACACACGGACCGTTCAACAGAAGGGAGCTTGTAGTACGGTGGCTACAGTGCAATGTGCAGTGCAGCAGAAGCGTTGAAGTGCAGGAGCAAAGCACCGTTTGCTAGTAGGTTAACTTAAAACACCTGAGTAAGCACACCTGAGCAAAACAGCGGTGTATATTCAGTATTTTAACACGTCTAACCTGGGATGCACGTAGGGTTGGCCAGAACCATTTATATACGGTGTATATTCAGTATTTTTGGCACGGAAATCACCAGATATACGGTCGTATGCGGCTTATATATTTATATATATATACGGTTCTGGCTAACCCTAGATGTACCTAATGTACAGAGACCACTTGATGCATAAACCGGCAAGTTCAGGCATGTACGATATAAACACCACAAGCTGGCACACACACACGCATACACATGGCGCCACACATACCTGCTAGGGTAGAGGAGGCAGCTTTGAACGCCGCCTCCCGCGTGAAAGCAAGCGTGGCGGAAGTGCTGCTGTTCCAGGTCAGTGTGTATTCCCCTGCCAGTGTGTGCGGGTGTAATATTGTTAGGTGCCTGTTCAGTGACGGCTTCTGTGATATATGTGTTTGTTATTATTATAGGGTGGCAGTGGCGGTGGTGCTGCTGCTGCTGTTCCAGGTCAGCGTGCACTCCCTAATAGTGTCATGGTATTCAATGTTGCCTGTACGTAGCATTAGTGTGTCTATGTGTGTGTGTGTGTGTGTGTTTTCATCAAGGCGGCAATGGTGGTGGTGAGTGGCACTCTACTGCTGTACGAGATTTAAAGTGTGCATTTTAAGCACACACAATGGCTACCATCATTGATCACGCGTCACTGCAAAGTGCGTGTGCGTGTGTGCATGTTGGTGTGATGTGCGGTCGTGCGTGCCTCACGCAGCACATACTTTTTCTGTTGTACTGTCATCACACGCACATGCACACACATACGCGCACACATACGCACTCCACACCAACAACCACTTTCAACCTTAATAAACTCTGCGGCGCCATATGAGCTAGCAATGGTTTGGAACACACTCTGCATTTCGTAAACAATGATCTTTGTAATGGAAATACTCAGATGAAAATTGCTCATCTGGTTATATCGAACAGTGCTGACCTGCCCAGTCACGCAGAAACAGGCCAGGGTTTGCTCCAGGCTCCACATCAACAAGACGGAGGCACCACGTGTTGGGAGGCTGGCCCTCTTGCGCGAGAAGCAGGGACTGCGATGCAGTCACGTGGGAAAGGATAAGCATGTCATTACAATTTTGACGGAGGCACCACCACGTGTTGGGAGGCTGGCCCTCTTGCACGAGAAGCAGGGACTGCGATGCAGTCATGTGGGAAACATGTCATTACAATTTTGACGGAGGCACTGTTACGTGCTGGGAGGCTGGCCCTCTTGCTTGAGAGGCAGGGACTGCAACACACAAGCACACAGAGAGGAGGAAAGGAAGCTTTATCGTTCATAAATTCTTTGAGAGGCCGGCCTTCGTGCGTGAGAAGCAGGGACTACGATGCACAAACACACCCAGAGTGGGGAAGAAAACATCGCATAAAGGTTGAAACGGAAGCGCTGCGTGTTCAGAGGTTGGCCTTTTTTTTTTGGCATGTGCACATACAGCAGAGAGACTGGCCCGTACAGTTCCTGGGTTTTCTAGAAGAGGTTTTGTGATGGCATCCAAACAGACTTTTGTGAAAATATAAGACAGGGTCTCAGTTTGTGTGCCTTGATTGTGGTCTCATCAATCGTCCTTGATGGGGGCACTGCCATACGCCGCGAAAGGCTGGAAAAATAACCTTGTATTTGTGTATGGGTTAGTATACAACCAAAGCACAGTGTCTTCAAAACTTGCGCCGTCGTCGTTTCGGAAGCAGTGAGGGGGCGAGCACTAAGTTCAATGATATCCCTCTTTCAAACTGTAGCATGGCATTGACCTCGTCTGAAGCTATGCCAGCATCATTTTAGCAGCAGAGAGGGGGTGAGCCCTGAGCTCAGTTATGTCCACGCTTGATTTGTAGTATGGTGTTAGTCATTCATTGCCTGAAGCACTGCCTGTGTTAGCGCAATGGCAGCGGTGCGCTGGATTTGTGACTTTTGTGGTATGAGCTGTGACTGTGGTACTGTGGTGTGTGCTGGATCGCACCTGGAGCTCCGCAGCTGTCAGCACAGCAGAAGTGGCAATGTGCCATATGTGTGGTATGTGCTGTGACTTTGACTGTGCCATATGTGTGACTTTGACTGTGCCATTTGTGTGGTATGTGCTGTGACTTTGACTGTGCCATATGTGTGGTATGTGCTGTGACTATTGACTGTGTCATTTGTGTGGTATGTGCTGTGACTTTGACTGTGCCATTTGTGTGGTATGTGCTGTGACTTTGACTGTGCCATTTGTGTGGTATGTGCTGTGACTTTGACTGTGCCATTTGTGTGGTATGTGCTGTGACTATGACTGTGCCATTTGTGTGGTATGTGCTGTGACTTTGACTGTGCGATTTGTGTGCTATGTGCTGTGACTTTGACTGTGCCATTTGTGTGGTATGTGCTGTGACTTTGACTGTGCCATATGTGTGGTATGTGCTGTGACTTTGACTGTGCCATTTGTGTGGTATGTGCTGTGACTTTGACTGTGCCATATGTGTGGTATGTGCTGTGACTTTGACTGTGCCACATGTGTGCTATGAGCTGTGACTACAATGGTGCTCGATTGCACCTGAAGCTCCGCAGGTGGCAGGTGTTCTTTCTTCTCCTTTTAAGCCTTTCGGTGAATTTTGTAAGTAATGTTGCAGCAGCAGTGGCATTGTGCACTTGTGTGGTATGTGTAGGGCAGGCCAGGACCGTAAATACACACCGCATACCACCGTATATTTGATGATTTGCCAGCCAAAAAAACCGTACATACACTGTTTATACATGGTTCTGGCCAACCCTGGGTATGTAATATGTGTGGTATAAGACATGTGCTGTGATAACGACTGTGCTGGATCGCACCTGAAGCTCCGCAGGTGACATCGCAGCAGCAGTGGCAGTGAGGGAGGTGCGTGGGGGCCCTGTGCCAGGGGTCTTGAGCAGCTGGATGGCACGCTGAGGCTCTTGCCTACGTGAGTGTGTGCGTGTGTATGTAAGTGTGCCTGTGTTTGTGTTTGTTTGTGTGTGTGTGTGTGTGTGTGCGCGTGTGTGTGTGTGCGTGTGTGTGTGTGTGTGTGTGTGTGTGCGTGTGTGTGCGCGTGTGTGCGTGTGTGTGTGTGTGTGTGCGCACCTGCATTAGGAAAAGTGCGCTTACATGGTGCAACACACAAAATCCGCCTTCCAACCACCACCCTCCTCACATGCACACATCACCACACACATACCACTGCATTAACGTACGTAGATGCAGTCCTACCACACAAAAAGTGGCCAGAGTTCACGCCTCTGCATTCAACTTGCACCCATGGCTAGCACCAGTCAACGATAAAACGCGTTCAAACTAGCACCGAGGTCTTTTGAACTGTCAAAGAGCCTTGGCAGCGTTTGACAAACCTCTGACTCTTGCCGTAATGATTCACACAGACACACGACTGACAAGGCCACATGATGAATTAAAAATGACAGGTGGGGCCTCCTACTCACACGCACAGGTGGGGCCTACTACTCACACGTAGAGGTGGGGCCTACTATTTACGCGTAGAGGTGGGGCCTACTACTCATATGTACAGGTGGGGCCTATTACTCATACGTACAGGTGGAGCCTACTACTCGTACGCATAGGCGGGGCCTACTACTCACACGTAGAGGTGGAACCTACCGCCTACTACTCATACGCACAGGTAAAGCCTACTACTCGTACGCATAAGTGGGGCCTACTACTCACACGTAGAGGTGGGGCCTACTACTCACGCGTAGAGGTGGGGCCTCCTACTCATACGCACAGGTGGAGCCTACTACTCGTACGCATAGGTGGGGCCTACTACTCACACATAGAGGTGGGGCCTACTACTCATAAGTACAGGTGGGGCCTACTCTCGTACGCACAGGTTGGACCTGCAACTCATACATTTCAGCAGCTGTATAACAGAATCTCAACGCAGACTCTCAACACAGACTCGGAAGCGACGGCACCCACCTGCACAGATTCAAACGAGATCTTGAGGCATTAGCCTGTCTGTCACACGTACACACTATTGGGCTTGCTGTAGGGTGGGCATGCTTCACCCCCACACATCTACACCCATACACAACATCTGCTTCTGCACACACAACCACACAAACGTGCATTTATACACACACTCATACACACACACGCGCAACCTACCCACCCCATAGAGATGGTGGCCAGCCCATAAGCCTCTGCCAGCTCGTGAGCCAGAGCACGCTGGCTGGAGGGCATGGGGTCTAGTGCGTGTCGGCGACGAGAGGCGTCGTCCACAAACATGGCGATGTCCTGCTCTATGCCAGACCACACCTCCTTGCGTGTGAAAGCAGCCTGGGTGAGCCCATGTGTGTGTGTGTGTGTGTTTGGATGTATGTATGCGCATGTGAGTTCACGTATATGTGTGTGTACGTGCGCATGTGCGCACAAGTGTGTACGCATGTGAGTGTGTGAGTAAGTGTGAGTGCGCTCACACAAAAACAAACACTGCAATGTGCCATGCGTTTCAGAGTCATACCACACACATGTCAGACACCTTCCAGGTGGAAAGGAACAGGTTTACATGTGTGCATGCATGTACATAAGGCAAACCTGGAACATAACGTGATGTACGTAAGCATCAAAACCCTTCCAGGTGGAAAGGAACAGGTTTACATGTGTGGATGCATGTACGTAAGGCAATTTTGGAACATAACGTGATGTACGTAAGCATCAAAACCCTTTCATTCACCCACCTAACCAACACGCCCACACAAACATGTGCATCAAGGGGCGTGATTACGACACATACCACTTGACACGCACATGCAGCCCCCCCCCCTCCACGATAAACGACGCAGATGCACACAAACGTGCGTGCACACTTATACGAGTGCACACATACATAACATACAAACACACACACAAACACACGCACGCACACACATAAGCACACACGCACATACATACCTGCAACAGGGCAGGAGAGTACACCACCGCCCTGTGGCGCTCAAAATGAGACACGTGGCTCTCTGGGTTTTCCACACCAAAGGCATCAGCAAGGGCATTCCTACAGGGAAAAGCAGTGGCAATTGTGTGTGTGCGTGTGTATATGTGTATGTGTGTGTGCGCGTATGCGTGTGTCATATCCTCTTTACCCAGGAATAGATAAGGGCAAATATTGAATTTGTGTCTTTGTGTGTGTGTGTGTGCGTATGTGTGAGCGTGTGTGTGTGAGCGTATGTGTGTGTGCCCGTTCAAGCCCATGCATTAGAAAAGGCAGACATAATATATTTGTGCCTGAGACTTGACTTGTTTGTGAAGGAAGTGCACACAAAGAGACACACATGCACTCGCACGCACATCCACGTACATACAATTGTGCACTTTTTGGCAACCGTGGCACACTTACAAAAAACAAAAATGGAAAGCAGAAGAAAAAACGCTCGCTCACATTGCCATTTGCCAAAGCGGCTCCTTTTCCTTAATTAATGTGGGGAGTGGCTTTCACTGCCTGCGTAGTTTTTTCTGCTTTCCTATTTCCTTTGCTTACATTTCCGCAGCCGTACTCGTCATCAATCACACAGTCACACAGTCATCACACAATCAAAAAGCCACACAATCACACAGTCGCACAGTCATCACACAATCACACAGTCATCACACAATCACATAGTCACAGAATCTCACAATCACACAGTCATCACACAGTCACACATCACACAGGTATCCACTGCTCTTGTGGGCTGGGGCAGATCCCCCAGGGCAGATCCCCCTTGACACACAAGTGTCTGTACAAGACACTAAACACGGGAAACTGTATGTACACACACACCTGCGTGCTGCATTTGCACAACATGCATTGCAATTGAGGTCGGGGGCACAAACCTTTTGAACGCACTACTGTTTGTGTGTGGCCGTTAACGTGAAGAACTGAAGGAGCAACATAGCAACATGTATACACACACACACCTGCGTGCTGCATTTGCACAGTCTGCGTTGCATTTAAGGTCGGGGGCGGACTCTCCTTGACGCACAGCTAAGCTCATCACACGTCGGCCACAGGGGCAGCGTGCGGTCACCTGTGTGTGTTGTGTTGTTGTGTGTGCATGTGTCTGTGTGTGTACGCTGTGTATGTGTGCGTGTTGTGTTGTGTGTGTATGTGTGTGCGTTGTGTGTGTGTGCGTGCGTGCGTGTTGCGTGTGTATGTGAATAAGCTGTGTCGTGCGTGTGTGTGTGTGTGTGTGTGTGTGTGTGTGCCCTGACCTTGGTCACAGGGGAACCGTGCGGTCTGGACAGCCTGACCATTTGAAGTATGATTCACACAAGGAGATAAGAGGTGGCAGGACACACAAGGTGCATGGGATGGCAATTATAACTGGAAGGCCGTGCATCGTAGCATGGCACCCACCTATGACGTTAGACATTCCTATCTCATCAACAAGCAGCCTTGCAGTTCCGACACCAGCTTCCTTGCCACACAACTGCTATGAAAACCTCACACGACAATGAATATCTCATTTGCTCACACGACTGTGAAGACCTCATTTGCTGCAAACAAACGTGTCGCCACAATTTTGCACGTTCACACGCACACGCGCACGCAAACCTTCTTCACAAGAAAATACCTTTTCAAGCGGGCGGTGGCGCAAAGATAGAGAGGCAGCGATGGAGGGCTGGACCGAGGAGGGCTGAGGTGCAGAGGTGGAGGCCGCAGAGGAAAGGGAAGGGAAGTCTTCAGGCACAGTTGGAGTTCCTGCGTGAGTATATGTGTATTTGTGTGCACGCTTGAGTGGATGAGTGTGAGAGTGAGTGTGTGTGTGCAAACATCACGTACGCGTCTCTCTTCACGTGTGTGTGTGTGTGTGTGTGTGTGTGTGTGTGTGTGTGTGTGCGTGTGTGTGTGTGTGTGTGTGCGTGCGCGCGCGTGTGTGTGCATACAAGAGATCAGGTGGATGGTTTCCTATGACCAGAGTTGAAGCTTTCCTTACACGCGGGTGTTTGTGTATCAAAGGTGATTGGCCAGCCCCAGAAGCAAATTATTATACTACGAGAGATAACCTATTTAGTATTCCTACCTGACCACTTGCAACCTTGTAGGTATAGCGTTGGCCAGAACCATATATATACGGTGCATACACGGTATTTTTGGCAGGGAAATCACCAATTATACGGTCATATACGGTGTATACAGGCACATGGTTCTGGCCAACCCTGTGTGTGTACCATCTGATGCCTATCCAGTTATGGGTTATGCCTATCCAGTTATGAATTCTGGCCAAACCTGTGTGTGTACCATCTGATGCCTATCCAGTTATGGGTTATGCCTAACCAGTTATGGGTTCTGGCCAACCCTGTGTGTGTACCATCTGATGCCTAATCAGTTACAGTCATGTGGTTGGAGGAAATAACATGTATGTGTTTGATGCCTGACAACCACAAACAGTCACGTGCGTGTGTATCTCTCAATGCCCATTACCAATGGCAGCCGTGCATACAGCATCAGACCCGTGTTTACCGCCAGACTGACAGGGCACGGCCTGTATACTGTATACACAGTGTCATGCACACACACACACATACGTGCACAAACACGCATGAGTACAAGCACATGAGCACCGACAAACAATCACACAAACTTACACACAGACACACAGGCGCACACACGCAAACGCACATACACACACACCTCCCCAAGCGTTCCTAGCCCCCACAGACCTTACACATAGGCGCACGTACACACTCATGCACATACACACACACTTCCCCAAGCGTTCCTAGCCCCCACAGGCCTTACACATAGGCGCACGCACGCACACACATGCACATACACACACACCTCCCCAAGCGTTCCTAGCCCCCACTGGCCTTACTCACAGACAGACAGACGCACACACACGCACATACACACACCTCCCCAAGCGTTCCTAGCCCCCACAGGCCTTACACATAGGCGCACGCGCACACACACACACGCACATACACACACACCTCCCCAAGCGTTCCTAGCCCCCACAGGCCTTCCACATTGGCGCATGCACACACACGCATGCACATACACACACACCTCCCCAAGCGTTCCTAGCCCCCACTGGCCTTACTCACAGACACACAGGCGCACACACGCACATACACACACCTCCCCGAGCGTTCCTAGCCCCCACAGGCCCACGCGCTCCCCCCCTGCCTCTTCCTTGCGGTGGCTCCTGCCTGCGCGAAGGTCCCATGCCAACATCATCTGCAAGCACATGCACACACAAGCACGAGCTCAATGAGTCGTCAGTGACAATGTGACATCAGAACAATGAGTCATCGAGTCGTCAGTGACAACGTGACATCAGTACAAAGAGTCATCACTAATTACATGCCACTCGTAGCACGCTTTTCAGCCTCGCTGTGGTTTTTTTGCCTGCGTAGGATCTCGTACAGGAGCAGCGCCTGTAGCATGAATGCAGAAGCAAAGGAGGACCGACCCAGTGACAACATACATCGTGGCTCGTTTTCTTTTCTGCCTTTTCTGCTGTACCTGCAGCTCATGCAGATCGTGGCTTGTTTTTCGTTTCTGCCTTTTCTGCTGTACCTGCAGCTCATGCAGATCGTGGCTTGTTTTTCTTTTCTGCCTTTTTTGCTGTACCTGCAGGTCATGCACACCTGAAGTTCAAACAAGAACACCACATACAAACACAAAAACACCCTTTGAAGTACCAGTACCTCCGGTGTGAAACGCACATGTGCAAGCATCTAGGATGGGTTAGCCAGAACCATATACATACAGTGTATGTCTGGTAATTTTGGCAGGGATCTTATCAAGTATACGGTCATATACGGCGTGCTCTTACGGTTCTGGCCAACCCTGCAAGTATCAAGTCCAACCGGTGGTGACAGGAAACTTGGTAGTAGGTCTCTCCTTCTGTTGCTCTTTTGATCAGGAAACCTGGTAGTAGGTCTCCTTCTGTTGCTCTTTTGATCAAGCTAACGACAGAGGTCCTTGAAACCCCGACTTCGATCAATTCTGCAAAGCTACTGTACGGCTGGCTTCTTTCAAACGCTCTATAACGACAGAGGTCCTTAAAACCCCGACTTCGACCAATTCTGCAAAGCTACTGTACGGCTGGCTTCTTTCAAACGCTCTAAGTCCCTATCAAGATCCAGACGAGGATGCCACAGAAGCCAAAGGCTACACTTATCAATAACACACATTATTACAGTCCTGAGCTCGCTTGCTTATGTCCTCAGATCATTTGCATGTTGGTGGGAGCTTTTTTACCAAAGACAGGCAATGAAGTAGGACTCAAAAAGAGTCTTCTGTCCCAGATTTGAACCAATCTTGCTCTCCTCCTCTTTGGTTGCTTTGATCAGCACACAGCAACACACAGCCACATTGCTGACATCTTGGCTCTCACGCTAAGTGCGTGCAACAGAGGAGGAAAAAAATCCAGCAGGCGTCTGTGTAGACCCCAGTACATATCATTAGATTTGCTCACTCACGCATGCATACATTTTGTGGCCAGACCAAAGTTGTACGTTCTTGTGCACACAACTGTACCATCAATTTCCCTGCTTTGAATTGCAAAGTGATTTGTGGAAGCGCAATATGCTTCAACCCAACGCACCGTCAATGACTGCCAGCCCCCCTTCCGTCTCCTGCACCGCGCTCAGCTCTCGAGCCAGGGCAGCATCCCTGCGCGCAGGCAAAAGCACAGCACAGCAAATCAAAGCCAAGTCTGTGAAGAGGCGCACACCAAGGGTCCCTGCGCGCAGGCAAAAGCACAGCACAGCAAATCAAAGCCAAGTCTGTGAAGAGGCGCACACCAAGGGTCCCTGCGCGCAGGCAAAAGCACAGCACAGCAAACCAAAGCCAAGGCTGTGAAGAGGCGCACACCAAGGGTCCCTGCGCGCGGGCAAAAGCACAGCACAACAAATCATAGCCAAGGTTGTGAAGAGGCGCACACCAAAGGCCACGTGCAGGCTATTGAAATGATGAATGTGATGTTTGTGACGATGTTAGTGATGATGTTGGTGATGAAAGTGATGCCAGTGAATGAGCAGAGGGAGACCAGCGTCCCTGTGTGCATGCAGCAGCACAGCACAGCCGTCCTAGTACAAGGACGGAGGGCCACACACAGAAGGCTTATGCTCGCTGCGAACGAGCAAAGGAGAGGCAGCGCCCCTGTGCACACACAGAAGCAAAGAACATAATATATTATGCATCATACAGCAGAGTTTGTGAAGGGAAAAGGGCCACACTCAGCAGCACACAACACTCAACTTGCATCCACACACACACACACAAACACACACATACACATACACACACATACACATACACACATATACACACATATACACACATATACACACACAACCCCCCACCCCCCCTACACACCTGGCCTCCATGGCTGTCGCCCCGTCTTCTGGCCGCGCATCACCAGCAGCACTACCAGTCCCAGTTGGGGCACCAGGGAATGCAGCCCCTCCACCCCCAGCATTGCTGCTGTCTCGGCCCCGACCACGCCCACGCCCACGTCCACCCCCTCCTCCTTCTTGCTGCTGCTGCGCACCTCTGCTGCCTCGCTGCGAAGACCTGTGGGAAATGGGTGCAAGTACACTACGTGGCGTTGTGTGTGTGTGCGCGTCCGTGTGTACGGTGTTTTGCGTGTATTGTCTGTGTCTTATATGGATAAGCTCATCTTATTGACTTGTATGATCCCTAGCAGTGCAGGTAGACAAGAAAAACAAACGGGGGTACATACACAAACACTCCCTGCACCCAAGCTCAATCACATAAAAAAGTGCACGCACACACACGGCACACACACATGCACACACACGGCGCACACACACACGCACACACACTCTTACGCAAGTACACACACGTATATTCACACACGTGCGCACACACACACCCTACGCTCATACCTGTTTCCCCCTGATGAAACAGGCAATGAACGGATGTCGAAGTCAAGAGCCAAGGGGCGTGCGCGTGAGGGGTTCCAGCGCGGGATGGTACGTGGGTGCACCTGCACGTGTATGCGTGTGATGTGCGTGTGTGGTGTGGGCATGAAGACAAGATAAGCAACTGTGGGCCTGCCTGAGGTGTGGGAAGGTGCTATTGTATGCGTGCGTATGTGCGTATGTGTGGGGGGGGCAAGCACACGCCATAACACACCTTATATTTTTTATCTATACCTCCGGCAGCTTCCTTGGGTTCTGGGTCTTCAACTTAGTGGGCTAATGACAGCAATAACTAAGGATGAAAAATAAAGACCGCATTTCCTTCAGACAACTTTCAGAGACCCCCTTCACTATGTAGAAATATACCAATTAGAGGTCCCAGTTTGAGCCCTGAGTATGCAATACTTTACAGACCCCCTCTTTTGATATACCAGCATTTCTATCTAACTGACCCCTCTTTTGATATACCAGCATTTCTATCCAACTGACCCCGCATTCGATATGCCAGCATTGTTATCTCAGAAACCTTTATGAAGGTGCTTGCTAGGCCGACCCAGCCGCTTGTGCTGCCTTTCCTTCAACGCAACATTTGCACCCTCAGCCCAAACTCCCTTGGGGGTAATACACACGTTTTGCACACCCGCTAGTAGCATGCGCTGGCTCAGCTCATCCTCGGTACCGAAGGCTGTCACGTGCAGCTTGTAAATGCCAATAACCACCTATTGTTGCGCACCCCCACCACACTCACCCACAGCCCATCCTCGGTGTTGAGAGCTGTCAATTGCAACACGTAATCGCCAGCAACCACACAACGTGTTGCGCACCCCCCACCACACCCACCCGAAGCATGTGCTGGCGCAGCTCATCCTCGGTGCTGAAGGCTGTCATGCAGTCCACACACTCTGGCTCCTGGCACAAAAAGTGCTCGCCTTGCATGTGGGCCTGTGTGTTCATGTCAATGTGTGTATGTGTGCGTCTGCGCATGTGTGCATTTCTGTGTGTACGTGCATGCGTGTGTGTTTGCGCATGTGTGCAACCTTGTGTGTGCGTGTGTGTGCATGTGTGCACATGTTCATGTGTTTTTGGGCGTCACTGTGTGAGTATTCAGCCAATCAGTACTATACAGTGTGAATATAATTGTACCTGTTCACGTGTTGATGTATTAAATAGCAGAGATGAGTGCGCATGTGAGTGCAATATGCAGGAAAGAGGAGGTTGTAATAGGTAGATGTCGAGATACTTGCAAGCATGCAAAAGCATTTTGAAGCCCAAGAACTGCTTCAGAAAGAGCGAACATTTTGGTGCGCACAAACTATCCCCCAGCAACATAAATGCACACAGACACACATCTACACACACATATGCACACACACATACACACAAAGAGCAAGCTGTCACGTCATCAACACCCTCGCGCGCTTATGGCGCACATGTGCACACACGCACAAACACACATAGTCAAACATAAAAGCACGCAACATACACACAAACACACACGCTAACACACAGGCACACCCAACACGCACACATCACACACACCAGCAGACTGCTGTGGTCCACAAAGTACACGTAGCCCTGGCCCATGCGCTGGCAGACGTGGCAGTGGTAGTGCTGCAGCTGCATCTGTGAGCGGGCAACGTGTGTGTGTGTGTGTGTAAAGTGCACAGAGTAAAGGTTAGTACAAAAAAGGTGTTCCACAGCAAGCAGTGTGGTGTGGTACATCTGCAGGCCGGCAAGGCAAAGGCACGCATACTCGAATTGGTTTTAAATGATTGCATCCTATCCTTTGCTGGTTACTTCCAGCTGGTCTCTGTCGTGTGGTGAGTCAGCTACGGCCAGCCGGATCGGATCTATGTGTATGTGTGTTACTACGTGTGTGTGTATGAATGTGCACACGTTTGTGCGCGTATGTGTGTGTTTAAATGTGTGCAAGCGTACGCGCGCAAGCTCTGTCACTCTTTAATCTCAGCAACCAAGCCTAACTCCAGCTTCAAGGTTTTGCGTCCAAGGCTAGCGCATAGTGTCTGAGGCGCACCCCACGACCACACGTGAGCTGCTCAGACCTAGCGTCTCTCTCTCAATTCATTTCAATACTGCTAAGCAGCCTATAAAACAAGTTAAATGAGCGACGCTACCTTTCTGATGCCTGTACACAACAGTATATGCCTCATGAGAAAGATATAGCGGTTTTGAGAAAACACTGTATACAGAATGCATCAACCGTGCTATCATCACTGTAGAGCACGTCACAACTTCAAGGCTACTGCACACATGGCTTGCTCAAGCCGAGCGCCTCTTACATGTGCGTACAGCTCATCGTTGCCGTAGAAGTGGGTCTTGCAGAACTGGCACTGTGGGTGGTGCAGTCCCCTGTGAGACCGCAGCTCCTGCGTGTGTGTGTGTGTGTGCACCAAACTATGGGTGATTGACAAGAACGGTGAACACAAGCAGGTGCCAAAAGAGTGAGACCGCAGCTCCTGCGTGTGTGTGTGTGTGTGTGTGTGTGTGTGTGCACCAAACCATGGGTGTTTGACAAGCAAGAATGGTGAACACAAGCCGCTGCCAAAAGTGTAGGGTTGGCCAGAACCGTATTTCTGGACCGTATATGTCCGTATGTATAGTGATTTCCCTGCTGACAATACCGTATGTACACCGTATATACCTATACATGTATGGTTCTGGCCAACCCTACAAAAGTGTGGCAACTCAAGAACTCATGGCATTGCACGCGCATGTCATTTCAAACATTCCAGCCTCATGCGTGCTGGCTGTCCCCATGAACGGCCCACCCCTTTGCAAGACAAGCATTCCCATTAAAGTTAACAACAGAGTCACCATATTTCTGTAACCCCTGCACCATTTTGAGACCTGATACATGCGTTGGATAGCTGCAAAAGAAAGCAGGCAAAAAGTCTCGGTGGGTGGCCCGCTAGAAAATTTTGTCACGGTACAAAAATAGACATCGCGGGCTAATGCTCGACCCCATGCACCCCCCCCCCCTCCAAGGCCAACAAGTGCCAACAAGCCTAGATTAGCCTTACCTCCATTTTTCCTTCACCATTCTGGGACCTGAAAGTCGCGTTGGATAGCAAACTGTTTTCTTTACAAAAAGGCAGGCAAAAAGACCCAGTGGGTGGCCTGATATTGGCACAGTGTTTCTTAGAATCAAATGATAAAGGTATCATTGCAACTCGTACAAGCACACGGGCCTTTAAACATCCACACCTGCAATTGTGCCCACACCCATGTTCACAGCCCTGCACCCACACCCATGTTCACAGCCCTGCACCCACACCCATACACACAACACATACACATACCCAATCCTAGATTCACGTCCACGTGCATGTGCACACTCATATCTCTGCAGTTTCACCTACTCCCATACATCTGCCCATACCCAATAGATTTGCCCTACTAATTACAAGGTTAGCCATACACGACCTTGACCCTTTTGTGACACTCACCGCAGGCGTAAATGCCTCCAGCTCTAATGGAAAACGATGGCCCTGTGGTGTGTGTGTGTGTGTGTGTGTGTGACTATGTGTGCTTGTGTGTGTGTAAGCGTGTGTGTGTGAGTGTGATTTTGCTCATGCGTAATCAATGACAGCGTGACCCTTGCATACAGACAAGCATATGAGGGTGCTTATGTGTGTTTGTGCGTAACGCAAAGAGGCACGTACTACCAGCCCATGCACAGATTCCATGCACACACCCTGCAGTTGTGGGGTAGTGAATAAGCTGCTGCTACGTGCGTTGTGTGTGTGTGTGTGTGTGTGTCATACTACTCTGAGGCAACCTGACTGCCCTGGCCCATGCACAGGTCACACAGCGCGCGGCCCCCGTGGGCTGAGCGTACGTGCAATTGCACGTTTATGCGATCAAGTGTGTTTGCGTAGTTCAAAAAAGCGCGTATTACCTGACCCATGCATAGGTCACACAGCGTGCGGCCCCCATGGGCTGAGCGCATGTGCTCTGTCAGCTGCTTATCGCTCATGAAGGAGCGAAGGCCCCTGTTGTCACACACCACACACGCACGAGCAGTGATGGCAAGGAGTGCGGAGCGCAGGGGGCGAAGGCGCTTGCCTGCATTTTAATTGAAGGTGTGTGTGTGGAAGTTTATGTTCTAGCCCACATACACACACGCATGCGCAGTGATGGCAAGGAGTGCGCAGGTAGCGTAGGCGCTTGCCTGCGTTTTAAATGAAGGTGTGTGTGTAACTTTATGTACTAGCCCACATACACACACGCAAGCGCAGTGATGACGAGGAGTGCGCAGGTAGCGTAGGTGCTTGCCTGCATTTTAAGTGAAGGTGTGTGTGTAACTTTATGTACTATCCCACATACACATACGCACGCGCAGTGATGTGAGGAGTGCGGAGCGTAGGGGGCGAAGGCGCTTGCCTGCATTTTAAATGAAGGTGTGTGTGTTTGTGTGTGTGTGTGTGTAAGTTTATGTACTAGCCCACATACACACATGCACGCGCAGTGATGGCGAGGAGTGCGGAGCGCAGGGGGCATAAGCGCCTGCTTGCGTTTGCATGAAGGTATGAATGAAATTTTATGTACTAGCACACACACACAGTGATGGCGTGGAGTGCAGAGCGCAGGGGGTGAAGGCGCTTGCCTCCATTTTGCATGAAGGCATGTTTGGGAGGTATGAGCTCATCCAGCGCATGCACGTGCCGTGGGTTGCATGCCTTGAAATTGAATGCCCCTATATTGCTTGTCAAGGATGACTTTTGAACGCGCACCATGCACTCTCTGACTTTGTGCTCTGACACTCCCTTCATTGATCTGGCACGTCGAAAACATTTTTCGTTATTTCGGCTTCTTTCCTTGATCAGCCAAAAAGGTGACATGCCTCTGACATCTTAACCACCTGGCGGGTCTGGCAAAGGAGAATGAGACGTCTCTGACTTGTTTATCATCTCAACCACCTGACGGGCCTGACAGGGGAGAATGAGACGTCTCTGACTTGTTCAACATCTCACCCACTTGGCGGGTCTGGCAGAGGAGAATGACACGTCTCTGACTTGTAAAACATCTAAACCACCTGGCAGGTCTGACAGAGGAGAATGAGACGTCTCTGACTTGTTTAACATCTCACCCACCTGGCGGGTCTGGCAATATGTGAACCCCTTTGGCCCATTTCAGGCTAGTCCAAAGTTTGTCTCGTTGCGCCATCAGGGCAGAGAAGCTAGGGGAAGGCGTGTCGCTGCCTGCATGTGCGTGCGTGTGAGTGTGTGTGAGTGTCTGTGTGTGTAAGTATGTGTGTATGTGTGAGTGTTGAGAGAGAGAGAGAGAGAGAGAGAGAGAGAGAGAGAGAGAGAGAGAGAGAGAGAGGGGGGGAGAGAGAGAGAGAGAGAGAGAGAGAGAGAGAGAGAGTGTGAGAGAGAGAGAGAGA
>Ga0307948_1001384_pt1 | contig 17176 bp, 19 predicted proteins | sample OrgLakmetagen280_FD_201824 | JGI IMG/M metagenome (GOLD analysis project Ga0307948, IMG submission 201824) | Saline water microbial communities from Organic Lake, Antarctica - #280 | ecosystem: Environmental > Aquatic > Non-marine Saline and Alkaline > Saline | place: Antarctica: Organic Lake...
TGGGTGGTTGCAGGCGTGGATGTACAAGGTGTATGGTAGGTATGAGCGTGACTGTCCAAACTGAGAAAACTTGGGTGGGTGGGTATGTATGTAGGGGGTTCGTCTTTTGTACGATCAGCATGATTGTCCCAAGTGTGTGTGTAAATATGTGTGTGCGTGCAATTTAAAAGGCCTGCATGCCTTTTTCCGTGCTACAGACCTGACCCTCGCCCCCCTACCCTCACCTTCTTCTAAACTACCAGACTAAACTACCAGAGTGCACCCCTTCCTCTCTGCAGGATGGCACAAGCGAAGTTTAAGCTCGCAAAACTGCAACTCGCAAAGCTGAAGCTAGGAAAGAAGGCCACTGATGACTCGCCATCTGCTGACCTGCCCCTGCCCCCACCCCCTCTCTCTACATCAGAGGGTGGGGGCTCGGAGGACCCTGAGCTCGCAGCTGCCAAGCAGGAAGAGAGAGAGAGGCTGGAGGCTGAGGTGGGTCTGACTTGTCTGAAGAGGATGGTTGGGGGCTGGTAGCAGGAAGACGTGTAGTGTGTGCTCACTCTCTCAACGAAGGAGGAGAGGGAGGAGCTGGAGGCTGAGGCGAGGGGTGATTGATGTGAGTGGCAGCAGGAGTGGAGCAGAAGCTGTGTGGGCCGGATATCGTTTGACAGCTGGGCAGGGGTCCCCAAGAGGACCTGTTCAATTATTCTGGGTGGTGGTCGAAGGGCAAGCACAGGTCATGGATAAGGAGGGAGGGAGTTTCAAAGAGAAGGGCCAATTTATTTTGGACAGAACACGTGTGCAAGTTTGCATCCCACCGCCTCCTTTTTCCTCCACCACCACCTGCTCTTCCCCACGACCTGTGCTTCACCTCCAGGAAGACTGGAGGAAGGTCTTCCTTTCCTTTTGTTCCCTCAGTGTAAATGTCTACAGGGGGGCGTAGAGGGTTAGTGCTGAGACTAGTGTCCTGAGGGCTGTGGGTCAGGGGCTGGAACTCAGGGGTTTGATGCAGGTTTGATATAGCAGGTGTGAGAGGCTAAGTATTATGTATTGGTGCTCTGCTGTCTGTCACCAATCTGCGCATTACAGAAGGGTCCCTGGTTTCACGTCTGTAAAACAGGGAATGTGCAGGAGAACAGAGGGTTAATGCTGAGACTAAGGATGGGGCAGAGCATGCACTTGTGCAGTATGCAGGTACATCTGCGATGTTAGAGTGTGCACGCGTGCGCGTGCTATTAGTGTATGCGTGTGTGTGCTGTTGGTCAAAAGACACTGAATTGCACACAACACATACACGCATACCTAATCATATTTGCATCCCCTCCCCCCCTTTTTATATCGCGCACGCACACACACACACACACACACACACACACACACACACATACACACACACACACACACACACACAGGAGGCAGACCCAGAGCGCATTGCTGCACGTGCAGCGGATGCTGCTATGCTGCAGGAGCTGGAAAGGAAGGCAGCCGAAGCAAAAGAAACTGCAGAGAAGCGTAGGCTTGAAGCAGAGGTGGGTGTGTAGCGTCTGGGGTGTCTCTTACGGCTGCAGACAGGCGCAAGCTTAAAGCAGAGGCGGATGTGTAGTGTCTGTGGTTTCTTTCACGAAGGGCAAGGACAGGGACTGTGCTTGGCTATAGGACGCTGGTATGTGGGTGGGTAACGTAGAAGTGCTGAATGCTTGATGTGTGGGTGGGTAACAGGGGGATGTATGCCTGATGCAGCTCCTGACAGCTAGGCTTGACAGCTAGGCAGGTGTTTAGTGTTGGGAGCAATTCCTTGTGGGTATGTGCACTTGTAGGTGGGCGTGTCCAAATGGTTGCCGCGCCTCTTCTTATACACACATGCTGTGTTGGAAATGTAACGTTCTATGTTCTTGACTGTGACTGTGACTCATGTCTAGACCAGCATCTTGCGAACCCTGGCGATCACCAGCCAGCTGACCAGAAAACACACACACACACACACTCACACACACACACACACACACACACACACACACACACAACGCCAGACTTGGGGTGGCTTACCCACTGACCATGTGAGTAATGAATGGCAGACAATACACCTTCCTTTACCATTCTACGTATAGCCTGTACCCTTCCTACACCCTGCGCATCACGCGTGGTTGCAAGTTTTAGTCCCTGGTCTTGGCAGTCAGTGGTATATTGTGAAAACACAACAGGCAACCTTGAGGCAAACTTGAGGCGTCCTCGTCGTCCTTTGGTACGAATTTTGTGTCTTGACAACCTAGCATGCTCATTTTCTCTCTCTCTCTCTCTCTCTCTCTCTGTGTATGTCTGTGTGTGTGTATTTGCCAACCATGTGCGAGCAGAAGTGTACAAACTCAAGCTTGTCATGGAGATGTTCTCTGAAGTGCAAATTTTTTTCGGGTTGTGTGTGTTTGCCTGCAGGCTATGCGTGAGCAGGAACGTGCCAACCTCAAGTTTGCCATGGAGAAGCTCACTATGGTGCAAAATATTCTTGGAGAGAGCCAGGATCAACTGCTTATGGACCAGTCACGGCTTACAAACCTAATGCAGAAGGTGAGGCCCTGCGTATGCATGCACACACACTCACTCACTCACTCACTCACTCACTCACTCACTCACTCACTCACTTACACACACACTCTATCATATGGCAACAAAATATTGCAGATTCCTGCCCAGATAAAGGATCGTGAGGATTAGCCGGAAGTACGCTGCAGCTTGCAGGCAGTCCCTCCTGACGCTTATGCTGCTGTATAAAGTGCGTGGCAAAAAGAAGGCACCGCGCAGGCATGAGAAAAAGTGTGTGATGGAAAGAAGGCCTTGTGCAGTCATGGGATAATCTCCAGCTTTCCTGGTGTTTGAATCAAAGTGTGAGAGCTTGCATAACAATGAATGCATGTGTTGTGCTTTGTTTGTGTGGGGCGTACATGCTGCTTATTGACATTAAGTATTGAAGGAATTTCAAAGTAGAGGCTCTGCTCATGCAATGTCATTGATCAAAACTGTACACTTCATTTGAGCAAAAAGCACACAAGTGCCTTAGAAGATGTCCGATTCATCTTGCAGCGTGACTTGTATTGTTTTGCAAATTATATTTAACAAGGAGCATGTCATGGGGGATTTTTAAAGACGTGGGCAGGCAGTTGGGAGTGTTGCAGGAGATTGAATTGGGCACAGAAGTCCGTAAGTTGGGCAACCATTTGTGTTCTGGCAAGCTGCCTTTTAGATTTTTGGCACCAAGTGTCTGAGGCCTATACAGCGCTGGAGAAATTGAGAGCCTATAAAAAAATTTATTTTCTCAAGCGCGGCAGCCCGTGACTCTGGCAACATTCGTGCACGGACAATCTGCCTTTTTTTTGCTTTCGTATTATTCATATCAAGTTTGACAGTCGTTGTTGCTCAAGGCTTTGCATGATGTTTAAGTTGTACCCAATTCTTTGCTAACAGTAATACTTGGAAAAGCAATTGCATTTGGAAATTCCTGGCTGTTAAGCTGCACGCAAGGAGATTGAAGCTTGGATTAAACGCATCATACCAGGCTCTGCTTCCGAGCGTGGGTGCTTACAAGGGTAAATCGGGATACTGCAAAGAACTGCGGCCCTTAACTTCCAAGACCAGGAGATGACTTAGCCGTACAGATATCAAAATTAGTCATTCCTTCTTACCTGCACAGTTTTCGTTATAGTGCCCTACTTCTTTGCCATAGTGCACCAGCACTTTACGAAATTTACAAAAATAGGCATTAGTCAAGAAGTGCGACTGCTAGCCATAGTGCACCAGCACTTCAAGACATGAGTCAAAAAGTGTGACTGCTAGGCTGCGTATGGAAACAACGCAAAAGAAAAAACGAATGACTTCGTAGCACTTAGTACATGATAGGTAGGGTATGTACAGCCCAAGTCCACGGAAATAATTAGGGGCAAGTGGCAGTTGCAATTGAAAGCATAGACAAATTTTGTGTGTGTTTGTTTGCCTACCAAACATGCATGAAACACACGAAAGGCAAAGATATAAGGTAAGGTTACATCGCTATATAATGAAGCAGGGCAATTATAAAAAGCTTGTTGTAAATTTAAGGAGGTATATTACGTAATAAAGAAAGACGACCCCTTCATTACAAGCCCTGGTACAGCAAAGGGAAGATGGAAACGTAAGTGCCCTTAATCATGCTGGCTGTGTTATCACTACCAGCGGAGTCTTTTCTTTTCTTTGAGTGCTAACTTTTAGCGCCCCAGCACCGCCCAGCAAAGCGCAGACAGACAATGTGACAAGAAGTTCAAGACACCCTACAAAACCGCTCTAGGTGCCAATCAACAGAAACTCCAACCAGGGCATCGTACGCCAATCGGAAAGCACCATCCTTCTCAGCATGAGCTTCTTACTCGATTTGGCTGTTAAAATTTTTGGAGAAAAGTGATCTTTTCTAAGCTATAAGGCTCTCAGTTTCTCTAGCAAACCATAGGCCCTAGACACTTCGTGTCCTAGGGTTCCAATAAGGAATACGCTCGCTGAATAAGGGCCCAACTTTATAGCATGATCAATTAAGCCCCTGAACAGCAAAACAAACATTCAAGGGTTGTGCTTTGTCTCCATGGTTTTTGCAGTAGCACCGCCAGCCACGAAGTGAGCAACTATCCTTAGGCAGACCGATCTAAAGACGTGACAGCATACTTCAACGTCTCATTCAGGTACAGGTTATGATGGGGGGGTGACCTTATAGCGCAATTAATAAGGGGAAGGGACAGGCATGCGCACGAATTGTGGTGCCAGGAGGAGCGAGCCATCGCCTGCAGGCTCAGGCCTAAAATAAGGATTGCAGCACATGCATTCATTTTCACCTGCACCAAAAGTATTCTCCACAAAGGGGCTACCAGCCTGCACCGGCGCCTGTAATGCGTGCAACCATACTGCTGCTCTCCTTGCCGTTCCCTGTTCCCTATCCAGTCTACGCCTCTCCTCATAAGTAAGCGGAGGCAGTTGAGCCCCCCCCTGCAATGCAACTTCCCCTTCTGAGGCACTTTCATATGATCCTGAATCACTCTCATCTTCCTCCATGTAGAGCAATAAATTAGGGGCGATGACCAAATTCACCCCCTAAGGGCACTTTTCACACATTGCACCTCAACTTCTAATTCTTTTTTGTTTGAATCAGTAGATTTCACTGATTCAATTGACATTCCAAAAGCGGGGGGTTGTCCCGAACACACCCGCCCGGCGGTTACTGGCTCAGCACTTGAGAAAATTGAGCTCCCAGGCCTTTGAACTTCATGGAATTATCTAAAGTTTTGTGTGTTGGGAAATAAGGGTATTTTGAGAACATCTGCAAGCTCAGATTTATGTATCTTGGACAATATGGTGTTGTGCAGGCTGAGCTGCCTGTTCTGGGCCCTTGAAAAGCACCCTGAATGGCCAAAAGTTTGCACTTCACAAATTTTTGAAACTTTGTGTGTTGGGTATTAGGAGTGTTTTAAGATCATGCAAGCTCAGATTTATGTAATTTGGTCCTACTGGTGTTTTGCAGGCTGAGCTGCCTGTCCTGGGCCTAAACGGTCAAAATTTTGCAATGTTTTTCAAACTTTGTGTGTTGGGTATTAATGGTTGTTTCCCTTGCGCAATGTGGATGACATGCCAGTTTACAAGAGGCACACCAATGAAGACCAATAAGAAATCTGAACTATTTAATTTATATTCCTCGACTAACCTTTTGATGGTTTAATTCATCAATGGTTTAATTCATCAATGGTTTAATTCATCAATAGAAGGAGTAAATGACAGCCAATATATGTCGTATTAATGTATTGAATAAAGCATGTAGCAATCAATGAGAATAAGAAGGAAGCCCATAAGTGAAGTGGCTAGCAACAAGTAAGTCTATTATAATTATTTTATAATAATATCAATATCAATAACCATGTCTCCGGGCAGTCTCGCGCGTTTGCCTGAGAATCTGGTGAGAGAGTTTGCACACACACACATAGACACACACACACACACACTCAGAGACACACACACACACACACACACACACACACACACACACACACACACACACACACACACACACTCACACACAAACACACACACACGCGCACACACACACACACAGACACACACACACACACACACACTCACACTCACACTCTCACACACACACACACACACACACACACACACACACACACACACACACACACACACACACACACACAGACACACACACACACACACACACACATATACACACAATAGTTCGGCACTGCAAATTGTGTGTGGTTGCAGTAAGGCATGCATACTACAGGCACTAGGCACGTCCTGACCATGCAGTTGCTGGAGAGTCGTGCACGCTTCGTGATTTGCAGCTCACTATTTTGCTCTTCTGCAACCGCTGCGCACTGTTCTTTTCTGCACCCGTGCAGCTGGGGCACATCTTCAGCTTCTTGAAGCAAGAGGATGAGTCTTTGGGGCATCCCACCAGCACCCACAACTTCTTCAACAGTGCTAAGTTCATACGCTCGGCCCCCAGCGTGCTCCAGCAAATCACCTCCCAGGTGCTGTTGCTGCGTGAGGGAGCAACGCCCTGGCACCCGCACGGGCCGCCTGGTCGCAAAATATGTCACCCACCTGGAGCTCTCCTGCATATCTTGGAGATAGAGGGCCACGACAATCCAATAGACAGCATGCGCCTCATGTTGCTTCTCAAAAACAGCAGCAAAGATCCCTCTGTTGCACTGAAGGATGTCCAGACTCTCGTCTTCAGGGTGAGATTGATATGTGAAGGATGTGCACGTGTACGTTGCAATGCAGACGTTGCCAGCAGACTATGAAACCTAATTCTGAGACCGATCAAAAAAGGCATGCCAGCACGTGCACTCATTATCCTGCATTCTTGTTTCAACGAAGAGCAAGAATTAGATGTCAGCCTTTGTCACTTTGTGATTATTGCAGGATTGCGACCTCAAGGGAGCTCCTGCTTCCCTGGCTCATCTGATCCTGTCCGCCTTGCCCTCCCTTACGACCCTCAAGATATTTGGCACTCGGTATGAGGTATCCTGGTTGGCGTTGCTTTCCCCAAAGGTTTTCAATTTGCACATTCATATTACAATGCATGAAATGGTGGAAGTAAACGAGGCTGATCTGGATGAAAGTGATGATGATTTTGAGACCTTTTTTGATACCATGACTGCACGTCAAGGAGCTTTATTTTCAGATACTCTGCGTTGCTTGGGCAATCTGCAAACGCTTGCTTTTTCCCTTGCACATGAATTAAATGAAATCCTAGGTTATGACCCTCCTTCGTGGTGCTCTTCGTCCCTGCAGACCTTAAACCTAGGTGATGTGGAGCTCTCGGTTTTAAGCAGTCTGGCTGAGTCACACCTCAGTGCATTACGACACATCAGGATTGGCACGTTGATGGGACTAGCTGATGAAAATGCACTTGAGAAAGCCAGTCGTGTGGCTGAGCGCCTTTGTCCTACTGTTCAGATTGAAGTACAAAGGTTTGTTTCCCCATATCATCCGTTCACATTTATCTCCCAGACTCACTCACATCCTTGCTCCTTTCTGTTAGATAATCCAATGTGGCATAACGCTTACCTAGCTGGGAGCTTGAAGGTACTGGCTCTGAATGTGAAAGATTTGGGAGAGGAGAACATAAGCAGGGTTGCACGTACATTTCCAAACGTAGAGTATCTTTGTTTAGGACCTGCAGCTGTTCTGAATCAGGGAACCAGTTTTATCTTACAAATTGTGACGAGGTTCAAGAGGCTGAAGAGATTAGATTTTGACATAGATGTTGCTGATTATGGATTGAAGGTCACACATGTTAAAGAAGAAGGTGACGTCACCCTATCAAAAATCACTCTTTCTGACTCCCCAAAGTTCATGCAGCTGTTCTATCGCCTAGCTCGTCAAACACTCCCAGCATGTGTTGCACACACCCTGCTAGATGAGGGGCCACCGAAGTCTTTGTCGATTGTTTTGAAACTCTGTCAAAAGAACCCCCATTTGATTGGCCAGACAGTCCATCTGGCGAACGCCCTAGCCCAGCAGGTGGACGTCCTACGAAGCTGGAGAACAGTCGAGAGTCAACTACATGGAAAAAACAGCACTGACCTGACAGTTCATTATGCTGTTTAGTTTTTTTTTGGCCCGCCCCTTCACAAGCACGTCGGTTTGTTTAAGGTTGAAATTTTGTGCCATAATGTGTCGGCCTAATATGTTGACAAACCTGTTCATTTACAACGCACCCTGGTTGAAGAGTTGCTTATATAATTTTATGGATATTTTAGTGCAACGCAGAAGTCATTTTTCTAATTTGTTGCAGGTAGCGGCTGCAATGTGCGCCAGTTTTCCAATGCTTTTACAATGCTTCATTAGAACAGCTGTACATAGAGTGAGCACTCTGGACCAGAACCAGCTGAAAGTCGTAAAGGATCTACAACACGAAAATATCTACACCTTACTTCGAATAACCGTTATCTTCCAATTGAAGAACTTAGATCGGGCATCTATGGAGCTGTGATCTTTTCAATGGATACATTGGGGGGTGACCTTCAGCCAGGTTGTTTGGCTGATCAGCTGCTGACTGGTTTCGGCCATCCACAAGTAAATCCAGAAGCTTAGAAATAAGGAGAAAATGTCAAGTGTTGCTGAAAAAGGAAATTACGAACAAATTGGTTGTTGACCTGTTGCAGCAAAAAGGGTTGGGCTGCTGAAAAGTCCTCAAAAAAGGCATAAACAAAAAGGGAACATGTTTTCTCGATTCATAAACCCGACGGTCTTAGCAAAATAATGGTTACAATGGTTACAATGGGGGGTGACCTTCAGCCAGGTTGTTTGGCTGATCGGCTGCTGACTGGTCTCGGCCAGCCACAAATAAATCCATAATAAGCTCAGAAAGAAAAAGTCTATTGTTCTTGTAACATGCATAAGTAAAGTAAGATTTACTTATCGCTCATTCATCCGGTTAACCATTTTGGGCCACTACGCTACACTTCTGCTGAGAAAGGAAATCAGTAACAAGTTGGCAAAATAAGGTAAGGTTATATCGCTATATATGCCTCTGGGGGGCTTTTGAGCGGAAGCTTGGAAAAGGCTTGAAACCAAACCAAAAAGGCACCAGAAAAAATCAAGGGAATGGGCTAGGCACTCAGCCACAAAAGAGACTACACCACAAATATATATGGTTGGTTCAAAAAAGTCCTCAAACAAGTTGGGCTATCCTCATACTGAGGTGGGAAGACCAGCTGGCGGTGCTGTGTGCGAATGCTAACAAGATGTTCATGCGGACAGTCCAGCAAATTGTGTTCCTCATCCAGAACAGAGTGCCAGTCACATTTGTCACAGACCCTGAGCTCATAAGGCCTTCTATTCCTGTTATGATGCATTCTTTGGACCAGAAAGTTATGGCCAGAATGGCGAAGGCTAGAAAGTGCACGGCTGAGAACGTTGAAGATATCCAAGCTAAGGTAGATAGGTAACACAGGCTTTTGATTTCTTTTTCTGTTATCCCACCAGCCAGGAACAATCCCCAAAGGTACACCGAAATGTGTATGATAAGTCCTCATAATTCTGCTGGAATGGTGATTATCATGTGGTGTTAAATTGTCAAGCTCTCTCCAGCCCCCAATGATATATTGACGCAGAGTTAGCTCAAATTATTTTAGATTGATAGACTCGTGAGATCGAATGGCATCCAAAAATTGCTGAGGAGATGTAGGGAAATCTTGGAGTGCGTGCAAAACCTGATAGGTCCATGTATCGCTTCTATTTGCAATATGTTAAGAAGGTCAGCCTGCAGAACTTTCACAAGAAAGGATTGTTTGAAGAGAGTAAGCTGTTCCAAAATCCTATGATGCATCTTAATCAATAGATGATGATGATGATGATGATGGTGTATTACATAGGTCCAGGGGAGATAGCGAACTGTAGCATAGAAGGCAACGGGCCGATCTAGCTACCACCGCAAGGCACTCAACATAAAAAACTAGGGAAGCTTGCTAATTTGACATAGAATATTTAGTTAGCAAAGTAAATGAGCATACACCTTGCTCTGAACATGTTCACATCTTCACCAGAACACTGGTCACATACGCGAGAGTAACCTTCAAGCCACGCTGCTGCCTCAACTTTTAAAGTATGTGCACGCAAGCGGAGCTTACTGGCATTGCGCATAATATGTTTAAACAGGTGAAGATGAAGATAATGTGGTACAGTAGTCGGCATACGCTCATTACTAGAAAAAGGGATGGCAGATTAAGAATGATAAGTGGCTAGTTTGTTGTGAGTTTGGAGTCCACCAACTCAGCGTCTCTGCAAACGCCTCTCATCCTATGCTTCAAGTTTGCAGTAAATTCTTGCTTGGGAATGGCCGCGGCACGCCCAGTTTGAACAGCTCGTACATATGACTCACACCCACGCAGTCCTTGAAAAGCGCTCAGCAATTGAGCAGGCGTGTTACGAAGTGCCTAGCGTACTATGGTTGACCAACGGCTAAGGCAGTAGGGTGGGTGTATATTACTACTTATATTAAGAACTGCCTTCTGGAGTCGAACCAGCTTCACTGGTCACCGTTGGACTAACCTCCAGTTAGTTATACACCTTTTCTCAAGGGACGTGTACACACGTAACAAGGCGTTTAAATGAGGCTGTAAATTGAGATCAGCATGGACCACCTTCCGCAAAGCAACACTATTGGTATCAAGCATACTGTTGAAAAGCTTGATAGCTGACCGAAACCAGTAAAACTGGCTGCAACGGTTTTTGTCCACATTCTCGGAGTACAGCCCAGTTAGTGATAGACCGCTTCACACTTAACGTGCCCTTCAAAAAGTGCAAATGAAGCGTAGACAGCGAGTGTACTCTGTACCCAAGAAAACATTGCACCAGCAGTGTAAACCGCTCCCCACATTAAATAAGGAAAACCACTTTGGTAACTGGTAACGGGTACCACAAAACTCCTCCACAAAAAAAAAAAAAGGTCCTGAGGTCCATGGGAATCAGAAGGGTTGCAGCTTACTTGAAACCGGCTCCTGTTGAGATTAGATAATAGTATTAGAAAGTAGCTTGGGTAGCTGCCCTGAAAGCCTAGTGGCCCGTGGTCAGGCCAGACTCTTCTGGGTCGCGGGTTCGAATCTGCCTGGTAGCGTGAGTACTTCGCTGTCCGACAGCTAGCTCCTCCTCCGTTCCCTTAAACCATGCTTGTGGTGTTATCACCCCTTGCGTATAATTTAATTCAATTTAGAAAGTATGTGCCTGGTGTGGACAAGTTTGGCAGCGCAGTTGACAAAATGTAAGTGAAGCTTGGAAGCAAGATTTTTAGCTCTTTGCAATGTTTACAAAGAAAGGCCTTCAGTAAAGAAGTGCGACTGCTAGCCTCTAATAGAAGGCCAGTAATCCATGAAGGAACAATAAAGCTTATTGTTGTTCTGATTTATAAATAAGACACATCATGAGCTCCTGTTTGGGGAAACAGAGGAAATTCGAGAGTCAAGACCGAGCTCCTTAAAAGGCTCCGGTGTGTGATTGTTGTAGATAGTGCCACCCGCTCCCAAAAGGATGGCGTGGAGGGTAACAGAGGCTCCTTAAAGGATTGTTTGGAGGCCGTTGTGCTGTTCCTGCACGGTGCTCAGCTGGTTCTGAGGCCTAGTGTCCTCACAGTTCTCGGTATCAATGAGGTGGATGTCACGTTGAAGAAAACTGAGATCTTTGAGACGGTGCTGTCTGGGGTAGGTGGATCTGCAGATGGAAGATTTCCCCCTGGGATTTAGCATGCGAGCTACAGTCTTACGCTTATTTCCTTATTTGGTAGTTTGGCTGAATGCCTTTGGCCCAATGGCTTGCCTCCGAACTTGCAGGTCTGCTTTAAAAAAAACAAGCACGCCCCAAAACCCCTTCAGTAAGCCAACTTACATTAAATTGTACTCCCACATCCTATACCAACACATCAGTGCAGCACTACAACAGTGGGCCATGGTTTTGAAAGAGGAATGGCATGTGCCCTGGATTTTGAACCTGAATAATCCTTATACTTCGGAGGAAAGGATGATATCATGAAATAGTCTTTGGTGCCAACTATAATGCATATGCCACCAAGTTTTCATGGTATCATGAAATAGTCTTTGGTGCCAACTATAATGCATATGCCACCAAGTTTTCAAGTTTCTCAGCTTGCCACCCAGTGTATGATGACACAAACATGCTTAAGTGTGTGCAACACTCCCTACAATCCGCAATGTGTAGCGAGCTACCAACTTCCACCTTCCTATTTCCACCCAATTGGGAAAACAAGAGCATCACTGCTTACAGAGCATTGGTGTGAGATAATCCCAAATACTGCACCAGCCATGCTTGGCATCCCCAAGACAAAACTCACACATGCAAGGCCAACCTCGTGGAAGGGTGTACAGCATGAACTCTCCAACCACACCTGGAGCTTGGATATTGTTGCTGTCAGGAATAATGAAGCAACACTGTATTTGATTGATGGCTTGCAGGATTCTTGGCTGCAAAAACTGCAAAGGAGTATCCCAGAAGCATTTTGAGAAATAATGATTTCACGAAACAGGACATGGATCATACCACCAACCATGTTTGCCCCCAATACCTAAAGTCAAAAAGAGAGGACGTCACTAGCCAGGAAAGAGGCCATCACTCAAATGTCCACCTCCAACCATGGGATGACAAGCAGTTTGATTTAAAAGTGCCCCAACTAAAGGATATGGGCCTACACTGACGGAAGCTGCATAGGCAAGACGACCGAAAACTATATAGGCACAGGGGTATACTGCCTCTAACCAAAGTTGAAAGTTATGTGAACTCAGGAAGCTTGGGATTGACTAACACCATAAATGGATCAGAGCTCACAGGGATTGCAGCAGCACTTACCAACAAGTGTACGAAGATTGCAACAGACCGTCTGTGACAGTCGCATGCTCCCTAAGTCAGATTAGAAAACAAATACTTCCCTGAATTGCAACAAGCCCATATACACTCTATCTGCCAGAACAAATTGAATCCATGATTCATGCTTCACCAAAACCTATCTGCTCCTACAAAGTAAAAGCCCATGCGGCATTGCTGGAAATGAATGCACAGACGCAATTGCCAAACACTCTGCCTTACACGACGGTGGTCATGACGTGCACTTTAAGCCTCCAGCTCCAAAAAGGCTTACTTGCATGCACCTGCCTCTACTGGCTTGTGGCTAAAGTCACTGATGAGGAGCCCAGCCAAAGAAGAGGGGTAAGTACACATAGGCTTCGTGCACTCTCTGGTATAAAAGCCTAGCTGAAAACATTAATATGTACATCACACAGACTGGGGACTGCAAAAACAGACACAAGGTACTACACCTATTGGAAGGATCTCAAACCACTGGTCAATAAAGACCACTGGTCAATAATCCAGCTACGACTGCTTTCTGTAACGAGGATAGGAACCTCAAGTTCTACAAAAAGCGTAATGATATGAGGTACCACATTGGTAAAATTTTCAATCAAGAGCACGCCTTTCGACACGGCTTTTCCCCCAATGCAAATTGCCCCATCTGCCGCTGCACTGACAGTGCGTGCGCTTCACATATTACTCTCTGGTTGCCAACAAAATAAAATGAGGAATATGATTATAAAACGACATGCTACGGCAAGTGTCCTGATAGTCTAAGCCCTACAAAAGGGACCATGCGCTGCACTCAGGAAAAGAAAAGAAAAAGAACGCAGGTAGTGTAAACACTACCGGCATAGATTAGGAAAGGATGTTTTGTGTTCTGCACCACCCAATGGATGCAGAGACACACAACATCCCACCTGGAGAATATATATATAAGGTGTTTTCCAGTGGGGGTCGGGTGATTGGAATGCAGAAGCCTGCACACCACAAGGAGTATTGCTCAAATAGTTGTGGGGGTTGTATTCAATGTCTCGTCTCATCTGTATTTGTTGCGAATCTGATTGCATGTAGGCTTAATGTTTTTATGAGTGCTGTGGCTATAGACCAGCAGATGTATATCGCGTTTGTTTGGTCGTATGTCTCTGGGTTTCATAGCCAGGAGGTGTGGATTGGCAGCGCCATCTGCTAGGTTGATTATCACGGGCGGGCAACTCTTCTTGCATTAATGGCAGACCTAGTTTGGCATGTGTTTGTTGGGTGTCGTTTGGGGTGTAGTTGCTGGGTCACAGTAACTGTGATTGCATCTGGCTTGCTAAATTTCCGCCACTATTGTGCATTGAGATTGGAAGGAAAGAGCCAGGTTGAAATCATTCCTGTCTGTGCGTGTCTCCTCGGAAGGGCATATAATGCCTTGTTGTTGTACTGCTGTTGCACGACTCCCTACATCTGCTTGTGCAAGCAGGCAGGCACCCTGCGCACCTTGTTGGACCGCTTTTATAATAATTTGTCCAGCAGCGTCAAGGAGCTTCCGTTGGCACCCACATCATCTTCTTTGGCGTAAGCAGTACCCACTGTGTTACATGGATATAAAAATCGCACAAAGCATAGAAATGGCATCTGTCAGATTACCCTTTTAAGCAACGTTTCACACTGGGTACCACGACATTCATGATGGAGCCTGACAAGAAAGACTTGGGTCGTGGTTCTCGGAGAGCTTCCTCCAAAGGAAAACAAATGCTGCAAAAACTGTCCATACTGGTTGTGCCTTCCACAAAACCATAATCACGCCTCTCTGCAGGAGCCGGTTTCAGGCCAAGCCTGCAGCTCTCCTGGTCTTACTTAATGAATTGTAGTTTCTTTCCTGTAGAAGATGAGTTTCACCATGACGATACTACCCAATGTATGCCAAATTAGCTTCTGCTCGCTTTCAATTAGAAATTTAGGAAGTGGTGTCCATCTGCTGGAGAACCCCCGATGACCAATGATTACACAGCTAGCAGACTTCAAGGTGACAGCAGGAAGCTTGCAAGCTGGCATGATTGAAAGTTAAAAGGTCAAAAAATTACAGTGGAGAGCGGCCTTCAGTTCTGGCAATAGACCAGCAGCTAGCCTTGTCATATAAAGTTCGACAAGGAAAGTGTGTTGGTTGTTAGTTGCCATGCGCAAAAGTAAAAGCATTGGAACAGCCAATACATATTACAATGATTTCAAAGTCCTCGGTTAAAAAAAAGAAGTAAATAAGCTGGTCTCAGCAAAAATGTCAGGAGTAGACAGGTGTTGCTCCCCTGGAAAAGGATCTTTTTGGGGAAGTTCAAAAGCACATCAGGCCAGCAGACAAACTAAAAACTGAACGCCTGCACCAAAACACCCTGCTATGACATATCAAACTTTTCAGCATGCTGTAGGGCAGTTCGCAGTGCAAGAAGAAGATCATGGCGGCTCTTGTATCGGGGTAGGGTCAGCTGCATGAAGCACGTGTGGGCTTGGGGGAGATACTCTGCAGACACGCCATCCTCTGCGTAAGGGCATTAAATGTGTTGCAATAAGGCGCAGCAAGCAGCTACTATTAGGGTTTTACAACTCTGCTGGTCGTGAATCTCAGCGAGCATGAGCAGTAAAACAACACATTTACGAGGCAGGAGCCCTGTTCTTTCACAAACAGAGATCACAGGCATGCGCAAGCAATGTTTTATCTTACATTCCTTTACGTCTAATTTGCTTGCTTTGAACACATTTTTGAAGTGACTTGTGCAAACCTGGATTTCTTGTACGTTTATCTTGAAACCTCTGTGACAATATAGTACTGTTTTACCGGCCTCTGCGTCACTGTTCTGAATGCCACGACCCTCAAGACAAAATCGAGTATGCATCCCATCAGGTACGCAACAAACATCATACAAACCAGACCAAACACCTGAAAAAGTGTGACTCTGCATCCCTCAAGCTATGCAAAGCACAAAAGGCACCTTTTCCTTGTCCGTGGCAGTGGTGTTACACTGAATGCTTCCATTTCTCTTGTGAAAAGAGAAAAGGGGAAAAGGTATTATTAGCATATTCTCACTATCGTTGCTTTGAAGAGCGTGTCTTTTGCCTCGAGCAAGTCTATTAGAATTAAAGTACAGGGGGCACCCTGATTGACAGAGTGCAGTTCCTTTGTGGCATCCAGTCCTAGACCTGAAGGGGATCTGTCGGTGTAGGTGGTGCCCACTATTTAAATTAAAATAATTGGGAGTTCGATTTTGCAAGAGCACCATCAACATGCCCTGCATCTTCACATCAGGCACACGGTACCACTACAAAGAAAGTAACGAAGCAGGCTGTAGTGTCGACCACTCCCCATATGTAAACAAGAAAACAATGAGTCGAGTCAGTCTCTGCAACCTTACCTGCTCCTTCATTAGCGCACCACAGCTGAGGCTTGGAATGCAGGCTTGCAAAGCCGCCCAAAGGCAAATTAGCCAGGCCCGTCCAGAAAACCAAAAGCTCCTGCTGCTCTGTGGCACTCAGGTCTTGCCTAAGGACGTCAAAGAACATCGACACGTAGGCCTGCAAGGAGAATAGGAGGTGCAGGGGCTTGCGTGTGTGTGTGTGCGTGCTTTAAACAAAGGAGGATGCTAAGATGGAGGATATGGCAACCTTGGATCCGTGTTATGGAAGGTACTGTTCTCCTGAACACCGACTCCGTGGGCACCTTCTACAAAAACAATGAACTGCAGACTTCTACATGTACATGTGAACGTAACAGGAAATCTAATTAGATGTACCACAGCAAAGGTTATACCTCTCCGCCTGAGCCAAACCCATGACTGCAGGTCTCTTGCTGCCACTCTTCCACGCTCAAAGTCCCCTGTGCTTTCTCACTGCCCCCAGCTTCACTGGCACCGACGCCTCGCAGCAGCAGGGCAATGTCTGGAGCACGTATCCCAGCCATCATTTCAATCTGTGTGTATGCGCGCATGTACGAGTGTGTGTGTGCGTCTGTTTGTGTGCGTGCGTGCATGTGTGAGTGAGTGTAGGTGTGTATACCTAAGTAAAAGCACAAGGAAAAGGGTGAAGAGTCGCGCTTTAAAGACGAAAGTGCTCAAGCTAGCTGGGACACCCAAAAAGTGTATAAATAAGTGTGTTTGCTGTACGCATGTATGTGTGTGTGCATGACAGTGTTTGTGAGTGTACAGTGAACGCGTGTGCGTGCTTCTCACCATGGTGCCTCCAAGAGAGCACATGCAGGCAAACCTTTGCACGGAGGGTCACGATTGAGGATAGAGTACAAAGGGTCCAACAAGAAGGACATGATACA
>Ga0307948_1001392_pt1 | contig 17129 bp, 20 predicted proteins | sample OrgLakmetagen280_FD_201824 | JGI IMG/M metagenome (GOLD analysis project Ga0307948, IMG submission 201824) | Saline water microbial communities from Organic Lake, Antarctica - #280 | ecosystem: Environmental > Aquatic > Non-marine Saline and Alkaline > Saline | place: Antarctica: Organic Lake...
TCAGAGCTCACATCTGTCACAAGACTAAAACTACAAAAGTGCTCTACATTTCAGAGCTCACATCTGTCACAAGACTAAAACTACAAAAGTGCTCTACATTTCAGAGCTCACATCTGTCACAAGACTATAACAAATAAACATACCTTTCAGTCAAGCATACCTTTCAGTCAAGCATACCCTCCAGTCAAGCATACCTTTCAGTCAAGCATACCTTTCAGTCAAGCATACCTTTCAGTCAAGCATACCTTTCAGTCAAGCATACCTTTCAGTCAAGCATACCTTTCAGTCAAGCATAAGTTACGGAATACGGGTACCGACCTCACACACATTTCACCATACCGACCTCACATTTCACCATACCGATCTCACACACATTTCACCATGACTGAGTAAAGAAAGCAGCAGGAAGAGTGCAGGCAAGTGAAGAACCGTCACCTTAATGTCCAGCATATGATCCAGAGTCGAAAACATGTCAGAAGCTTGAAGCAATCCGGTCTGCACGTGCAAATGGTCCAGAGTCGAAAACATGTCAGAAACGTTTCCGTTTGCAATGCATTTTGTGTCGGAGCCATTTTGTTGTTTAGCTACTTAGGGAAAGCAAATGTTTTGAGCTTCCTAGGCTCAGACGGGACAACAGGACAAGCCATGCATTCTAGGCTAACAGGACAAGCCATGCATTCTATCCAAGCCAAGCCATCCATTCTATTCTAACAGGACAAGCCATGCATTCTATTCTTGAGCTTCCTAGGCTCAGACGGTAGGACAACAGGACAAGCCATGCCTCCCCGTACCTGATCTTCTTGTCCTGTCTTCCATCGGAGAGGCTGCCCTGGCAGCAGAGCGTCCGGTGCTGTAGCATTGCCTGCAGCTTCTGCAATGTCAAATTCATCAGGCACCTCACGACGCAGCATGTACGGCCGTGCTGGAGCATTGGCCTGATCATACACCGAAAACCTGAAACAACAGGGAGGCGTGTGTGTTTTAATTCTCACGCGGCATTGTTTTCTAGAACAGCTAAAGGGTGAATCTGTTCAAATAATGGTTGGGTGTGTTTCACATCTCACGCGGCATTGTTTTCTAGAACAGCTAAAGGGTGAATCTGTTCAAATAATGGTTGGGTGTGTTTCACATCTCACGCGGCATTGTTTTCTAGAACAGCTAAAGGGTGATTCTGTTCAAATAATGGTTGGGTGTGTTTCAAATCTCACGCGGCATTGTTTTCTAGAACAGCTAAAGGGTGGATCTGTTCATTTAATGGTCGGCAACACAGCAGCCGCACCTGCGCTCTGTTGGGGCTCTTGAAGGTTGCAAGCTGAAACTGTAGTAAGAAACCTGCACGCGGCATTGTTTCACAAACAGCCAGTAAGTAGAACGCTAGGACGCAACCTGAGATAGTGTGTTGCTGCTGATCTTACCAGTACAACTCCGCTGACCAAGAATCCACAAACGATTGCTTCATAAAGCATCCAGAACGCATTCATTGAGCTCCTTCAAACCACAAGATGGGAGAATGTCTAGGTTAGTCAGCAGGTTTTGTTTCTTCGTAACAGGCGTGCGAAGAATGAATTTGGTACAGTACCTGTATATAGGCACAGTCTTATTGATGGCAAATCGATTCTGCTCTGACCCTGCACACACATCACAAAGGAGAGGAAGAAGAAGTTAGTTTGGTTTTGCCGGAAGTATTTACACACAAGTTCATTACTGTTATATCAGGTTTACCTTCCGCAACAAAGGCTGCCCTTGTTTCGTCTGCTGTAGACATGCACCTCCCCAAGATGTGCCCATCCTTCTTCCGCAGGACCTTGATCCTTCGGAAATGCTCCTTGCCGATGGGGTGATTATCAACGGCAGTTGGCTCAAAGAAAGCGTCATCTGCAGCTCAACCAAAAGGAGGCATCGTTAAGAATGGGCTGAAAGCTGAAAGCAACAAAAACAAGCCAAAAATGGCCAAACAATTGCCAGAAACCCACCCTCATCATCCGAATCCTGAGCAGGGTCGTTCCTCTCTAAGTCCGTGACATTTGCAGCCGCCTCTGAACCGTCTTCCACACCCTCTGACTCATCTTCCTCAAACAAAGGAGACAGCTGTGTCTGAAGCGACTTGACATGATTGGAGTGCAGCTGCTGATACAGTTTCTTACGTTGTTTCTGGGCCTGTGGAAGAGGGATCATTTTGCTTTGTCTGTGTGTGTTAGCAGGGACCCCTTGTACCTACAAAAACAGCAACAATATGCACCAACTAGGCAGTCGGCAACTGTCTAGCTATGACACACACAGCCTCACCTGGATTGATTTGTACACATCATGGCAAGTCAGAATGCAATAAAGCACCACAAAGACCAGGAGGATCAGGTCGTTGGCCTGCAAAGAAATTTAGTGAATTAGATGTCGCTAATGGTCAGCTTGAAGCACAGTAGGGTCTACAACAGATGCCACCCTTGTTCTTGCCGCACTTCGTCTTTTTCTGTTACATAAAACGCAGTTGCAGAAATCGATGTAGCAAAAATGCAGCACTTCTTTCTAGGGTCTACAAAAGGTGCCACCCTTGTTTTATTCTGTTACAGAAAACGCAGTTGCAGGAATCAATGTAGAAAAAATGCAGCTGATGTACAGATGTGTTTGTAGGGTTGGCCAGGACCGTATGTATATGCCTGTACATTTGGTGATTTTCCTGCCAAAAACCGTATATAAACTGTGTATAGAAGGTTCTGGCCAACCTTACATGTTTGCTTGTGTGGGTGCAAGTGCTGCCTCTTACAAGCGATTACGCATCCCATCTTACCAAGCAATTTCGCATCCCATCTTACCAAGCATTTACGCATCCCCTCTTACCAAGCGATTACGCATCCCAAATTACCAAGCGATTTCGCATCCAATCTTACCAAGCATTTACGCATCCCCTCTTACCATGCGATTACGCATCCCATCAAAGTCCAGCCCGGACTTGGTGTAATCTCGATGCTCCAATGCCTGTGAAGGGACAAGCATTAGCATTGCAGCCAGAAGAGATGCTTTATTCACAGTGCATGAGACAAACACGTCAGTCTTTTGCTCTAATGCCTGTGAAGGGACAAGCATCAGCATTGCAGCCAGAAGAGATGCTTTATTCACAGTACATGAGACAAACACGTCAGCCTTTTGCACTAATGCCTGTGAGGGGACAAGTATCAGCATTACAGCCAGAAGAGATGCTTTATTCACAGTACATGAGACAAACACGTAAGCCTTTGACAGACAAAAAACCCACCTCAATTAAGAATGAAGCACTAATTTTTCCAGAATCCTCCCACTTCACGTCAATACCGCAGTATCCAAAGATCTGGAGATTAACTGAGAAGGCCACAAGCTTAATCTACAAAAAGTGGGTTGTGAATGGTGCGCAGGAAGTGAGGGGTTTTTATAAGAGTGGCACATTGAAATGCTAAGCACTGTTTTTCAGATCAAGCTTACCGACAGATCCTTAGTAGAGAACTGGTCGAGGTAGAAGCCTTCCTTGAGATAAAGTAGCGCTTTTTGAAGCTGAGAATTGTCCATGTTGATGTCAAGAACAATTGGAAAAGTGCCTGCACGAACAAAAACAATTGTCCATGTTGATGTCAAGAACAATTGGAAAAGTGCAAGAACAATTGTCCATGTTGATGTCAAGAACAATTGGAAAAGTGCAAGAACAATTGTCCATGTTGATGTCAAGAACAATTGGAAAAGTGCAAGAACAATTGTCCATGTTGATGTCAAGAACAACTGGATGTGCAAGAACAATTGTCCATGTTGATGTCAATGACAATTGGAAAAGTGCCTGCACGAACAAGAATCTGACAATGCTGACACCTTGTCGTGATTTTTACGCATTCAGCAAAAGTACTTACCGTCTTTGTCAGGTGAAGAAAACCCATACGGGATCCTACAGATGGATGAGATGGCACCATGTTTCTCAGACAACAAAGTGGGTAGGGAAAAGCAATAAGGTTGGCCGAAACTGTACACATTTACGTATCTATATGGTATATATAGGGTTGGCCAGAAATGAATAAATATAAAAATTTATATACAGTGCATATACAGTATTTCTGGCAGGGACATCACTTAATATACGGCCATATCCAATGTGTATTTACGGTTCTGGCCAAACCTGTGTATTTAAGGTGTTCTAAGCAGGTTGCCAACACGCATACTGTCACATTTGTGTGTGTTTATGATTCTGGCTACTACAAAACACAGCTCCAAATCATATGTTCGCACTTCATACCCTTGAGGATTCAGTTCAGGGGACGCCTTGGATGTGTTGTACCACTGTCCTGGCGTTTGTGCAACCTGCAAGCAACACCAAAAGCAGTCGTGAAGGTGATATTTATTTTACAAGGCGAAAAACAGAGCCGGATCCCATGCTCAATATCAAAGCAGAACACGAAGCAAAAGTGTAGCAGGTCCGCACATGAACGCAATTCCTCGCCTTGTTAAAGCCACGCAAACACTCACGCATACCAATACCTGAGAATCATACAAGGAAGCTGTATTGACAAAATGTGGATCCACGCCAACATGATCAGCATTGGCATCTGTAGCAGCTGACGTACGAGCTGAACCACACTCTGCTGATAGCGTACGAGCCAGTCCATTTGGGATGCAAATCGAAGAATACCGCTTTCCGCCTGGCTTCAGGTCTTCAGGAGCAACTCGCCCCTTTGGATAAGGAGCAGGAATGGGACCGGGAATCAGTTCATGCCAATGTGTGTGTATGTAGCCGTGGCTGCACACACACACACACACAACACACACACATACAGACACAAAAACACGTACACACACAAACACACACAAACAAGTTGCAGGCTGCTGCTAGGCTTATACATTTATTGCTAGCATCACGGGCCCTACTTACTTGCGTAAGCATGGTGCCGGACAATACTTGGTTATTCCTGTGCACAAGTACAAAGGAGATCAACAAGTACAAAGGATATCAACAAGTACAAAGGATATTGACAGGTACAAAGGAGATCGACAAGTACAAAGGAGATCGACAAGTACAAGGAGATCGACAAGTACATTGAGATCGACAGGTTGTTGCAGGTTGTTGCAGGTTGTTACATATGAAACACACAAGTCCCTTGCAAGATTGGGCAAAAGGTGACGGCAGCTCCACCAACCAAGGAATCACACACACACCTTGTGCCAACAACGCGCTTGTAACCAAAATCGCCATCAATAGTAGCCGCTCCTTTACACACACACACACACACACACACACACACACACACACACCTTGTGCCAACAACGCGCTTGTAACCAAAATCGCCATCAGTAGTAGCCGCTCCCTTTGTGGAGAAGGTGCTTTCGGCCTGCAAGGGGGGGGCATCATGCATGATTGGGTCTGTACAGGCATCTCATGTGTGTGCGGACTACGATCTGTGTGAAGGCTGCTTCAGCAGCGTGCATGATTGGGTCTGTACAGGCATCTCATGTGCTGATTTCCTCTGCATATACTGCTTAATATGGGTGTCAGCAGGTTACAGGCATCTCATGTGCTGATTCCCTCTGCATATACTGCTTAATATGGGTGTCAGCAGGCTACAGGCATCTCATGTGCTGATTCCCTCTGCATATACTGCTTAATATGGGTCAGCAGGTTACAGGCACTCATGTGCTGATTCCCTCTGCATATACTGCTTAATATGGGTGCCAGCAGGTTACAGGCATCTCAGGACTGACCTGAGGATAACCGAACCAGCTGTTTAGGACGCTTTGATCATCAGACCCAGGACCTGCGGGATGCGCCAGATGATTAATTGAGCAGTTTTGAGCTGTTGCGACGTGTTCAACTTTTACAATCAGCACTCAAGCAAGCAAGACACACACACATACCTTCAGCGCCTGCCAGCCTCCTCCTTCCACGATTCTCAGGATCTGATAAATCGACAGGCACAGAGAAATAGAAACGGGCTTCACCAGCAGACCGTGCGTTTTCACAAACACCTGAAGCCTCCTCAGCATCCACATTGGGGAGCTCAAGTTCTCCTATTTGCACCGTGTTGGAGAGTGATTCCAGGGAAGAGAGGACAGCATCAGAGCTGGCTCCCTGACTCCTGGAAGTGAAACAGAAGCAGGTGCACGATTCAGAAGTTGGAGAGTGATTCCAGGGAAGAGAGGACAGCATCAGAGCTGGCTCCCTGACTCCTGGAAGTGAAACACAAGCAGGCGCACGATTCAGAAAGGCGAGAGCTGTCACGCCCAATCAGTGGCAGTGACGAATTGTGTGACAGAGCAGTGAGTTGATTGACAGTTGAGAGTACCTATATATCTTGTGCAATACCGTACAGTGCTCATATCACTGCGTACCGCGAACATGTTTCACCCCCTCGCGGAGTGTCGGGAGCAGTTTAAATAACGAAGTTACAAGGGCCTCGCAAAGCTGGCACTGGGGTTTACAAATAGGTTTTTATCAACCTCGCATCACGGTATCGTACGGTAAGCTATTGTGCCCATCTTATTGATAACCTGTTTCTTCTGGGGAGCGTACGTGCTAATCGTCACAGTCGTCCTCAATTTTATTGCATTTAATTGGCTTGTGAGCGGTAATCTAGCCTCGCAATTCCTGTAAACTTCTTCTGGTAATGAGTAGAAGAAGTACTACAACAAACGAGGCGCCTACTTGACTACATTTCCCTTACTTACTACAACAAACGAGGTGCTTAGTAGACCACATTTCCCTTGCTTACTACAACAATGAAGGTGCGTGGTTGACCACATTTCCCTTGCTTTTTAGACATTGGAGGATTATACTTGACCACATTTCCGTTGCTTACCACAAAAACCAAGGTATTCGCTTACTTGGTAACAAACAAGGTACCTGCTTGACCATTTTTCCCTTGCTTACCAAGGTTCCCTTGCTTACCAAAGTGCCTGCTTGACCAAGGTCCCCTTGCTTACCAAGGTGCCTGCTTGACCACGTTTCCCTTGCTTACCTGGTCACAAGGCTGCTGCTGTTCTGGTCACAACGCTGTTCCTTGCTAACCTGGTCACAAGGCTTACCTGGTCACAAGGCTGCTGCTGTTCTAGTCACAAGGCTGCTCCCTTGCTTACCTGGTCACAAGGCTGCTGCTGTTCTGGTCACAAGGCTGTTGCTGTTCTGGCCACAAGGCTGTTCCCTTGTTTACCTAGTCACAAGGCTTACCTGGTCACAAGGTTGTTGCTGTTCTAGCCACAAGGCTGCTCCCTTGCTTACCTGTTCACAAGGCTGCTGCTGTTCTGGTCACAAGGCTGTTGCTGTTCTGGCCACAAGGCTGTTCCCTTGTTTACCTTGTCACAAGGCTTACCTGGTCACAAAGCTTACCTGGTCACAAGGCTGTTCCCTTGCTTACCTGGTCACAAGGCTTACCTGGTCACAAGGCTGTTGAGCTCAGAAACTCCAAATGCATTTTGGGCGGAGATAGACCCCAGAACTTCCCGCATCTTGTCCAGGGATGCAGTCACTGAATTAGACTCCAGATCAAGGAGATCCCGCCACTGCATATGCACAAACAATACACCGTTTAGTCACCGAGCATAAAAACGATGAGGAATGCAGTCACTGAAATAGACTCCAGATCAAGGAGATCCCGCCACTGCATATGCACAAACAATACACCGTTTAGTCACCGAGCGTAAAAACGATGAGGGATGCAGTCACTGAAATAGACTCCAGATCAAGGAGATCCCGCCACTGTATATGCACAAACAATGCACCGTTTAGTCACCGAGCGTAAAAACGATGGACGTCAGTTGCAAGGTAATGACAACTTATTGTTCCGTACCGTGCTCTCAATCGAATCATCGGTGTCCTTGTTCAGGTCAACAGTGTCAATATCGTTTCGTACCGTGCTCTCAATCAAATCATCGGTGTCTTTGTTCAGGTCAACAGTGTCAATATCGTTTCGTACCGTGCTCTCAATCAAATCATCGGTGTCTTTGTTCAGGTCAACAGTGTCACTATCGTTTCATACCGTGCTCTCAATTGAATCATCGGTGTCCTTGTTCAGGTCAACAGTGTCAATATCGTTTCGTACCGTGCTCTCAATCGAATCATCGGTGTCCTTGTTCAGGTCAACAGTGTCAATGTGGGCGGTACTGAGCTGCTCAAGAATGGTCAGCAGCCCCAGTGATGCGTCGTACATGCTGGACAGCTGCAAGAAAAAGGCGAGATAGGGTAAGGCACAGCCAGCAAAGGCGAGATAGGGTACGGCACAGCCAGCAAGCAGAGGATTCAGATAAGGGGTATCAGGTTGCTGTTGCAACTTACGGCAGCGCTGCATCAGCACTGCCGCAGCACTTATGATGAACTGTAGCACTGCCTGCAACTTATGGCAGCACTGCCACAGCACTTATGATGAACTGTAGCACTGCCTGCAACTTACAACAGCACTGCCACAGCACTTATGATGAACTGTAGCACTGCCTGCAACTTACAACAGCACTGCCACAGCACTTATAATGAACTGTAGCACTGCCTGCAACTTACAACAGCACTGCCACAGCACTTATGATGAACTGTAGCACTGCCTGCAACTTACAACAGCACTGCCGCAGCACTTATGATGAACTGTAGCACTGCCTGCAACTTACAACAGCACTGCCGCAGCACTTATGATGATCTATAGCACTTCCTGCAACTAACAACAGCACTGCCACAGCACTTATAATGAACTGTAGCACTGCCTGCAACTTACAACAGCACTGCCACAGCACTTATGATGAACTGTAGCACTGCCTGCAACTTATAACAGCACTGCCGCAGCACTTATGATGAACTGTAGCACTGCCTGCAACTTACAACAGCACTGCCACAGCACTTATGATGAACAGTAGCACTGCCTGCAACTTACAACAGCGCTGCATCAGCACTGCCACAGCACCATTTTTATTGACTGTAGCACTGCCTGCAACTCACGGTTGCGCTGCCTTGCTGCTCGAGTAGTTTTTCTGGTGAATCTGAGACTACAGTGAGCGGAACGCAGAAGGTTGGGTCTCCGACAGCATCTGGCTGCGCCTCCTCTGGCTCCATAACACTGTACTGAACGAGAGGGCCGTACAAGCCTGTGCGCCAATGTGAAAAGTTGACACATCAGGTTTATTTATAGCTGAACACAAGGACATTAGCGCCAGGGCATTACCGCATTCCCATTAAAAAGAGAGATTCCCGCAGTACTCACCATCAACAATTGGGTACGTCTGTGATTGGTCAAAGCTGAAGGCCTTATCCTTTCGAGTCGGGTTCAAGGACAGCTGGCAAGGGCTGCGGAGAGGGTGTAATTAGAGTCGCAATTAGAGTTCAAACTAGCAACGCCAGAGGGACCGCAGCTACGAGAGTCAACGTACCACCATGCTGACTGTCGTTCGTTATCAGCAAGCTCGAAGGTAGAGCGGAAACCGTCATTTTCAGGCGTGCAGCCAACCTGGAATGGACACGATGGAGAGCAGAAGTGTGTGTGTGTGTATGTGTGTGTGTATGTGTATGTGTGTGTGTGACTTGCAGAAGGCTGGATTCATTGGCAGGAAATTTGATGCATAGGCGTGATGTATGGGCAGGATAGGCAGGCATGCAGACGACCTGAGCATAGCAAGCTACGATCAGAATCTACTGGACACTGTGTCTGATCAACTATGTAGGAACGTGTCTACAAACGTCCTGTGGCTGTTCGCACTATTGCCTGCAAGCTGTCAGCTTACATTTCCTGTGACTGACTTTTCTTTCCTTTTTAAGGCTTTCTTTTGTAGGTGCTACAGGTCTGTGGTGCTGCAACAAGGAACACTCCTCACACTTCAACAGTGATTACACATTCTTCTTTGTAGGTGCCACAAGTCTGTGGTGCTCCAACAAGAAACTCCTCACATTTCAACAGTGATTACACATTGTTCTTTGTAGGTGCCACAAGTCTGTGGTGCTCCAACAAGAAAACACTCCTCACATTTCAACAGTAATTACACTTTCTTTTTTGTAGGTGCCACAAGAATTGGTGCTCCAACAAGGAACACTCCTCACATTTCAACAGTGATTACATATTCTTAGGGTTGGCCAGAACCATATATATACGGTGTATATACAGTAATTCTGACAGGGAAATCATCAAATATACGGTCATATACGTTGTATATATATGGTTCTGGCCAACCCTACATATTCCTTTTTGTAGGTGCCACAAGTCTGTGGTGCTGCAACAAGAAACACTCCTCACATCTTTTACAAATTTTTTTGTAGGTGCTACAAGCCTGTGGTGCATCGAAAAAATCACTCCTCACACTTCAACAATGATCACATACGCAGCCTAGCAGTCACATTTTTTGACTAATGGCTTAACCTGTAACCTCTGTAACCTTTGTGCCTCTGTAACCCTGTAATCTCTGTAACCTCTCTCTGTAACTCTCTCTCTCTCTCTCTCTCTCTCTCTCTCTCTCTCTCTCTCTTCGTAACCTCTCTGTAACTCTCTGTAACACACACACACTCTCTCTCTCTCTCTCTCTCTCTCTGTAACTCTCTGTAACTCTCTGTAACTCTCTCTCTCTCTGTAACCTCTCTGTAACACTGTAACTCTCTGTAACTCTCTCTCTCTGTAACCTCTCTGTAATTCTCTGTAACTCTCTCTCTGTAACGCTCTCTATAACCTCTGTGCCTGACCTGAAGTTCCACAGCAATCGTTGCCTTGCAGAGTGGAGGCATGGATGACGGTATACCGTCGTGAATGGTGCCGTCTATAACAACGTCAGACGCCAGCGACGCCTGCGGATAGGTCAAATGGAACGACGTTTTATTTAGTACCCTGTTGCATACAAATATCTATTGCACGCAAATATGATCATATGAGTAGGCTCTTCATCCTGCTGCTCTAGCACATATGAGTAGGCTCTTCTTCCTGCTGCTCTAGCACATATGAGTAGGCTCTTCTTCATGCAGCCCTAGCACATATGAGTAGGCTCTTCTTCCTGCTGCTCTATCACATATGAGTAGGCTCTTCTTCCTGCTGCTCTAGCACATATGAGTAGGCTCTTCTTCCTGCTGCTCTAGCACATATGAGTAGGCTCTTCTTCGTGCTGCTCTAGCACATATGAGTAGGCTCTTCTTCCTGCTGCTCTAGCACATATGAGTAGGCTTTTTTTCCTGCAAATATACCACATACCTGTCTGACTGTAGACAGATCTATTCCAATGGCACGCAGGTAGGGAAGAACTCTGAAAACAGGTTGGACCTCCCCATTCTCATCGTTCACCTGCAGGGTTAAGGACCCCAGATGATTTAGCACATGCATCGGCAAAGGCAAAGAAGCTAACATGCAAGCAATTTACCCAGAAGCTTCTGGGCAACCCACAGCCCCTGCGTTTGCTTCAGGGTACCGAATAACACAACCTAGTACCTCATTTTGTAGCGTAGACAAAAAAGCAAACATGCAAGCAACTTATTCCAATTACACAGCCTACATCTTATAACGTAGACAAAAAGTGAACATGCAAGCACTTTATACCCAATAACACAGCCTACGTACCTCATCTTATAGAGTAGACAAAGAAGCAAACATGCAAGCACTTTATACCCAATAACACAGCCTACGTACCTCATCTTGTAGCGTAGACAAAAAAGCAAACATGCAAGCAATTTATTCCAATAACACAGCCTACGTACCTCATCTTGTAGCGTAGACAAAAAAGCAAACATGCAAGCAAGTAATTACCAATAACACAGCCTACTACCTCATTTTGTAGCGTAGACAAAAAGCAAACATGCAAGTAATTTATACCCAATAACACAGCCTATGTACCTCATCTTGTAGCGTAGACAAAGAAGCAAACATGCAAGCACTTTATACCCAATAACACAGCCTACGTACCTCATCTTGTAGCGTAGACAAAAAAGCAAACATGTAAGCAATTATTCCAATAAGACAGCCTACGTACCTCATCTTATAGCGTACACAAAAAAGCAAACATGCAAGCAATTTATTTCAATAACACAGCCTACTACCACATCTTATAGCGCAGACCAAAAAGCAAACATGTTAGCACTTTATACCCAATAACACAGCCTACGTACCTCATCTTGTAGCGTAGACAAAGAAGCAAACATGCAAGCACTTTATTCCAACAAAACAGCCTACGTACCTCATCTTGTAGCGTACACAAAAAAGCAAACATGCAAGCAATTTCTTCCAATAACACAGCCTACGTACCTCATCTTGTAGCGTAGACAAAGAAGCAAACATGTAAGCAATTATTCCAATAAGACAGCCTACGTACCTCATCTTATAGCGTACACAAAAAAGCAAACATGCAAGCAATTTATTTCAATAACACAGCCTACTACCACATCTTATAGCGCAGACCAAAAAGCAAACATGTTAGCACTTTATACTGAATATTACAGCCTACGTACCTCATCTTGTAGCGTAGACAAAGAAGCAAACATGCAAGCACTTTATTCCAACAAAACAGCCTACGTACCTCATCTTATAGCATACACAAAAAAGCAAACATGCAAGCAATTTCTTTCATTAACACAGCCTACGTACCTCATCTTGTAGCGTAGACCAAAAAAGGAAAAATGCAAGCACTTTATACCCAATAACACAGCCTACGTACCTCATCTTGTAGCGTAGACAAAGAAGCAAACACGCAAGCACTTTATAACCAGTAACACAGCCTACGTACCTCATCTTATGGCGTACACAAAAAAGCAAACATGCAAGCAATTTTCTTTCAATAACACAGCCTACTACCACATCTTATAGCGCAGACCAAACAGCAAACATGTTAGCACTATATACTGAATAACACAGCCTACGTACCTCATCTTGTAGCGTAGACAAAGAAGCAAACATGCAAGCAATTTATACTGAATAACACAACCTACGTACCTCATCTTGTAGCGCAGAAGGGCCATCCTCACAGGCCAGTGCAGCTTGGATTTCAAGCTTGTGGCCACCGCCAGACTGCATATTGTAGATGAAGTGAGAAGGCACATTATAAGTAAGGGTTGGGAAATAGGGTGTCTGATTTTGCCAGCTTGGATTTCAAGCTTGTGGCCACCGCCAGACTGCATATTGTAGACGAAGTGAGAAGGCACGTTATAAGTATGGCACAATAACTATTAATCAAAATTGTTAGAATAGAAGCACTAGGCCGATTAAACCAAACCGATTCCGCATCCAACTTGACGCACTCTGCACACTTGCAACCCTTATAATGCAATGTACAGTGTATGCAGCGTACCCTCCTTCTTACATGATAACTGTGTGATCTAGCCAAATCGGACTGGAGCTTGGGAGGGATGGAAACAATCAGCCATTTTTTGGGATTAGACAGCATGGGACATCAGGCTTACAATAACTCAATACACCATTGCACATGAAAACCTAGCTCTCTTAGTAGTCTTTAAAGCAAAGGTAGCGCATGATTGCTTGCAAATAATACAAAAATGGCTCTAGCTCTGTACCCTTCTATAGCAAAACATACTCTCTTTGAATGTCAGGTGTCGAAGAAAAGGCTTCCCAACTTTCCACCTTCTCCGACTCACCTCGACACGCACAAGAAGTTGTGAGGCGCTTTTCTTTCCATCAGAGTCTTCTGAGTCATACCTGCAGAACAAAAAGAACGACAGGGAAACTCCACAAAGCAGAACAAGATACAATTGAATTGTATTGATAAGCAAGGATGGATATGATAAAGGTAAGGACTGCGTGGCATGTTGACTCACTTTAATACAACCAGCATGGACAAGAATGCAACCGTGACATCAAATTAAGTGCTCTACCTGCTTGGCAGTTCATTTATTAAACTAGCTCAGTTGAGCGCAAGCCGTCCAGGCTATGGTAAGCAGTTCAGTTTAGTAAAAAAGCTCAGTTGAGCACGTGCTGTCCAGGCTAAGGTAAGCAGTTCAGTAGCCGTCCAGTCTAAGGTAGCAGTCCAGGCTAAGGTAAGCAGTTCAGTAGCAGTTCAGTTCAGTAAACAAGCTCGGTTGAGCACGTGCTGTCCAGGCTAAGGTAAGCAGTTCAGTAGCAGTCCAGGTTAAGGTAGCAGTCCAGGCTAAGGTAAGCAGTTCAGTAGCAGTTCAGTTTAGTCAGTTAGTCAGTTAGAGCATGTGCTGTCCAGGCTATGGTAAGCAGTTCAATTTGTGAATGCAGCTCACCTCGGCACATGACATCGTGACTATGCTACGTTAAGCAATCCAGTTTGTGAATTCTTACCTCAGCACATAACATCCTGACTATATTAAGCAGTTCAATTTGTGTTTTGAGCTCACCTTTGCAAATGAGGTCCTGACTATGCTGAGCAGTTCAGCTTGTGAATGGAGCTCATCCAGAACATAACAGTTTGATTACATCAAGCAGTTTAGTTTGTGAATGGAACTCATTCATCACACAACATCCTGATTATAATAAGCAGTTCAGGTTGTGAGCAAGCTCCTGTAAGTGCAAACGCCCTGACTATACTAAGCTCACCCTGGCACATAACATCCTGCCTATGCTACTGTGGTCTAGTTTGTGAGCAAGCTCCTGTAAGTGCAAACGCCCTGACTATACTAAGCTCACCCTGGCACATAACATCCTGCCTATGCTACTCTGGTCTAGTTTGTGAGCAAGCTCACCTAAGCGCATACCGCCCAGGAGGGACCTGTGCCCGGTCCAAAGCAGAGGGCGAAGCGACGCTGTTCTTGCACTCTGAGCTCTTTGACGGAGTGAGCCTCATAGCTTCTGTTGACCAGTCCTCCCAGTTCAAGCTGCTAGGGATGCTGTCGGTACAAAGACTGGTGACTGTCACCAGTACGTCCTGCCTCCACAGCACTCCACATCCAGCGGTCACGCCTTGCTTGCAGAGTGATAGGAAGGGGTTGCGCCAAGCGAGCTCCAACTCTGCGCTGATGTTACCCTACAAAATCAAGAGACGTAGTATGTAGCATAAACTGCACCTTTTAAAAAAGAAACTTAGCTAGAATACGTAGGGTGGCCAGCACCGTTTATGACTGTATATTAGGTGATGTTCCCTGCCAAAATTACCGTATATCCACCGCATATTTGTGGTTCTGGCCAACTCTGAAAATACGCAACACGAGCTGCAACCTTTCAAGCACAGGCCAGATATGCCTTTGGAATCCAGAATTAAGCGTGAACCACAGACCAGATACACATTATTAACCCAAACTGGATTAGAACTACACACCTCACTCTCTTGATGCATGATTTCAAGGTGCACTCCCAAAACTTGAGATCAGAAGCTCACCGCAGGGAGGGTAGCCAAACAAAAAGGATCAGAAGGTAGCCAAACAAAGGTAAAAGGTAACGAAACAAAGGTGAAAAGGATCAGAAGGTAAGAACAAACAGGATCAGAAGCTCACTGCAGGGTAGCCAAACAAAGGTAAAAGGTAAGAAAAAAAAGGATCAGAAGGTAAGAAAAAAATAGGGTTGGCCAGAACCATATATATACGGTTTATATACGGTGTTTTTGGCAGGGAAATCACCAACTATACGGTCATACACGGGGTATATATACGGTTCTGGCCAACCCTCAACAAAAAGGATCAGAAGCTCACCGCAGGGTAGCCAAACAAAGGTAAAAGGTAGCCAAACAAAGGTAAAAAGGATCAGAAGGTAAGAACAAACTTGAGATCAGAAGCTCACCGCAGGGTAGCCGTACGCCAAAGACACTGTCCTTGCAGCAACGTTTTCTGTATCTAAGAGTGAACGGGCTCGCCGGCTAGAGCCGATGGAATTTTCAATATCGGATATGACAGGAATGTTTTCAGGCAAGCCATCAGTGAGGATGAGCTTCCTTGCATTGCCCCTGCTCTCAGCCTCAATGACGAAAGATGTCCCTATAGGGTTCCCTTCAGTTGCAAGTCCTGGGGACCCCAGGCTTTCCCAAATACTGCATGAAAACTGCACGGGCAAGAACAAACGCAAAAGGTTAAGCAGGTTAACGAACAAACGCAATCGGTTGAGCAGGGAAACGAACACACGCAAATGGTCGAGCAGGGGTAAAACTGCACAGGCAAGAACAAATGCAATCGGTTCAGCAGGGAAACGAACACACGCAAATGGTCGAGCAGGGGTAAACTGCACAGGCAAGAACAAACGCAAAGCAGGGAAATGAGGTAACGGCACTTTTTCGGGACTGTGTCCCCACCACACAAACTCACAGGGACCAAACAAACTCACAAAGACGCAGATGTCAGCCGGTTCACAGAAACTACCACCACCACACAAACTCACAGGGACGCAGATGTCAGCCGGTTCACAGAAACTACCACCACCAAACAAACTCACAGGGACCAAACTCACAGGCACCAAACAAACTCACAGGGACGCAGATGTCAGCCGGTTCACAGAGACTACCACCACCACACAAACTCACAGGGACGCAGATGTCAGCTGGTTCACAGAAACTACCCCCACCAAACAAACTCACAGGGACGCAGATGTCAGCTGGTTCACAGAAACTACCACCACCAAACAAACTCACAGGAACCAAACTCACAGGGACCAAACTAACTCACAGGGACGCAGATGTCAGCTGGTTCACAGAAACTACCACCACCAAAAAACTCACAGGAACCAAACTCACAGGGACCAAACAAACTCACAGGGACGCAGATGTCAGCTGGTTCACAGAAACTACCACCACCAAACAAACTCACAGGGACGCAGATGTCAGCCGGTTCACAGAAACTACCCCCACCACACAAACTCACAGGGACGCAGATGTCAGCCGGTTCACAGAAACTACCACCACCACACAAACTCACAGGGATGCAGATGTCAGCCGGTTCACAAAAACTACCCCCACCAAACAAACTCACAGGGACGCAGATGTCAGCTGGTTCACAGAAACTACCACCACCAAACAAACTCACAGGGACGCAGATGTCAGCCGGTTCACAGAGACTACCACCACCACTCAAACTCACAGGGACGCAGATGTCAGCTGGTTCACAGAAACTACCCCCACCAAACAAACTCACAGGGACGCAGATGTCAGCTGGTTCACAGAAACTACCACCACCAAACAAACTCACAGGAACCAAACTCACACGGACCAAACAAACTCACAGGGACGCAGATGTCAGCTGGTTCACAGAAACTACCACCACCAAACAAACTCACAGGGACCAAACA
>Ga0307948_1001393_pt1 | contig 17127 bp, 24 predicted proteins | sample OrgLakmetagen280_FD_201824 | JGI IMG/M metagenome (GOLD analysis project Ga0307948, IMG submission 201824) | Saline water microbial communities from Organic Lake, Antarctica - #280 | ecosystem: Environmental > Aquatic > Non-marine Saline and Alkaline > Saline | place: Antarctica: Organic Lake...
ATAGCTTCACATAGGGGGACATTTTGAAAAAATGGTATCAAATTGCCATCATAGTTATTTTAATACTTGGCTCTGATTATATTACTGCCATCTCAGAGGTATATGAACAAAGGTTAGGTTCTGTTCACAATGTTGTAACAAACCAAGGTAGACAAATACAATCATTAAGAGAAAAGAACGAAGAGCAGGAAGAAAGGTATAATCAAATGATTATAAAAATAGCAGAGAACATAAAAAGGAATGATAGTTTCCTAAACATTGGTGGATATAATGAGGACCTTCCTTATGATGATAAAGATTATTATGAAAAAATCTTGACAGGATCAAGTGATTTTGATAAAATGATTACAAATATAGAAAATTTTTTTACATTAAGAGAAGACTATTTAAAAGATATTCCAAATATATGGCCTCTAAAGCCATCCCCTCTCCTAAGAATTACTTCTCCTTTCGGTATAAGATTTAACCCATTCACAAGAGAATTAACTCAACATAATGGAATTGATGTTGCTGGGCCTTGGGAAGCTCAAATAATTGCTACCGCTAGTGGAGTTGTAAAAAGCCATTGGATTTATCATCCAGAGTTTGGAAGACTTGTTGTTATTAAACATAAGAATGGATATACTACCTCTTATGCTCATTTAGCAGAGAGTTATGCTCATGAGGGTATGAGAGTTGAGAAAGGTGATGTAATAGGGTTAATGGGCAAAAGTGGTGTATCAAAAGGAATACATCTACACTATGAGATAAGATTAAATGACAAACCAGTAAACCCTATTAACTATTTACGAGGACAAGTAGAGTAAAGTTAAATATGTTATGTTGGAAGAATTGCAAAATGAAATAATAGGATATATATCAATAGGAATAGGACTCATTATTACTCTTGTGGCAAAAGATTTATTATCATCTTTTGTTGCAGGAGTTTCTTTTTTTCTTGACAAAAACTTTAAAGAAGGAGATAATATAATATTAGAAAGTGAAGAAGCTACTATTGTTAGAATAGGAATAATGAGAACAATTTTCCGTATGAAGAAAAATAGTAATTGGTACTTTGTTCATAATGGAAGAATTAAATATTTAAGGTTAGAAAAAAAGGTGGAACAATAATAGGATGAAATTAAAAAAAATAATGAAAGAAGAGTTCAAGGAGTGGGAAGGAGATAGATTAGGTAATAAAGCCCCTATTTATAAAAACCCTACATTAAAAGAGATAAGAGGACTAAAAAAAGAAATGGATGGGAATGATGTAAGACTTCTTATAGATACAAAGAAGAATAATGTATTTCTTTTCCCATCATTATTATTACATATTGATGCCGCTAGAGCTTTAAAGATTAAACCACAAGATAGAAAAACTAGGTATCTAGAGGTATTAGGTAAAATAGAAGGTGATAGCATAATAATAGATAAAAGTTTTGTGAATAAAAATTTAGATTGGTTAAAAAAATATAAAATATGGTTCAATAACCCCTTCCTAAATACTAACGCATTTTGAGGAAAGGGATTTTTTGCCAGAAAATATATTAAAAAAACTGTAAAAGAAGGAAATTTATGAAAGAATTTAACATTTCAGAACCAGCTGAGTATTATAGTCAAATAAATAATAAACGCTTTCCATATAGTGCTTGTAATGTAACAGCATTAACTGAGTGTTTAGATATTATAGATAAGTTATTTGATTTTCCTAATGGAGTTCAACCAGAGGATCATCTTATGAATGTTCTTCGTGATGATAATAGCTATGAGAGAATGGAGAGGCTTTATCCTTGGGCAAGAAAAGGTGGATATGAACCAAATGAAGTTCATGCTATGTTAGAATGGGCTGTGAATCTTTTAGTTGGAGAGAAGGTAGACACTTTCTCAACTACTTGGGATTTAAGAGAGTTAGTATATGAACTTGTGATAAATAAACATCCTTCTGCTATATCTGGACGTTTTACTGATTATGGACATATTGTAACTCTTGTAGGTATTGAAACTGAACAAGAAGATATTGAAAAGTCAGCATCTTTTCAAGGTATTAATTTATCACAAATAAAAAAATTTATTGTTGACGACCCTTATGGAAATTATTTTGATGGTTATGAAACTACTCAAGGAAATGACTTAAGATTTTCTTTTAAAGAGTTTAATGATATTACTAAAACTTATAATGATACTTCAGCTAAATGGGCACATTTGATTAAAAGAGCTTAATTTATGACAGTAGATGTCAATCACCCTCACCTAGAGGAGGGGGCTTGAATCGTGAGATTTAAGGGTAAGTAGAAGGATCAAGAAAGGAGTTGGAATGAGACCATTTGAAGGTGAGATAATAATACGTCAACTACCAACTACCCTAAAGGGTAGTGGCTTGTAGGAGTACAAGCCGGTTGAATAGCTTAAGTCTTAACAGACTACGTTATGCGAGAATATATAGTGTTAAAGGAACTCAAAATGGTGGAGCATATATAAGATTAAACGAAATTAAGAAAGTTCCTAGAAGTGATTTATTAACGCCTTATAAGTTTATGAAAGGATTTGTGTATGGATTATACATCAAGGAATCACAACAAATACTTGATAATGGCACACTTAATATTTGTTTGTAAGTATCGTAAGAAATTATTAATTAAATATGGAAATCAAATCAAACAAATATTAAGTGATATTGCAGAAGAAAAAGATTTTGAAATAATGGAAATGGAAGTTGACAAAGACCATATTCACATATTAGTAAATTACAATCCAACTCAATCTATATTAGATATTGTAAGATTGTTAAAACAAATATCTACTTATAGAATATGGCGACAAAGCAACAATCATATTTATTTAGAAAAACAATTTTGGAATGAACGCACATTTTGGGGAGATGGTTATTTTGCTTGTAGTACTGGAAATGTAAGTAAGGAAATCATTGAGAAGTATATTCAAAACCAAGGCTAGGGAAGGCTTACAACCACTACCCTAAAGAGATAGTGGTTGTAAGCCCATCTTATAAAAATAGAGAGAACAAAGAATATAGATAAAATAAAATTTATAAAATGGAGTGAGTAGATGAATAAAGTATTTTTAGGTGGAACGAACAAGTCAACTTGGAGAGATGATCTTATTGAAAAATTAGATATAGATTATTTCAATCCTATTGTAGATGATTGGACAGAAGAATGCATAAGAGAGGAAGAGAGACAGAAGTGTAGTGAATGTAATATACATCTTTATGTATTTACACCAGAACAATATGGATTTTATTCATTTGTTGAGTTAATGGATTCTCTATATAAAACAAATACAATATATGTTTTTAGTGAAGGTTTTGACGAGGCGAAAATAAAGTCTCTAAATGCGATTGGTCAAAAAGTAAAAGAATGGCATGGTATGTGGATCAGCGATAATGATGATGGAAGTTTAAGTGATATTACAAGAATAGCAGAGTTTGTCAATAATACTTAAAGAATTGTTTGAGAGTTTAAGAACAAGAGGGAAAATTTAGACCATCACCTGATCTTAGTGTTTGTTCTGATTGTGGTGGTAGTTCACATAAATACAATGGGAATATCCATCGTATCAGATAGCTTTTTGTCAACCACCCCTAAGCTAAAGATTTAGGGGCTTTCTCTCCAAATTTCTGTAAATATTAGATAAAAACAAACTATCTGCCAAATAATAAAGCCCTCCATATGGAGGGCTTTATATTTATTAGGTTATATTAACCTTCTTCAATTGAAGCTCCTGGATTAAGGAATTTAAGAGAAAGCTCAACTCTCTCAATTGTTCCAACAGGAACAACGGTAATTATACCTTTCATAATACCTTGACTTATTAAGTCTTCAGTATTAATATTTCCATCAATCTGAACTTGGTAATCTTCAAGACCACCGCCCTGACGAATCGGTTCAAGTATAGCACTAATCAAATTAGTAGCTCTGTTCCAACTGTCTGGAGTATGCGGCTCAAAGACAAGTCCTTCCATTGTAGTTTTAACAAGTTTCTTAATGTAAATAAGAGTTCTTCTTACATTTATTCTATTAACTGCACTGTTTGCTCTGTAAAGAGTTTTCTGTCCATAAATTTCAATACCCTTCGAATTAAACTCAACGATTGGATTCACTGCGTTGAGGTCTCCATAAAGAATATCTCTTTTAGCTTGAGAAGGAGAAGTCTCAATATCAGAGGCAACAATTCTACCACGAATATCACCAGCAGGTGCATACCACGGAGCAAAACGGTTATCTACTTCGATATACTTCTCTCCTATGAACACTGAAGGTGGAGACCAAATGTATTCACCAAGTGTGCTATCAAAGGTCTTGAGCCAAGGCCAATAAGTAGCAGCATAGCTATTATTAATAGCAGCATTTCTACCATGACTTCCTTTACCATTATGCCAATCAGCTACCTCATTATATTCAAGTCCATAAGGGGGATCAGCAATATAGATAAAATCCTTTCTGTATTGAGCAAGCTGTATAGCTGCATTCTGAGTTGCTTCACTTCCATTATCAGGGGTAGTAAGTATATGAAAATCATATGCTTCTGAGTTACCTAAGTCTTCACTAGTTGCAAGAGCAGCAGTAAAGAGAGCAGCCCCACCAGAGGAAGGAATACCATCAGATCCAACACGGTAATTATATTCACCAATTTCATCTCCATCTGTATATTCAGAGTCTGTATCATTTTGAGAAGTTCCAAGGAGATAAATTCCATCAGCAAAAGTTATAATCCCAGAATCTTCATGATCTTCATAATCAACACCTACCCATTCAGATCCACCGTTTTGTGAATCTTGGTTCATTGCAGTTACAAAGAAATTATCATCTGTTTCTGTAAGAGAAACATCATCAAAGGTTTCTTGAAGAATATCACCATAATAAACTTCAACGGTATGAATAATAGAATCATCAATAGGTGAGGTTCTACTTAATTTTACAATACTAATATCATTAGTAGCACTACCTTTTTCTGAAGCAGTGAAAAGGATATTATCACTAGCACTTTCAAACACTGCATCCTCACCACCAACAGTAGCTTCAGTTCCAATCAAAGCAACAAGGTCACTATTATCAGCACCACCATCAGTTGATGCAACAACACCAATAGCAGAACTATTACTAATTAAATCACTAGTAATTCTTACCTTACCATTTACAATAGTAGCACTTGCACTTACAGCAGCCTCACCATCATTAGCTCCAAGTGCTCCATCAAGAAGTGTAAGTATTAAAAGTCCAATAGTAGGAGAAGTAAGATTTATAGTAGAATCCTCTCCAGTAGTTCCGGAAACAACTCTTATTCTTCCAGTATCGCTGTTTACAGAAACACTATAATCAGTATCTTCAACTAAAGTTGAATCAACACCATCATTAGCAGTCTCAAGAATACCACCAGAATCAAGAGTATTAAAGAGAGCATTACCAGTTGTAGCAATATCATTATCAACAAGAGTAATTGTTGAAGCAGCTCCTTCAGTTTCTGACTGAACTCTAATACTACCATTACCATTAATATCAAAATATGTATAAGCGGCTATGGAATTATTATCCATATCAGTATTAATTGCACTAATAAGATCAAAGTAGGTCATATCAGTGGTAGCAGTAATTGTTACATCAACAGCTGCAGCTTCATCAACACTAACATTAAAAGAATAATCAATACCAGCTGTAAGGCTAGTGGTGTCTCCAAGTGCAGTATCAGTTGAAAAGTTGTATCTATGATATCCTCTAGAACCAGTTGCCATTACTGAACTAATACCAGTAGCAATATCAGTAAGACTTGCACCAGGGTTAAGAATAACTGATAAATCTTCTCCACTTGCAACACTTGTACCATCAACATCTACTTTAAAACGATAGTCACGATGCATTTCTGATATTGAAGGGTTGGTTATTTTAGAAAATTCTTGGAAACCACTTACATCTGAAGTGATTTGAGTATTAATACTTGAAGCAATATTATCAAGCGTCCAGTCTCCATTGGTTGGAGATGGGATAAACACATTTCTTTCAGAAGTAGGTTCATTGTCTACAGTTACTTTAAAATCATAAACCTGATTAAGCGTGTAACTGCCATACGCTACAGGATCTGTTTGACTAAAGTTTTGATAGCCTGCAATAGCCGGATGTGCATTAGTGATTCCTCTTTCAGCTGCAACAGCAGCATTAGAGCCTTCTTCTTCTGCAACACGATAATAAATTATCTGATTTGTCTGATTAAAAGCACGGTATGCGGCCAAGTGGCCCCAAGGGGATTGCTCAGGTAAAGGGCCAAAATTTTGAATAAACTCATTACGTGATGTAATAGTTTGTGCTTCTCCTATTGGGCCTTTAGTACCATATCCGACAATGGCTGGGACCGTAGCTGAGTTAGTTACGGCGTAACTCGATCTATCAACTTCTCTAATAGTTACGGAAGGTGATTTAGCCATATTTATTTCCTCCATTTAAAAGTTTGTTTTATATTACCTTTACAATAGTATAAAAATGAAGGAAATATGGTCCTAATGTAAAGATAAGTTACTTCATTTCTCTGATTTTTATTAATCCCTTACGATGCATATTTTTTATTTGTTTATTAATAACAGGAAGAAAAATAATATTATTTCCAGCTCTTCCTTCAATAATATGTGTTTCATTTGTTCCTATTACTATTTGTAAAGGTTGAAAAGTTTTATTTGTTATTTTATATTTCATCTATTATTCTCCATTGATATATTCTTCAGCTTCATAACTAAAATCTACTTCACTAATTTTATTATATTGTGTATAATCCATTGGTAAATATGCTCTATCAATAATGATATTTAATCCACCACGTCTTATTATGTCTTGTGTCTCTCCTGGCTCTAAATTAGTTTCATTTACTAGTTCCATTGCTTGTAATTCTGCCCATTGTCCATCAACTGTCACAACGGCTTTTGCATTTTGATGAGCATTAGATATCAACTGATAAAATAAAATATCTTGTTCAGCTTGGCTACGGGTAAATAATGTAAGACGATAAGTGAGACGATAAATAAGAGGTGGCCTTAGGATTCTATTCTCATCATCTACTGTTTTATATTCTCTTACAAATCCAAGTAAATTTTCATTCTCTTTATATTCCATTGATTCAAGAACAAAGTTTACATTAGGAGAAAGAGTTCCTCCATTTATAACAGGATTTATATACTCACTCCATGCCCTATCAGGTGTCATATATACTACTGTTACATTATTCTCTTTTGAGTAGTTTGATAAATATAATGTATCGTTCAACCAATTCTTAACTGATTTTGAATATTCTCTAAATAAAAAATGTTCTAATTTTGTGCTTGCCATATTATTAACTTTCCATTAAATACTTTGATATAACTAAAGATGGTTTTACTTGTATGTATGAACCATCTTCTTTAAACAATACTCCACCACGAGCTAATACTCCAATAACATTTTGATTTTCAGATTTTATATCACCCTTTAAATCAAAGTTTATACTTATCCCTTTATTGGAATAACTCACATTTACATTATCAAAAATATGATTGTAACCAGCAGAGGTTAATTCTCTCTCAAGTTCTTTTTTTGCTTTTACGAAATACTCTTCTATGTTATTCTCTATTACTTCATTTGTCTTTTCTATATCAAACATTATTCTTCCATCATTTTTTCTAGTGCTTCATTTTTAATAAATAAATCTTTATTCTTTTTTATAAGTTTTTGGAGTTCATCTATTTCTTCTCTTGTCAAGAAAATAACTTCTTTTTTAGAGATAGGAAGAAATCTTATTTTCATAAGTCTATCATCAAGTGGTATTTTTATTTCACTTTTTTTATAGAACCTCTCTTCACCTTCCCTTTCTTTTGAATACTTATATATATCTTTTAAAGCCCTTACTATTTCATCAATAACAATAAGGTCATACTTCAGCACCTTTTTAAAAGGGTATTTATTTAATACTTTCTTTACATCATTAAAAGGTGGTTTAAGCTTGAGAAGCTCTTTTTTTACTTTTTTCTCCGTTGTTTTATTTTTATAATAATTTTCAAGTTCAAAATCTAATGTTTTTAAAGCCAAAGCTGGAAATTCAGAAATAGGTCTTTTCTTTATACCTCTTGTTAAATGAGAACCAACTACTCTATCTTTAAATAAGACTATCTCAACAGCTCCTACACGGTCACTAAGCCCCAACATTCTAAGTTTAAAGCCTTTAGGGTCTTTTTTTCTTAGAGAATCTATGCTTGAAAAGGTAGATTTTCTTGCTGAAGCAATTTCGCTTTGCCCTCTTTTATCTCTCTCTTTACCATAAGTCTCACTTCCTTTGATGTGGCCACTTTTGATTATCTTAATCAAGTTTTTAAGATTAGTTCTATGGTATAGTTTTTCTTTTATGGGAATATCTTTAAGCTCTTCTTGTAATATATTAAGTGGATTCATTACGATAGTCCTTTTATACTTCTATATATCTTATCTACTTTATTAGCATCACCAGTAGACTTAATACCTTCAATAGCTTTTTGAACACTTCTCTGACGAGCTGCCTCATTTCCCCCACCCATACCAGCTGCTTGTTGTCCGACCATAGCGCCAAGATACCATTGGCCTGTAAATATAGCAGCAATAGATGCGAATAAAGCAAGACCAACACCTATTTTAACAAATAATTTTATCATATCTTTATCTGCTTCTTTTACTAATTTCTTAGCATTTTCTTTCAACTCTTTATGAAGCTCTTTTGCCCTCTTTTTATCTTGTTTATAGAGTTTCTCTATTTTCTCAAATTTCTCTGCAAAGTCTAATATTATATTTACATAATCTTTAAGTTGTTTTTTCTCTTTATCATCACCTGCTTTTTCAATACGATTATCAATTTGCTTTGCGAGTTTCTTCAGTTTTTTACTTTCTTTAAAAAACACAAGACCTTCATTTAATTCCTGATTAGCTTTTAATATATGTAATTCAAATATATTTTTTTCCATAGTATACCTCTAGTTAAATAAAACCTTAAAAGCTCTTATCACTATAAGTAAATAATGAAGCTTTTGAAGTTCAATGTATTTATTCATCTTTTTTATTTTCTTCGCCCTTTTTAACCTTTCCATAATATCTTTTAGCAACTTCCATAGCTCTTTTATATTCTTCTACTGCCAGTCTTAACTTTTCATGAGCTTCTGGAGAGATCTTACGAGTAGCCTCTTTAACACTGTTGTAATCATCTTCTACTATTTTAGAAAGAGTTGTTTTATCTAACCTCTCTTCATTTAAGTATATATATTCACTAAACTTAATCATTTGCTCCAAAACCTTTTTTTCACTGATCTTTTTCTTGCTCTATTTATAGAAGCTTGTTTAGTTCTTCTCTTAACCTTTGCTTTACGAGCGGCAAGTTTTCTTCTTCGTTTTTCTTTAGGGAGTATCCTCACTTCTTTCCCATTTATCACCTTATATCCTTCACGAGTGGAATACTTTTTCCATTGAACTTTTCTTGCTCTTACTACTCTTTTTTTCTTTACTGTTTCCAATATAACTTCCATTTTCATTTTTTATTTACCTCATCATATTCTTTCAACTTTGACTTTTTTGCTATTACAGTATAATCATCTTTAAAAATTTCAGACCCATCATAGTATCAAAAAGTTTTCTACTTGCTTTGAAAATCTATTATATAACTTTTTACGACTTTCACCCTCTGCTGCATCAAATTTAAAAAGATATGGCTCTTCATTTATTTCAAATTTAGTATATTAAAAATCAAGGATAAATACTTGGGAACCTCTAAATCAATATCCTCTACAAACTGCTTAAAACTTCTCATTCCATATTAACCCTTTGTTCAAGGTTATGCTGATGCTTTTTAATCTGAGTATTATAATCTTGTGGTAATTGAACCTCATCAAGAGTTCTAAGATTACAAGTAAGAATGAATGTTGCATAATTCCAACCAAAATTTCCCCCTGGAATATTACTTGCCACCTCATACAGTTTCCATTTATTAGTTAATACTACATCACCTTTCTCTATTACATCAGTCATATTCTCATATGTCCTATCAGGAGAATAAACTAATAATCTACTATGTTTAAATCTAGTTTCTTTAAAATCGACTAAATCAGTAGAAGTGTCATTTTTCCCTTCTAAAGTAGCTGAGAAGTTTGGTAAACTATTTATTACTTGAGTAAGTTTTTTAGTGGTCCCATAAGCAGCTTCAGTTAAATCATAACTGACAAGAGGAGAATCATTTACTTTAATAGTAAAAGTATCATCTCTTTTTAAAGCAGTAGGTTCATCATCACCGGAGTATTCAATATAAATCTCTGATATTTTTTGATTTTTTAATTCACGAATGGTCTGAACCATATTATCAAAGTTTAATATAAATTGCATTGCTGCCTCATCAGTCTCTAAGTAAGGCATAGTATCTTGTCCAACAACTTGTTGATAAAGTTGATCTAAATAAAGAGCTCTTATCTCAAAAGACGGCCTATAAATACGAGCACTACTTGTTTCATTATAAAACTCATCCAAAGGGGTTGCCTTTTTATCAAGTTTAAAGACTTTTACTTGAGGAGCTACTGTTTCTATATAATGTCTATTGAGGTAACTTATCCAACTTTGTGTATTACCAGTTGCAAGTTCATCAAAATAGTTGAATGCCATTATTCTTCTTCCTTAGTAGTTTGTTCAAAATAATGAGAGAAGCTTTGCTTTGTAAGCTCTTCAACAGCTCTGGCTGTTTTTTGACCTAATATCTTCTTAATTGCCTGATAAGTTTCATTACCAGGAGAAGCAATGTAAATAGGAGGCTGATTATAAGACTCAAGTATTTTATCAACTAATGCTGTTCTAACTTCAGGATTATTTTGATATTTCTCCTCAAGCCTTTTAAACATATTCTCAGCACTATCAGAATTCTTTTTCTCTATTGCCTCATAAACCGATTCAAGAGGACCAGCATACTTTTCTTTTAATTTATCAACTTCTCTTACTGCTTTTTGAACCTCAGCAGATTTACTAATAGTCTCAAGAGTTTTATCTATCTTCTCTTCAGCATCATCTTTTTGAAAAAGACTTTTAAAGTTTTTCCAAGTTTTTACTAATCGTATAACTAAATTTTTTGTCATACGAGCATAACGATATGTAAGCCAAGAAGCACCATATCCTAAAACAAGGGTTGCTGGGATACCAAACAATCCTGTTATCACTGCAGTGCTTAGATCCTCATCAAGCCTCTCATGTTCTTTATCTTCATAATATTCTCTAAAAGATTTCATTTTTATTTCTCCTTAACGTGTAATAACTTTTGAAAAGATATCTTTAATCTCATTAAGTACATCAGCATTATCCTGAAAACGTTCTGCTAACGCTACATATACCTTATCAACATCTTGTGTATCTTCAATAATAATTGAGCCAATAGACTCTTCTAATCCACTCATTTTACGAATGCTATCTGCCTCTGATACGTTTTCATCCTTTTTATTTATAGCTGAGGGATTTACACCAGCCATTTTCTGTAAATAATCTTTCATAATTTATTTGCCTCTCTTTTATTTTTAAGATTAAAAAGTTCTCTTAAGATATTCTTGAAGTTAAATCATTTTATTATCTAATGACTTTATGTCTTGTTTTAAACCATTAAGAGTAATAGTCAAAAATCTAGCAATAACTATTTAACCCCATTCAAATGATAAAGGTTCTGTTAGGCCTCTAAGCTTCTCTAATGTAGATTCCATTTCTTCTTTACCTTCTTGAATTAGTCCTTCTCCTCTAAGTTGTATCATTTCATTACCACCTGGAATTGAAGAACCAAAAGTTGCTCTTATGCCTCCAAGAATAGTTTTCGCTTTTCCTAAAGCATAATTCTTTATAAACTTATTAGTGTTTACCTCATTCATTGTAACAGCACTCTTAAATCTTATTCCAATAATCATATTTTGTGGCGGTTCTGGATGAATAAATATTTTCCCATTATAAAAATGCCATTGAACAGTTGTTCCCATAATATTGTTTAAATCTTGTTCAACTGAAAGAGTAATATAATAATCTCCTAACCAATGACGATATCCAGATTGATACTGTTGGAAAAACCATTGCATATACGCTTGTCCTACAAAATCATCACGACCAGTAAAGAAAGTATAAGGAAATCTAGGCTTCATAATAATTTCAATTATATTATCCTCTCCACCAACTTCCTCTGGTATCTTCCATCCATCTCTAGGCCCACCTTCTAATGTAACATAAATAAAGTTCTCTTTCGCATTACGGTAATAATTATACCAATAAACAGATGAAGACACAGAGTCTTGTAATTGTTCATCAGTAAGTTCTACTGGAACTGTAGGAGCACCAAGTTGTGATCTTATCCAACGAAATATTTCACTGTAATCAAAGTATTGTCCAGTTGCTTGTTCCCCAAAATCAGTTGCCTCATAACCCCATACAATATCAAGAGCATTGTCAACAGTTCCTTCACTAATACCAATAAATGCCTCTTTACCTTTATCAGATGATACAAGAACTAAATGCCCATTCCCATCATCACTTGTTGGAGTAAGTCCTTCTATATTTGCAGCATCAATGGCTGCCTTTATCTCGTCTAATATAACAGCTGTAGCATCTACAGCCCCTGAGGATAAATCAACTTCCCTCGTCTCATAAGAGGTAGATATAACTACGTTATAATCAGTACTTAAATCTACAGAATTAGTTAAATCCACTGTTCCAATTAATACAGCAGGTTGTGCCTCTTCTGTCTCTGTTACTATTTGAATCTCATCAAGCCAAGCAAGTGTAGCTCCATCACTATGAAAGAAAGCCCTTATTACAACATTACTTTCTTCTTCAAAATAAAGATCAGGAAATTTAGTTTCCATTGTAGATGGCCCAACTGTTTGCGAGAAGGAACCATCAGAGGATACCCAACTTCCTGCATTATAATAATACCAAGAGTTAGCTATCTTAATATTAAAATATATATTAGAAGAGGAGTTTAGGTTTAAATCAATAACTTCATTCTCCTTATATCCACTGCCAAAATGTATATCAATATAAGGATCATCAGCAGGATATGGTGTAAGAGCTAAGCTCTCAATTGTGTACTCTTCACTGTGTTGAGGTTGATTATACGCTATAAACTCATCAAATCCGTAGAAATCAGTTAAACCTGAGCGAATATAAAGCTCTGTTGTGTTATTTCTAACCAATCCCGTCTTAAAAACATCTAATAATTGACCATCAATGAAGAACTCTGCAGTGGTTTTGTTCCAGTTTATCTCAAAAGCATACCAAGTTATGTTCTCATTGCTCCAAATTCCAAGATCATAATTAACTTTTTGTGTGCCAGAGGGGTCATACATGTTAAATATTAAATGAGATTCAGTTGTATGTGTTAAAGTTATTTTATTTACATTATCTACTCCATTATAGAACTCTACAAGGTTTACATCACTTGTAGGGCCATTAGGAAGATACGCATCACCTGTTCCACCTAATAAAGTAATAAGATTATTACCAGCAGAGGGTTCTCTTATATAGACCCATTGTCCATTATTAACACCTTGTATTCTTATTTTATTCTCACTTGTGAGGGTAGCAGTAGTATTTGAGCCTTGAAGTTCGGACCAAATATTATTTTGAATATCATTCATAGTATCGGTATCTGTTATATCAACACTATAATCATTACTTAATGTTCCTTCTACTTCTGTTCTAAAAGAATAAGTAGTTAAGGATGGAGTAAATTCACTATTTGAAGTTGCATTGAATTCTTGATAACCAACAGCGTTATTAAACATAGGTTTTAAGCTGAACTTAATAGAGCCTTTTTCTGTTAAATTTTCAAAATTAGTTCTATCATATTTAACTTCTGCACCAGAGAATAACCCGTATTGGCTAAAAACACCAGCATTCTCTAAGGTAGTTGTTCCTGTAATAACAGGAGACTCTTCTGCTTCATAATAAGTAGCATTAAAAGTACCATTAAAACTCACATAGAATAATAAATCATCTGAGTATTCTTTTAACTCTATTCTACCTTCTTCAGTAAGAGAAAATTTGTTTTCATCGCTGTAGTCAATGTATCTAAAAGTTTCTGTAGCCATATCTTCCTCTTTAATCTTTTTATTTAACTTTACTATCTTATATATGTAGGTGGAAAGTTAATACCATGAAAACAATAACAGTTAACACAATTAAAGAAGATGATTATCCAATCATTACATCTAAGGAATCTGAGGCCACGGATAATGGGTATTTAATGGTGGATGTTATGGTCGCTGAGGAAAAAGAGTATCGTGGAAGAGTTGTTAACATGAGTACAAATGGTATATATATTATAGAGTTATTGGAGGAAGTATGAGTATTGGGTTTATTATATTTATTGTAGGTTTAGTTATTGGAGTAATTGGAATAGTAGGTAGTTTATTATTAGAGAGATTTAATAATCACTTTATTGTTCTTAGTATTATTGGAATGACCCTTTCTATCGCCTCTCTTATAGGATTGCATTTCATCCCTTACACCTATAATGTCTTTGACGCCTATAAAGTTGAAGCCCTCGAAGAAAATATAGAATACTATAGTGATAAAATAGAAAGGTATGAGCGGGAAGACAAAAAGGTATTAGAGGAGTGGGCTAGACAACAAGAGGAAATGGCAAAGAAATTATCCTCTATTGGTGTTCAATTTGCAGGAGACATAGAACCCAATAACATTATAAAAAAATTAAGTATTGAAATACAAAAGTTTCATAGGGAAATAGATAATATGAATTTAGAAATACACGATGTGAGTGGAGAAATAAATGCAAGAGAAGCCCACAAATGGTATTGGGGTCTCTAAAGCTCATGATATCCTTTTAAGAAAATTGTATCTTCTATAGAAAAATACGCTGGCATGTATTCTTTATCAAGAAGGTAAAGATTAAATTTCTTTTCAAACTGTGAAATTATAGTTACGGTCTTACCTTTAATAGTAAGATTTACTGTTAATTTCTTCTTTCATGATGCATAATACTCCTTTTTCCATTGTTCTAAATGAGTTTGGTTTATTTTATCAAATACAGAATATTTTGTATTGATTAATTTCCTACTCTCTTCATCCAAATAAAAATAGTTATTTGTTTCGGTATTATCACGAAAAAAGTTATCAAAGATATAATAAAATTCTTTATTATGTAAGGGAAACATACAGCTCTTACTTACACACTTCTTAGCAATGTTAAAGTTCTCTTTATTGAGAGAGATAACCCCTTCCTCTAATACCTCACAAATCCATTGAGCAGCTTTTTTCTCTTTACCATCCTTATGTTCTTTAAGGACTTCTTTAGAACTATCATACTTATCAAAGTATTTTTTAAAATGGCTTATCTTCCAATCTTTAGGATATAATTTTACACTCCCCACTTTAAGCCATGTGGTAGATTGAAAGCTTTTAAACTTACTATTCTTATAATAAGTTTTCTTTACTTCTGTTCCAAACCATTTAACGTTGTCAATATCAATCTCTTTTTCATTGTCTTCAGCATCAAATGCTTTTATAATTTGTCCCATATTCAATTCCTAAATGTATTAATCTATATTTTTCAAATAAGTACTCTTTTGGGAAACCAAGAAATTCAATATCTTGTACTAACTTATCAGCCTCTTCTCTGCTATCTGCTTCAATAGTTATCCAATCACCTCCCTCATTGAGCGCCCTTAAACAATCATCATTTTCTTTTTCTACATATATTCCAAAAGTCATTATTTTTTCTCCTCAGATATTTCTTCATTTTGTATTCCTTTTTGTTTTTTCGAGCAGTATAGGGGGCGATTCTATCGCCTTGTAATACTCGTAGTACAATCTCGATAGCCCCTCGCGTTCAGCAAGAGCCTTGTGGGTCATCTTTTTACGGGCCTTAATCTTTTGATCAAGGATTGCTTTATACACAGCCTCATAACACCGGTTATAAATATCAACACGATGGTCCCCTTTTATCCCCGCCCTGTCTAATGCCTCTCCAATAGGGACCATTAGTGGCTCTACTCTCTGGTCTCCTGCCTACCAGGTTTTAGGTGGTGTTGCAAGGTTAATAGTTGTTCCATTGCTTTTATAGCTTTTCATTATCATTCCTCTCTCTATCTGACCTAAGACGATAACCTTTTTCAAACCACTCCCAAATATCAGCCGTTCTGGGATCATACCAATCATCATCCTCATCTCTCTTTAGGTTGCTATCGGATCGACCAAGTAAATCATTCTCCACCTTTAATAGGTGTTCAAAATTTTCTCTTAAAGTCATTTATCTTCCTCCTTGTCGGGATGAGTGTAGGTGCGAAAGATCTGCTCCATCAATCACTGGTTGTATTAATACATTATCATAGAAGTCTTTAAAGATCATAGTGCGACATATTCCTTCTCTTCTTCCATTACATATAATTGTTGGCCATCGAGTTTAGTCGAATTAAATAACTCAAGATGTGATTCTTTTAATAAAGGATCTAAATTTGAACATTCAGATTCATAAAACTCACCAGAAAAACACTTTAGTACTGATTCAAATATGATTCTTACACCATCAACAGGAACAGCCATTCCTATCTGCTTTCTAACGCTTTCCTTCGAACCTTTAAATATAAAAGAATCTGGAAATGTTTGAAGTCTTGCTCTTTCTCTATTAGTCAATGCACGATTTTCAACCCAATGGTATACATGTGTACCACCACCACCACTCCCTGTTACTGTGTATGAAGGTTTATTTGGGTCAAGTCTTCGATAAATTTGACTAATTTTAGCGCCCTTAACATTTAGCTGTAATTCTTCTGGGATATCCGCAGTAAATGCATTTTCACCAGGTTTTATATATTTTAATCTTTCAACAACAGTTTTGGATTGATTTGTAAATTCATGATTAGGAGAGCCTGTTTTTATTGGAGGATTTTCAATTGCTTGCTTACTAGTTTTCACATTAAAAGAATATGGTTTTGTAGAAGGAATCTTGTAAATAACATCAATATCTTCACGAATTCCAATGATAATAATTCTATGTCTCGCTTGAGGAACTCCATATTTTTCAAATTTATAGAGATGAGGATAAACCGAATAGCCAGCATTATACATTTCATTTAGTATTTTAGAGAAAGCTTTTCCATCATTAGAATTTCTTAAACCGCCGACATTTTCA
>Ga0307948_1001400_pt1 | contig 17104 bp, 13 predicted proteins | sample OrgLakmetagen280_FD_201824 | JGI IMG/M metagenome (GOLD analysis project Ga0307948, IMG submission 201824) | Saline water microbial communities from Organic Lake, Antarctica - #280 | ecosystem: Environmental > Aquatic > Non-marine Saline and Alkaline > Saline | place: Antarctica: Organic Lake...
GGTGATGTCAAGGCAGGCCGGATATCCCTCCCTATGGCAGAGAGGTATCTGGACAGGCATGTGCTGGTGTTTAACCGGGACCTGCTGAAGGACCTGTTCACTGAAGCAGATTTTCGCAAGGAGGGCTCGCTGGACATGCATGCCCTTAAAGCAGCACTCTCTGGTGTGTGTTTCGTGTGTGTACATGTGTATGTGTGTGTGAGAGGGCATATGTGATCCAGAGGGGGGAGGGCGTGGGTGTGTGAAACAACGTAGTTATCTAAGCCTACACGTGTGGTGCAACATCCAACAGATGCCCAACACAATTGTACAAGTGATAAGTTACACGCAGTAATCACTCACTATCAATCATCATACACTCTGACTCACATTTAAATAGCACTGGCACCAGCACGTATGCACGCACATAAACTTGCTCACACACATACATATGAATTGTACCATTTGATAGTTAAGCACCAGACCTCATTTTGCTTGCTATACCCAATTCAACCCCTGCAGGTCGCTACCCTAAGCGCCAGCTGCACAATGAATGGCGACAGTTTGCTGCCCTAATCCTTGGGGTGTCAGAGCTGACAATGTGTGAGGACATAAAGCACCCCAAATACTTTGAAGTGAGATACGGTTCATTGAATGTGAAATAGTTAGCATGTATGTACTTGTATATATGTGAATCATTGTCGTGCACGCACTTGCAAGGTGTGTGTAAACGGACTTGCGACCGAGTCTGCCCTGCAGTTTTAAATTGCAACTCATGACAGCGTAAACTTTGCTGTGAACTTTGCTGTGAACTTTTGTGTGACAATTGTTTGGCTGGCCCAAAATTTGGCAAAATGGATTGGTGGTTTTGGGAACTGACTCCTTGTGTAAACGTCTGTGTTTAGAGAGATAAACCCTGATTGCCTGCTCTTGCAATCTTAATCACAGAACATCCAGGAATCGTTGTTAAGTGGACCGCCTCCCGAGCTGCCTCGCATTTCTAAGAAAACATACCGCACCAAGATCATGAAACAGCCTCCCCCAGACGCCAGCACTACCCCTAACAATGATACTGGCCAGGTGGGTCCTTCTATGCAGTTCCGGCTGGGCCAAAGCTGTTTGTCAGAACTTGTGCCCAGGAGGTTGTGCCTGTGAGCATGAAGAGAAGAAAGCTGACCCTCTCAACTCCCGTGTATTGTAAAGCAGCACACAACACCACCAGCAACCACGTGTGTGTGTGTGTGTGTGTGTGTGTGTGTGTGTGTGTGCAGGTCCTCACAGCAAGCGGGCTGAAAGCTCCAGACCCACTACCCGGTACTGTCACCTCCACCCTCTCATCTCTCAACCGCACCACACGGCAGCACCCTTCCCTACAGGGCTCGACCACGCAGCCCCTCCCAGGCGATTCCCTCACCGCTGGGCGGAGCACCTTCACTGACGTTGCAAGTGAGATGCTAAGGAATGAGTGAAGCCTTCCTGTACCCAGCCTTGCTGCGCATCGGACTCCTCTGTGCAGATTTAACTGTTGATATAACAAAGCATATGAGTGATGTGACAAGCCTCTTGCTGTCCACTTGCGGTGGATTTCAAGGAAGGTAACTGCACTGCCTGAACAACATTTATGCTACAGCCAACTAAGTGCGGTAAGCTCCACTCCCTGTGTGCTGCTTTTCTGCACGCTTCTGATACAGCCACCGAGGTGCCATAATTTATGGACTGTGTGCTGCTTCTCTCCAGACATGGAGCGCTTTGCTGCCTGCTTGGGGATTGAGCCAGAGACAGATCCCAAGCCCCTTGCAGAACGAGATGTGATGCGCTCTGGCAAAGTCACTCTTCGAGCCTACTCCTCTGCTCTACCACCCTCTTCTACCAATCTGCCCACTTCAGGTAACAGGGCCATGTATGTGAGCCAGCATCTTGGCACAGAAGAAACACGGCTGGTTGATGTGTCATTTGACTCCTGATGCTTTTTAGGTAGGCATGACTCATTTTAGGGCGTAACTGGACGAAGTGCGTTGCTGACCTTTTCTTTAACTTGTTTGCGCGCCTGCAGCTCTTCATGTCCTACGAGACTCTGTTCGCAGCACTAGGTCGCACAAGCCCGCCTTTGCACTCCAATCCCAGCCCCTCACTACTTCAGTACTGGACCTAAAGAAAACGCTCGGCGAGAGGATGGACATGTCTTGCACACTGAACAGGTGAATGTCGGATTTAGGGGCATGAAGATCAGGGTCTTCAATTCACTGATTTACCCAAATTTCCTCAGAAATTTGTGAAGTCCGGGTTTCAACCGAATCGGTTGTACGCACTTTGGGCCTGAATAGCTCCGCGGTTGGGCGTCCGTTCTGCGTAGGATTATGATTGTAAATGCCTACGGGCAACCCTTAACGGCTGTGCCGAGTTTCGCGGCGAGCTGTGAGGGTCGGACTTTTGGCGACGACAAGGGCTGGAGAGCGGCACGTTGTGACGGCCTCGAAATGCGGGATTTACTGTTTTGATTCTTACTTAATTCCGTTCAGGAATCGTGCAGCTATCATGCGCCGTCACTTTCTGTGCCTGCATGGAGACCGACGAGGAGGGACTTTTAGCTGGCCACTTTTTGATGCAGTTTAATGCCGCTGTTAGGTACAATCTTTTAACAGCGCAGTTATGAACTTGAATGGATTTGGGAAGCCCTGTCAGTGAGGGGAGGTCCGTTTGTGTAATGTTGCTGTCCGCGACTTTGAAGTCATTCTGGTCGCGTTCTTAAAGCAAGAACGGGTCTGCATGGTGCAAAGCGAGTGCACAGGAGGAGGCCTGATTTTAAAGCAAGGGTCTGCATGGTGCACTGCGAGTGCTCAGGAGGAGGCCTTGTAAAACCGGAAACAAGAAGGCAAAAAGTTTTGCAGGTAGAAATTTGGGCGGGCGGAGCCCTTCTATTCACTGACCAAGAAGTATAAGGAGCCTGCCTTGTAGGATGCAATGTACACCAAGTTGGGACCTGTGAGTCAAGAATATTTACTGTAGAGCTAACATAAAGCGCTGGGCAGCCATCACGTCCTTGTTTAAACCCTATGTTTTGGAATCAATCGTTAGTCAGGTCTCTTGTATGGGGGAGGTACCCCTTCACATCCCCTAATGTACGACTGAGGTTACATAAAGGTATATATGTATGTGCAACATTAGTGTACAAGAGGTTGAAAATGGGTGCCAGGGCAAAACGCAGGGGCTGGACTGTTGCTACTGCTCCTGCCTGATTAGTGGCATGAGTAATAAAGAACGATTTCTCGTGTAAACCTCACCATTTCTTCTAGCCCGGGTGAGTTCAGGGTTAAACCACACCAACCATACATATTTAATGAAAGGAGAGGGGATTGCCCCAATTGAACTTAAGCGTGGGCCTGTTTGCATGAGCAAGAAATGGTGCAATTTTGACATGGAAACATACTTCCTGGCCAGCAGCCGAGTTCCAAGACCTCTACAAAATGCCCTTCAGGGATACTAATGCTCTTGAACGCTGGGGTTCGGCCATAATGGGCTGTGAGCCTAGGCCAAACCAGAAAGCCGTAGAGCAGGTCTAAATGGTTCATTCTTGCAAATATACTGTACAAATCAATACTTGATTTGTTCAGGAAAAAGAACGCTGGATTAAAATAAAATTCTTCACAATTTTTAAAGTAGGTAGCAGACCCTCATCCCATTCTTAAATCCTAAACGCCAGAAACATTATTTCAAATACCCCTGACGCCTGCTTGGCATTTCAGGAGGTTTTGACGTTCACTTATGGCAGGGCCTCTTCCTCTGCACACTCAAGCAGCTCCACTAAAGAAAACTGTAGGGTTGTTTTCAATGTTTATTGATCCTTAAGCTTGTTTGTTTTTTACATTGGAGCAACTTCCTATGGGTCATGTAAGTTCATACTAGTACAGATTCAGTATGGCGATAAACGGTACCTTCAAAGAGACTTTTCTCCATATCAATGTTTGGTTCTGCATACTGTGATGAGCCTAAGGTTCTTTGGGACCTCCTCGTTTCGGGCTGGCTTAGGTAGGTTAAGGCTACTTTGTTATGTCGTTATTTATGCCTCTGGGGGGCATTCGAGCAGAAGCTTGGGAAAAGCCTTTAACCATACCAAAAAAGTCACTAGGGAGAATTGAGGGGAAAAGGCTAGGCTATCAGCCACAAAAGAGGCAATAGTGAACAAGTCTGGTTGGTTCAAGAAGATTTTCAAACGAGTTGGGCTATCCTAATACTGAGGTGGGAATTCGGGCTGGCTTAGCTTTCCGAACTTTTAATTCTTTTTAGACTGACAAATTCGAATCGAATGTAGATGCGGGGCTCTTCTAAAAGCTGCTGAAATCTCTAGCATTTTTCAACTTTATAGGTTAAAGGGAACCACTTCCTATATTCATACAGGATACAGCGCAATGCCAGAAGGGGATCACAAAGGATGAATATGAGCATGGGCTAAGTACGCTCATTTTGCTCATGTGCGCCAAAATTGCAGGCTGTAATTCACTGCTATATGATATTTTAGCTATATGATATTTTGAAGCTTGCCAGTTTCAGGCACACATGCTCACATTGCTGTGGCGTGTTCAGGCCAAATTGCACAGGTCACATTTTAATCATCCGCTGCTTCAAATCAGTTTTGAAAGTTTGTGAGAAGTGCATGGACCAGAAAATATGCTCTCGAGTTAGCTTCCTGTAGCAAAGCATTCCAATTTTTTGCAAGTACTAGGACGCTTATTGCCTGGTGACTGGCTCTTGTGACCGTTAATTTGTATATGCGCTTGATTGTAGTTTCCAGGTAAAAAACTGCATACGTGTTGAGAAAGAAGCGTGAGAGGTTCGCTTTGTGGCTCTGACATAGTACGTGAAACACGGCAATCCGTTCTTACGGTATGCCTGGCCAACCATACAACATTATATGCCGTCCTTATTTTACTTTCCTCTCCCACAGGGTGGAGCCCACACGGCCTGACAAAGTGCTGGGCAATGCGGACTATGCTACCTGGTCTGACTATGCCAAACACTGTCCGACCAACCCAGGGAAGTGGGACACTCACCCAGCTGCTCCACCAGCCCTTCATTCCAGCCTCCTGTCTTAGCTGTGTTGCATGGAGTCCCGTGTTTCTTTTTATTTTATTACCCACTTTCAATCTAGCAAGACGTTTATGTTACTTCAGTCTTCAGCAAAGGCTAAATAATCACCATGATAATCGGTTTGTCTGCCTGCATCACAATATCTTTTTCCTCTGGGCTCAGAAGCTTCCATACATGAATTAATATTCAAGATCATGCTTTCATGTTGTCGTTTTCTTAACTGCCTGTTCCACAATGATTGCAATGGTTACAATAGGGGGTGACCTTCAGCCGAATTGTTTGGCAGATCGGCTGCTGAATCCTGGTCTCCGCCAGCAACAAACAGTGGTCTGGTCACCTGCGCAACATGACTTCAAGCCATGCTGATGCCTCCACTTTCAAAGTATGCATGCGCAAGCGGAGCCTTTTAGCATTCTACACATGACATGTTTGGAAAGATCAAAATGAAGATACCGCGTCGAAGTCAAAGTCATTGGCGTGCGTTCATTGCTAGAAAAAGGGATGGCAAACTGAGAATGGTAAGGGCAAGTTTGTTGTTGTGCATGTTTGTGCCTATCAACTCAGATCGCATTCAATTATTGCATGGAAATAACACACCCAGTTTGAACAGGTAGCTCGTACATTCTTATATTCACACCCATGCAGTCTGCTTAGCATTGAGTAATCCAGTAGGCACTCGATAGAGGCTGTAATTGAGATCAGCCTGGACCACCCTCCGCAAAGTGAGACTTGCCGTTGTATTGAGCATACTAGCCTGCTGAAAGAGCTTGGCAGCAGACACCGAAACCAGTGAAACTGCAATGGCTCATATCTACACTCTACGAGCAAGAAAATAAAAATACCGTAGGCTGTAGAAGCTAAAATGACTGCTGCCTCCAACGCATTGCTACTCTATGTTAAAGAAAAAGTACGCAGATAGTGTAAACACTCCATCAGACATGCATCTACACTCATAAAAACAAGATATGCACTGCAATACAGCTTAAACAACAACAGTCAAGGTGTAGGTCTGGGTGCCACGGCACACAACCCCCCTGACCCACACTAATTGTTTCTTTCGTGTGTTTTGCGGTGGAGGTTGCCTAGTGCGGGCACCTACCGGACCCCCTCCCTTAATCATGCTGGCTTTGTCATTACTACCAGTGAAGTATTTTCTTTTCTAAACTTTTCTTTTTTAAACACTACCGGCATGGGTTAGGAAAGGATGTGCTACTCTATGTACAATGATAACAACAGGGGGTGATCTTCAGCAAGTAATCTTAGCTGATCAGCTGCTGACTGGTGTTGGCCAGCTAGAAATAAATATGAAAGCTCGGGCAGAAGGAAATGTAACTACACCGGGAAATGGACTTCAGTCGCAGTGTTTGAATGCTAAACTTTTCATAAATAAACGACTTTTAAAAGCAATGGATAATTGTTGTTGTTGTTTTGATTGAAAAAGTAAACTTGTCACTAAAGGCACGTCCATGATCAGGTGAACACAAATTTTGGCAACTGGGGATTGCGGGATCGTGCAGGGAATGCAAGGGACCTGCAAACAATGAAGCATACTTGCAGCGCAATAAGCTGGGGTTTCTTAGCACACCTACACATGACGTGGTGCTCATCCTGGACAGCATCTGGCCAATCACAAAAGTCACACCCAGAAGAAGCGGCAGTACTCCAGGTGGACTGTTTAACTCTGAGTGTGTGTGTGTGTATGTGTGTGTGTGCGTGTGTGTGTGTGTGTGTACACGGAGCCAAAGCCTAGCCACATCTCTTAGGACATGGTGTGGAGGATCCAGACACACGTATGCAGGTATTGGTTGTAAGAAAAGTGAGTGACATTGTGCCTTGTATCAGAAGAGCAGATTAATGGTGACATACAGTTTTTTTTTTGTTGTATTCCTGAGATGTGTTAACTGCTGCTAACAGAAATTCTGCACCCGCAAGCCAAAAAAAGCTCAGGACTACAGGGCTACATCCTGTACGTGTTGTGTAAACAAGGCTGCGCATGTTCAGGATTGGGATGCTCCTGCTTTTCAGTTTGCTTAAACGGAACGTTGTGATTCCGTGTTCCAGCATCCTTTATAATTGTGTCCACCAGCAAATATAGTAGCACCGAATCAGCTGAAGTACAGAGGTCAGCGCTAGGACAACCCATTCAGGGCCGTAACTAGCGGGTAAGCAGCTCACGCTCGCTATTGCCTTTGTTTCCATTGTTATAAATAAACCCGTGGACGTACAGCCCTCTGGTATTGTCAAGCGGAATGTGCACAACTACATACGTCCAAGCAATAATGGCACGGCACAAGAGAGCTCACCGTACGCACGTGGTTTGCAAATTGGGCATTAACAAATGAACACGAATGCCTTACAGGTACCGATTTCATTCTGCGTTCCTCTGCGTTCTAAACCTGACTGTTCCTCTTCCTCTTCCAAATTCTCCCCGAAATTTGCCTTGAAGATTGAATCTGATTGTTTTATTTTGGTTGTTTTTAAAAGTGGACTTACATGGCAACACCATCGCCGAGGAAGTTCTGCTCACCAGACCGGGCGCAGTCCCTCAGGGCGCATTCGCCTTGGACGGCCTTGAGGCAGAGGAAGAAGGGGCGCCAGGATGTCAGAGAGACTGCACCAATGCACGAGTTCGATGAAAACAGAGCCCCGGCAGGTGCTTGGTTGACCACGCTCGCTCTGCTCGGGAGAAAGTCCTCAATCTACAGCACTTGCTCCCGATGATGTTGATTTCCGCCACATAAAGTGTAGCCTGTAGCGCTGCGCCTTGTAGCGGGCGGTTATGGTCGTAACTTTTCACGCTTACATTTTTGCGCTCGTCCAGCAGGCGAGGACGCAGACATGCAAGACCTCCAGGGCAAGATGCAGAACCTGGACGTGGCAAGGGCAGGTGCAGGCCAACCCCTGGAGCCTAGTCACAAACAAAGTGAGTGATAGTCAGGAGTGAACCGACTGGCTTCCACATGCATTGACTCACAGCTTCCCAGCCCCAATTGCTGATAGACCCGTGTTTGCTTAGAACTGGTTCATTGCATTGCTTGATCAGGCATCCCTCACAGATGCAAGGCACAGTACTAACTCTGTTAGAACACACGCGTTTATACACGCGCACATACACACACACACATACACACAAAAACTCACACACAAACACACACACACACACACACACACACACACACACACAAACTCTCACACACACACACACACACACAAACTCACATACACGTACACAGTCACATGCGCATTTGCACATCCCACATACACACACACACACTCACACACAATCACACACACGTACACATAGTAAAACATGCATAGATGTGCACACAGACGCACACACGCACACAACTACACACCCTTAAAAATACAATTAAACTTGAGAACCCACGCACACAAACTCATAATAATGCATTCACACAATCGTGTACACACACACACACACATACACACACACAAACAAGCACACGCAAACAAACACACAAACAAACACAAACACAAGCACAAGCATACAATACACATGAACATGCTTCCCCTTGCAGGATCGGATCGCTGTGGCAGCCCACCTCCATCTCGTGCTTTTCGTCACCGGTTGGTTCCAATGCGCTCCAGTAGCAGTCGAAGACACGAGCAAAACTGCCGCAGCACACCTGCAGGAGGTGCAATGCAGGAATATGACAGCGCCTTTTTACGGACAGGTAGGTCGTTCATGGAAACTCCAAACTTCGTTTTGGCTTTGAATCAGCTACTTGTTACATCTAGGCATTTACTGTGTTTGTGAGTGCGTGTTTGCGAGCACCTCTGTCTACATAGGTGTTGGTATCAACAAGTGTGTAGTCATGCATGATTCGATGAGTACAAATGCAAAGATCATCTGCACCCAATGTATACGGTGAAGTTCCTTTGTGTTTCAGCTGTTGACAATTTGTTCCTCTTTCATTGGCTGAAAAGCTTTTTTCACTCTGCGTTTTTCCAGCCTCTGAGACCGGACCTTCCATGCCAATGACCTCTGCATCTTGGGCAAATACAGCCGCCCAGGGTCTCAACCCCTTAAGCCAGCTTGCCAGCTTTGGTAGCGATGGCGTGCTAGTAGGCCAGTCAGATCTAGCAATGCACACCCCAAGGCAGCCTCTGTTGCCGCGCTCTGTGGTTTGCCTGCAACAGCAGCAACACCAACAGCAACAACAGCAGCAGCAACACCAGCAACACCAGCAACAGCAGCAGCAACACCAGCAACAGCAGCAACAGCAGCAGCGGCAGCAGCAGCAGAGCGGAATGTTCCTTACTTGCAGTGCAGATGGATTAATTGGGGGGTGTGCACCAGAGCAGTGTGAGGGCCAGCTGGGAGCCATTGCTCCACAGCCTTTGCACTCCATCTCTGCAGAGGGGTCTCTGGTGAGCCTGACCTGCTGCTTAAGGGGAATTATACATGTTGAGTTCGTATGTGTTGAGAGCACTGTACGTGCATGCCTATGATTATGAACTGTGCTGTGCACACATGCTCATTGGTTTTGTGCGTAAGTGTGCTGTGCTGTCAAAGCAGGGCAAAAAACATAGGACACGCAAATAAATGTATACGCAGTTGCAGATACGCCTGTATGGAATGTTATGCAGTTTTAGTCTAATCTTTAGTAATACATCTCTCTCTCTCTCTCTCTCTCTCTCTCTCTCATTTAGACGCACACACATGTATAAACACACATGCGCAGATGCATACAGCCCAAGCTGAGACAATTGCAAGAGCAGGATCATCTCTACCTTCAGAGCTGGGCAAGGGTCTGGCTCCTGTATGGGCAGCAAGCAAACATGATGTGGTCAGCCACCTAAACAGGGAGACCAGCAGCCACCTGAGCCAGGGGAGTGCAGGCTGCTGTACCAATGACATCTCAGCAGTATCAGCTGACTACCCTTCCATGTGGCAGCAGCACTTCCAGCCGCAGCAGCACCCTCCCCACAGCAGCCAGGCCCTGCCACCGCACTCTCCCAGTGCTTTTGACTCTGAGTTTGATGATGCAGGCCGCATTCAACGTGTGGCATCCTTGAAGAGCGCTGGAGCACAGCCATCACTACCTCCAATGCCGCCACATTCCCCCCTCTCATCTCAAAGCCCTAGCGGTGGCAGGCACAAGGAAGAAGGTGATCCTTTCAGCCATGTGCAGTCTACGCGTCGTGTTGCCACGCACCACCGCACGTCTTCAGATGGCAGCGGACCCCCTTTCCTCATTTCCAGCAGCTTCCGCTTTCCAAGCAGCGGTGCTCCCAACAGTCAGGAGCACGAGGGGGAGGAGGAGGAGGAGGAGGGGGGGGAAGAACCGGAGGAAACAGAGGAAAACCGGGGAAAGGTGCTCAGCTCCTCTCGATGCCGAGTGAGGGGGGGAGGCTCTGCCACCTCTGGGAGGCACGTGCTTAGGAGTGGGCCAGCTGATGCACCTGCTGCTCCTGCCACACAAGGGGCAGTTGGTATTACACAAGTCAGCTCAGATCCTGCAAAAAGCTCTCAGCAGCTGCAGGGTGCCCACTCTCCAATGGTAGCTGAGGGATGCAAGAGCATGGGGAGAGCCAGGGACACACCTGTGTGCAATCAGTGTGCAGCAGGTGCTTGCGATACACCTGCAGGGCCGGGTGTGGGAGATGGGGAAGGCTGGAGTGGAGGTGCAGAAGATATGCAGCAGTCCACGGGCTATAGGAGTAAGACAGGAGGGGGAGGTAGTGTGCGGTGCTACGGGCGTGCTGGCTACTACTCTGGGGGGTCAGAGAAGAAGACGCCAGGTATGTACACATGTAGTGTGCTTTTAGTTTGCTGGACAAATGTGTCGTTGTACAAATATCGTGCGCAAAGCGGCAGTAAAGCACAAAGAAGGGGACAATGGAATGGACACGTCTCACTTTAGGTGAGACAATATATATATATATATATCTAAAAAATTCTTTCTGGCGTGAACATTCAACGTACAACGAGGTGCGGGGCATACAAAACTCTCTGTCCCTCCTAGCTAATTCAGCTCCCTGTGTAGCATGTCACAGACACCTTTCCATAGCCTGGATTTCAACGCAGATCACAGGACCTTCCCCAAAATTTGTGATGAATATTGTCTCTTTTGGAGTTTGTTGGATATCAGGGGTTTGCATTTCAGATCGGATGTATTTCAAAACGGACGTAATTCAAAACGAACATATTCCAAATCGGATGTGCCTTGTGCCTCCAGGCCCTCGCCGCCGTGCACCCACTCCTGCCGGAAACTTGTTAGGCCGCCCTATGTTCGAAGATGAGGAGGAAGAGGACGAGAAAGGCTTCAGTACGGGTCTTGGCAAGGCGGGGGGGAGTGAGCAGTTTGTGGCGCATGATGTGGACCTATGCAGAGATCAGAATAGCCGTGGCAGTCAGCATGGTGAGGAATTGAGCAGCAGCATCCTTGCACTGAAGCGCAGTGGCTCTTTGGCAGCACGTAGGCGGTATGAGCAGAGTGCAGCTGCGCTTGGGGAGGGAGTGGGAGTAGGGGTGGGCGTTGCATCTTTGGAGGCTGGTCCAGAGGCAAGCAAGGGCAGGCTGTCCGTCAAGGACTCAGCTGGGATGTCAGCCACCACAGCCTTTGGCAGCTGGGTCGTGATTGATGGAGGGGGAGTGCGTGCACACATCAGCAGCCTAGAGGTTAGGCAAGAGCCAGGGCCACACCCTACCTCCCCCCCCCATGTCTTACAACCTCCTCAATCAACCGTCAGCAGCACAATTGTGGGCGAAGAGGAAGATGATCTGGCGCACCTCATGTGTGACGAGTGTGATTTTGTGACCCCACCACACTCCCCCACAGCAGCAAAGCAAGGTGCGCCTGGGCTTGTTTAGCTGTTTATGGGCATTGGAAGACTACCGATTTTCTCTGTCCAAATTAGTCATTTTAGTCATTTCCAGTAAAAAGTTGGCAAAACTGCAAACAAGAGCAACCGTTCTCTAATGGTCAAGGGCTTGAATTATCACTCTTACCTATTTGATTGCGCTCTCTCTCTCTTTGAAAGTTTGGTCTTGATTGCATGCAGATCCCTGTATTTTGATAAGGGAAGAACGACAATTAGAGCGCAATATCTCGAAGGGAGATGACTGTTCCGATCCTTCAAACATTTTATCAAATCGATTTCTAGCCAAAGATAGACTGAGACGTCCCCCCCCCCCCGGGGGGGGTGGGATGTGGAATCAACTCAATGGACCTTGGTGTAATCATGGCTGCAATTGTGGCAGAAAAACCGTGTACTAGGCTCCAGCAAGCCCAAACCAGGGCTTGCTTCCTCCCCAAAAGACAGGCAGCAAACCCTTCTTTAGTTCAAGCCATTGTGGTGATGCAACTATGTGTTCATAGAAAGTCGAAAATGGCCTTTCTGGCACCCTATCCTGGCTGTTTATTCTAATAGGAATGGTATCTAGTATCTGCCCACTTACAGGGTCTTATGACTTGGTTTTGTTATGATCCAGTATTTAATTAGGAAGCTCAGATAAGCTTTTAAGAGTGTATTTGGGTCCTTAGTCGGCAGGACTATATCTATATTTATAGTGACCTGCATGCCGCAGTCTATGAGGTTGTCATAAATCTGTAGATTCCATATAAATGTAAATTAAAAATAGAGAATTGGGGCACGCCTATGCCATGAGCATGTAAAGCACCTCCCTTTTGGAGAAGGGGGAGTCATCCATCTCTGTCAGCCTCTGACCTTGCATCCTAATGTGTTTTACTGGTAATAAACTGAATTGGTAATTGCAGGGGCAAGAGGCGGCCAAGCTACTGTTGGTGATGGTACCCTGCAAAAAGGCGCTTATGCAGCAGGTATAGTTATCCCTTTGCTATTGACGCAATAATATGCAGCATAAGATTCATAAAAATGCTGGAGCAAAGTACTAGTGCAGAAGAGCCGCAAGCATGGTTTCTAAACCCCTTATCATATATCCTGGTAAGTTCACTGTGGCAAAGCTCTGATACAACACCTGGCTTGCACTTGGCTTGCAGGCGAAGCTGCCATGCAGCTGCGCAAGGCTCGCTGTGCCTCCACCACTGCTGCAGAGCGTCATGGGATTGAGCAGCAAGCAGGCCTTGCACTGCAGGACTCAGATCTTTTTCGAAACCACTGCCTGCCTGCACATGAGCCCTGCCATGCTAGCACCAGCCAACAGCAGCTCCAGCAGCTCGGACATGGCCGCTCACATCCCCTGTCGCCTCAACCCCGTGGCTTGTCACCCATGACAGAAAGCTGCACCTTGCCTGTGTCAGTAGTAGCACCAGCTGAATTTATGGATCTCGCATTCCCACAGCTTGTGCAAGCCACACCTGCTTGGGCAGTAGCCAGAGATTCTCAGGGAGATTATGGCTTTGGTGGGCGTGAAGAGCTCCCCTCCTTTAACGGGGGTGGCCTGCTGCTTCATCAGGCTGATAGTGGAGGGAGTGGGTGGGAGAGTGAAGAGGAGGATGGTGGAGGGCATGTGGCACTGGACAGCCTGGTGTGCCTAGAGGACTTCAACGGCCGTATGTCTAAGGTGAGTGAGCAGGGCGAGGAGGAGGTACTCATGTGTATGAGCAAGCACTCAGGTTGTTAACATCCATGTGGAAAGCAAAATTTTCTCCTTGTACTTATTGCAAGAAAACGTGTTAGCATTGTGCGTGTATAAAATGTTGATCTCCTTGGCAAAGCCCCCCTCGTGGGGGCGTAAGCCCCTAGCATTGACTTTTCCCCACCAAACTTTACACAAGCCTCCCCAGGCCCACCCAGGGCACCTCCTGACCTGAACTTTTGGCTGCCCCCGTAAAAAGGTACTCTGGCAGCTCTGCATGGTCCGGGGGGTGGGTGGGGCAGGGGTTGGAGCAGTAGGGCCCGATTCTCAACAAGTTTTAAAATGCAGGCCAAGCAAGTTATGGCCAGGCCCACCCAGGGCACCTCTTGGGCTGAAGCTCAACATAGGCTCCTAACAATAACTCGTACTGGGGCAGAAAGGTGTTGTGGCCTTGGGGTGCAGCGTGTTAAGTTTTAGAGCAACATTTTATGTTTTGCAGCTCCAGGAACCTGCCCAGAATTCCTCAGCCAGTCTCCCAGACCATATCCTACTGGTGTCGAATTCATCAGCATTCTTTCCTGGCTGTGTTTGCTGTGTCAGGGGCCCGGGTGTGCTCCGGCTGCAAAATTTACCATGCAACCATAAGTTTCTGAGCTCGGAGTCAATTGCTGCTAGTTTTATGGGCTACGTAATTTTAGTTGAGTTTGATGTGACACGCGGAAGTTTGCTTGAACGGGACCCTTGAAGAATGCAGCACATCTTCACGCCTGCTTCAGCAAAGTCTGCTCCAGCACAGCGCCGTGCACACCACTGCAGAGTCTGTGAAGCAGCAGGGCACACACACCCACACACACAGGCGTGCACAAACACGCACACTCACAAACACACATACACACAAGCATGCACACATGCACTGCATATGCACGCACATGTTGCACAAACGGCGCGTGATGGGCTTCGCCAGCTTTTCAGCGTCGCTTGTGACGCTCCCCTGCTTGTCCGTTTCATCTTGGCTGTCCATGTTCTGTTCCACAGGCTGCTGCACACGGCAATGGAGGTCAAGCCATGCAACTGTGGGCTGAGCTGCGCACACGTGATATTGCACCAGACTTGCGCACGCTTAATATGCTGATGAGGTGCGCGAGCTGAGCAGGACACCCTGCTACTGTCTACTTCAAAATTCAAAGCCTGTGAGGATGTGATATGGTGCACCAAAAAAGAGAGAGAGAGAGAGAGAGAGAGAGAGAAAGAAAAAAAAGAGTTTTAGCTCTATTTCATTGCAAAGGCTGGATCATACATTGACACTGGGGCATGTACTGTCCTTGTGCTTCTTGCACGCAGGTGTTTGAGCAAAACAGCGACCGACCCAGACCATGCCGAGCAAGTCATGCACGAAGTTTGTGAGCTGGGTGACCTCGCTCCTAATGCTACGACTCAAATTTTGCTGGCAGAGATTCGAGTGAGGTTTGAACAGCTGCTTGGTTTATAGGTCATGTCTCAAGGCGGTCTTGTGCATCCTGCCCTTGGTCCAGGATTTTAAGTACACTGCTGCTTGCAGTTCCAGTCACCAAACCTAATCACCTCTCCATTGCGTCATAGCAACAAAAAGTTTTGTCGTTCTCTTCTTTCTCGCAAACCCACTGCAGCTATTGTTCAAATGTTTATATTATTTAATCAACACAAAAGGGTTGAATTATTGTTGATTGTTGAAAGAATGCTTGTTACAACCAAAAATTGCTTGACCTCTTTCCTTTTCAAAAACGTTATGATATTTTTTGGCGAAGCCCCTTGTGGGGATGTGAGCCCCTAGCGTTGTCTCCTTCACACTTCACACAGGCCTCCCCAGGCTCTCCCAGGCCACCTCACGAGCTGAAACTCGACATAGGTTTACAAGGTTTATAAAAATAGATACATCGTGAGCTCCTGTTGGGGGAAACAGAGATGCATATTTCCTGCGGACAGAAATCATGTGGGGAATGGCGCAGTGGAAAAGAACATGCTGCTCATCTTGGACATCATCAGCATCACACAGGGAACAGGTGGGGGAGTTACTTTGATTCCATTTCGCTGTCTCAAAACGTAGGGTGTGGACACAAAGTCTACAACGAGCTAAATTACGGATGAGCACGAGGCAGGTTGAGAAACATGTATTTGGGAAGGATGTAAGGCGAATGAGTGACCAGAGCCCTTTTTTTAAGGAAGAGCACACTATTGGTGATAATTAGAGCATTTGCTGTTGTGTTCTCTCGGATGCGTGTCAGAATAAGGTGTCCAGTACTCCATGTGTCTCTTCCTGAGGTCTACGACAAAACGGCTGAGATCAATGGGTTCACAGTTTTGCAGCTTCTGTTTGAAGATATACGATTGTGTCAGACTATCTATGGCAAAAAAAACATGGCCTGACCAGCAATCATTGGATCGTGTACTCAGCTGCATGTCAGCATGTAAGACCTTTTTCATTGTGTACTGTTGGATTTAGCCAAAGAATAGTACAGCCGCATTGCCGCGCGAAACCAATTGAACCGCAAGGGTTCCAATCCACACTTGCGCATGACACACCATGAAGGTGTGGTGTCTCTGACCCCAAACATCCTTTCAACATTGCCAACAGTCACTTATGTAGGGGACTGTCCAACTCTTTGCCTTGTTGCAAGTAAGAGTGGCCCAGATCTGACTCGCATACATACCAGCAGGAATAGCGTACGTCTTGAGAAGCCATGTGTACGCGTGTAACCTGTTAGCAAGGTTATGTTTCGGAACAAATTTTTTGACTCTGAACGTGCCTGCCATGGATGGGCGAAGTGCTGCGTCAGCCGCGGTTTTCAAATTGATCTGCTTGTTTAGTATGGTCTGCAAATTTGCGTGTTCATTGAAAAGGAGGGAATGGTCATCAGCAAATGGCATGTTCCACAGTAAAGCCGGAAATACCAGTGAGCACAACCTGCGCCCCATCAGTCACGCATGCTTTTTTTAGCCTTTTCATGCATACTGTGAACTGCAATGCATATCTTCTCTTTACTATTAATTATTAAAAGTCATCATTTTAATGGATGCACGTGTAGGGAAGCGGCACTACTGACAGCCGTCGATAAAAGTATCAGATACAGCCCAGCATTGTCCGGAGCAAAAGGGCAAGGAAAGTTGAAGGGTAGGAGGATGGAGTTGGAAAGGATGGCACAACAAACGGCGATTTTCCTATGCATGGTAGAGAAAATGTGGAAGGTGCTGACTGAGCTTTTGTTGCCGTGTTGCTGCTTGTGGACATATTGTGGATTTATGCAATCTGAAAAGTGTGTTATGGCTTGATAAAATTTTAAAGCTGAATTGGCAGTCCTTATTATTAAATCGTCAGAAAATTCCTGGAGTGGTTGACGTTGATTGAATGTGATTGATTTCAACCAGGGGCATTTCAATCAATAGTGCAATCAGGGTGTGATTGAAATCAATCAGGGGCTTTTTCTGTTTATTTCCCTGATTGAAATCAATCAGAGCTGTGATTGAAATCAATCAAGG
>Ga0307948_1001402_pt1 | contig 17100 bp, 17 predicted proteins | sample OrgLakmetagen280_FD_201824 | JGI IMG/M metagenome (GOLD analysis project Ga0307948, IMG submission 201824) | Saline water microbial communities from Organic Lake, Antarctica - #280 | ecosystem: Environmental > Aquatic > Non-marine Saline and Alkaline > Saline | place: Antarctica: Organic Lake...
GGGTCTGAGAATTGGGAGAGGGTCTTCAGAATATTAGTAGGCCACTTTCACGAAATATTAAATACGTTTTTGGAATCCTCAGCTCAAGCTCAATCAATTGGCAACCTTGTTGGGTGATTTGAATAAAGGGGGGGTCCTGGGTGCCAGGTCATAAAATTGCATGGAATGTCCCCAAGTAGGCTGCAGGGTTGTGTTCAGGGAAAATACCAGCAACTAATACCAAACTTGCAGTTTACGCATTGCATTATCCATAAGTTGCATGATTGAAGTAAGAAATTGCTTTGGCAAAGGTTTTGGCTGGATTTGTGCACTAAACAGGTGGTCAGTGCAAGAGCGTGCGCAAACCAGTTTTTGCCCTGTAGCTCGTCAGGTATTGCAATATTTACACGTGACTGTCATGAATTTGTTTTTTGCAGCCTCCTGCTTTCTGCTTGATATATCGTGTCATTTTTAATTATTGCTTGAACAAACCCCCAGGCACCAGACCTCCCCTTTCAAGGCAACCCTCAATAATGAAGGTGCCAATCAACTGAGCTTGAGCTAGGATTTCAAAATGTGTTGTTTTTTCTTGTAAAGTGGCCCAGAATTATTTTGGAGGACCCCCAAAATGACTCTCACAAATTGACCCCTCCATTTTAACCACCAACTTGAAATCTGACAATTAACATACCGAGATGAGAGGGAGACCGGTATGAGAATGTTTAAAAATGAAGTAATCTACCTAAGCCCAAAGATTGGCGACAATCACACCCTTCTATTGGTACCGTATGTATTTCAGGTTTGAAATGTGCACGGATTTTCTGCTTTTACAACCCGGTTGGACAGTTTTTCTTAGCATACCCTCAGCGACCCTTATAAATATACATTTCCTTTGTATCAATGCAATGCTCTGCAATCCAGGGTTGGCCAGATCCGGGCAGTGTATCTCGGAAGCCATAGACATTCTCAGTGTAAACATTGTGGATTATCATATTAGATTAGATAAGATTAGGTTAGGCTTATTCTGCAACATTTTTCTTACACAATACCCGAAGCACGTAAATTGCATCACATGCTCACCACTAAATGCTCAACACCACTACGTGCCCAACACCACCACATTCCAACCTGCCCAACACAAGTGGAACAAAAGCGTGCTTTGTAGTCCACATCACAAAACTCCACACTGGACCTCTTTCCACTTCGCTCACCCTCACTACCACGTAATGACCATTCCTTTACCACACAACACACACCTGGGAACGATGCGCGCTACGTACTCTGCGCCCACGATGCCCAACGCAAAGGAGGCAGGCGTGCGATTCAATGTGGAGATGATGACGGTGGCCCCGGGAGCAGCTAGCTGAGACAAGATGCTGCAGAACTGATCAGGCCTGTTCACGTGCTCAAGCACTTCCGATGCTAGCACCAGGTTGTACAGCTGTCGTGGTTGTGTCTGTTGTACAGACTCCTGCTGCTCTTCTGCCCCGACCAGGGACTCCATCGGGGTGCATTCGTACCTGCAGCGTAAAAGAAAACCATCAAAAGTATGCTTTTCCATTCTGGTATGCACAGAAGCCACAAACTCCTTCACAAGTGCTTGCTCCGTTCACTTTCTAACGATCAGGTTGCAAGTGTACAACAACGCTTGCCTCTTAACCAAGTTCCTGCCTTATAATTATACTCCTTCTAATAAAGAAGCACACTTACACGCACACCACATATAAACACACGCACAGCCCAGACCTCGTGCGTGACTGTACAAGGGGATCTAAGCGAGCATGGTGGCTTGCAGCTTGCACGTTCTCCTTGGTGATGTCGATGCCATGGACCTGGGCCCCCATCCGTGCAAGGCTCTCACTCAGAATACCCCCCCCGCAGCCTACATCTAGTGCTTGAAGCCCAGCCAGTGGCTCCCCTTGCTGGAAATCCAGGCCTTGCATGGCACACGTGGCATCCCTGATGAACTTGCATCGTGCGGGGTTAAAGCGGTGCAAGGGGGCAAAGGGGCCAGACGCGTCCCACCATTGGCTGGCCAGGGCAGCAAATTTTTCTGCCTCTCTTTTGTCTATGCTGGGGGCAGCCTGTCAATACGTATGAGCATGTTCTATGAGCGTGCTTATAAGTGCAGCAGAGTGGCATGACAAGGTGGCAGACTCTGTAATATGCAACACACACTCTTTTGTTGTGCTTGCAGGGCCTGACAGCTTGGAACGGGAAGTACCTTGTATCTTTTAACTAACCACGTGACTATGCTTGTGACCGACTTTTCATCTTTGACCAAACTTGTGCGCACCCTGCGTTGCTGACTGTTTGTTGGATCTGTGGTTGAGGCGAAAGTGCGGATGCCAGCTAAATGTAAGGAAGGAGGCGGGGGAAGCGGAGGCTTTAAGGGGATCCCCTCCTGGTCAGCATGTATACCTTTGGCACAGCTTGTTGCGAGGAGCCTACTTTTTGTAATGTTTGTGTGTGAGTACAACTGTGTGTGTGTTTGTATGTGTGTGTGTGTGTATATGTGTGGATTTGTGTATGTATTTTTGAAAGTGCGGATTTGTGTGTGTGTGTGTGTGTATATGTGTGGATTTGTGTATGTATGTTTGAAAGTGCGGATTTGTGTGTGTGTGTGTGTGCGTGTGTGTGGTGTGTGGTGTTGTGCATGTAATGTGTGTGTGTGTGTGTGTGTGTGCGTGTGTGTGTGTGTGTTTGAGTGTGTGTGTGTGTGTGTGTGTGTGTGTGTGTGTGTGTGTGTGTGTGTGTGTGCATGTATTGAATATATACGCATGTGATTGAGTGACAGGAGGACTGAGCTTACCCTTCAATGTAGGGTTCTAGACTCCCGAGGGCTTTTCTCTGCAGTATCATTTGGCTTGCTATTTTGTGGATGCGCCGCATTTTGTGGTATAATTTAAATAATCAGTTTTATCGTGTCACGGGTGATTCCAGTTGTGTTTGATTGCTGAGAAGGCTAGGCTCCTACGTTGTCCTATACCATTTCATTCAACTGGTGAGTCAAGCTGTTCATTTAGATCACTTGGTCAACAGAAAGTCAACACACACATACGCACGCACAAAGACACACACACACACACACACACACACACACACTCACACTCACACACACGCTCAAATACACGCACACACACACCAACATATACACGTACATAAATGCACTTATGCTATGCATACACAAAAATGCATGTACATAGAACCTCCATTTATGGGAGACTAGATGGCCAGGAAGCGCCTCCAAGATGTGCCATCACTGCTGGATGCCTCAGACCAAGCAATTGCTGCAGCAAGCAAATCTCAGGAGGGTGGTGCTGTTGCTGGCGTGGGCCAAACGCACACACCTTCCTCCACCCTTGCCACTGAGCTGCTGCTGCCCAGAGCTTCTAGCGGCGAAAATCCCAACGGCAGTACAAATCAATCTGCTCTAGACGATACTGGTTTTCTGGGCGTGCCTGCTCGTACATTGAGTGCCACTTCTGCTAATGTTGCTACCCCATGTTTCCCCACGCCTGACGTCGCCAAGCGCCTTAGCCCCCAACAACGACAACACAGCAACTCCCAGCAGCAGCTGCAACAGCAACAGCCACAGCCACAGCAGCAAGGCCAACAGGGGGGCCACATGCGCAGGATGTGGCAGAGCTTTCTGGGCAAGAGAAGGCTGAACTCCAGGACACGTGCGGTTGAGATGGATGCTGCAAATCAAAATGGGACAATCATAACCGCAGGAGGAGCTACAGCAGCAAACACACAGCCACGTGGTCTGTTGCCTGCAAGTAAGGGGCAAGGCGATGCTGCAGGTAGTTCTCCCTCCGCCAAGCTACCCGCACGTTTAAACCGTGCACCGCAAGCCCTCCCCTCCAGCTCTCGTGGCTCCCCTCCAGCTCTTGTGGCTCAGTCAAAATACAGGTGTGGTCATGCAACCAGCAGATCTGTGCACCTCTGGCGAAGGCACAGATTGCGTACACATACACAACTCACACACATTAACACGCACACACACACACGCACACACACATACGATCTTACGCTTGCAGTCCCTTAAAAACAGGCAATGCAGCTAGCAGTGGATCCAAGTTCTCTCCTTTGCGTGCCACACGTTCATCCCTCTCTGCCTCTAATACAGGCAAGTGTCTGCTTGTGTTTTTGTTTGTGCCTGTGTGTATGAGTGTGTGTGTGTGTGTCTCTGCGTCTGTGTCAGGGTGGGTGGGTGGGTGGGTGGGTGTATGTACATGTGCATGTTGTGGCATCATCTCCTTATTGGAGGACCTGGACAGGAGGACAATGAATTGCTTACACCAAGAGCACGACGCTACATGAATTAAATCAAGAAGATGATCACGTGCGTGGTCTTGCTTTTGTTCAAGCAGGCAAGGAGGGCATCACAGGCGCACTTCCTCCCCACACCACCCTGGCCACCATCCTCAGTGACGCATGCCTTAAGCGCTTGAAGGTCAGTTTTTTTGTGTGCGTGTATGTATGTAGTATGTGTTTATACATCTGTATGTATGTCATGTTTATGTGTATGTGCCCGGGTTCTGAAGTGTCTCACTTGCTGGAGGTTAACCTTTGTTCAATTAATTGCCAGCTTCTGGAAGTGGCGTCTTGCGTTGCTGAAACCGTGGCTCTTACTTGCTTCAGAGGTTTTGTTGCAAACGCTGCACTTGTTGGAGCTTTTAGAACACCCAAAGTAATCTGGAATTCCTTGACCAAAATGTCTGTAACGGATTCCAATGGACTTGCAGGAGCAGGAGCTGTCGGGGCACCCCAGCGTATCCTCACCGGATCCCTTTACCGCTGCTGCGAATACCAGGCAGCAGGGTGATCTTTGGCAATCAGGCCTGTGTATGCAGCAGCAAGGACAGACACAGCCAGTAACCGTGCCGCTGGCCTTGATGCAGTCTGAGGCATGCACACAAGTGGGGGACCCTACGACCTCTGATCTGCTGCGGCAATCTGAGATGACAGCGGCTGAGGCCGCGCAGCCGGAGGAGATGGGGGAAAAATGGCAGCAGATGGGGGAGGAGGACACGTGGGAATTGGAGGACGTCGAGCTGCCGGAGCACGTGCGAAATACTCTATCACACCAAGAGCAGCTGCAGCTACGCGTAAAGCGCATGCACAAGCAGCGTCTGGATGTGTTGTCTCGCCAAGAGCAACAGAGGATCCGGCAGCAGCGGGGTGGACTTGCTCCATTGTTGCAGCGTACCCACTCCCAGCACCAGCCACAGCAGCAAGTGCAGCAATCACCACAGCAGCAAATACAACAGCAGCAGCAGAAAAGGCCACAGCAGATAGAAGGCCAGAATGTAGTCCAGAAGCAACCGCAGCCAAGCCCCTGCCCTTCAGCTCCTTACGCACCCAAAGTAGACGAGGCTTATCTTAAGGTCAGTTGCAGTTGGAAACGGTGGTTTAAAATGTGGAATGTTGAGATCGCCAGCTGCGGTGTGAATAAGAAGCAGGGCACTGGACTGGTGAAACTCTAATTAAAACACCTCTCGTCATCAAGAAAGTAAGCGTGTGCACCACGAAGGGCATGCATTTCAAATGCATGCACTGGTTGCTATTCACAGAGTTTTCTTCAACTCAGATCCATGCAATGCTGCTTCAACCCAACTTAATCAATTCGATGCCAATGTCAGGCACTTTGATACTAATTTCCATGAAATCTTGTGCTCGTACGGTTTCTGTCCTGCACCATCTTCATCAACACCACCCTCTTGGATATTTTATTTACAATCCAGGTCTTCTGGGCTACTGACAAGCACCCACCAGCCCAACGACTACCATCCCCACCAAGCACAAAAAAAGACACAAGACCCTCCCAGTATGCTCAACCATCGCTAGCAGCAGCAGCAGCAGCAGCAGCAGCAGCAACAGGAGCAGGGGATAGCGCCATGCCAGACACTCACCACCCTGGAGGACCACCTGCACCCCAGCCCCACCCCAGCCCTCCGTTCCACCCACCTACCATCCCACAGCAGCCCAGTAACATAAAAGCCACGTCAGGGGGGCAAGCCACCCAGAAATTTTCAGATCCAATAGCAAGTTACCGCTGGGAAGGGCCGTACACCTCCTTAGAGATAGCAGCAGCGGCCAGGGCGTGGTTGCCAGGCGTACCAGCTGCTGCGGCAACTCTGGCTGGGGCGGATTCTCCTGTGCGTGGGCGAGGGACAGGTGACCCTCCTACAGGCTTTTCACCGCAGCAGCGGCAGCAGCAGCAGCAGCAACAGCAGCAGCCTCGACTTCCGCACATTGTGCTTGGGCAGCAGGATCAGGTGTGAATCCAGGGGCAAGAGCCTTTGGGGACCAAATGGGTTGTGCGTGAGGTAGACTATTGTAGGCACAGGTGGATCCTCAATGGTGCAGCTGTGGGCTACTGATGCAATCTCTTGGCTTGGGCTTATGCTAGGCAATACTTCAAGTGTGAGGGTGCTAAGCATGAGTCAGGGTGCCAAGCAGGCATGCTGAATCATGATCTTGTAAGCAAACCCACAGGTACTGCAAGCTACTGAGATCACAGACTTGGCCTTGCCCCTGAAGCTGAGCTTACAAATTGAGATGGAGGTATTCAGCGTACTTGAAATCATTTAGACCACATGCACACAGCCTATGATCAAAGGTACAATGTCTCCCCCCCCTTTGTCCTCTCAGCTTGCAACTTTCCCACAAACAACGTACCCACTTCCCCTTTTGCTGTACCAGGTTCCAGAGGACAAGGCGTGGCCACCAATTCTGGTCTCTATAAACGAGGCCCGCCGCAGTGCTTCAAAATCCCCCTTACGTGACAGCTGCTCCTTGGACGTGCAGGTGTGATGCGTTCTGCTGATGGATGGATGTACACTTTTGCTCATAGCTTTGGCCCATAGGCTAAAGATGGGAAGGAAGTATTGCTGACTGTTGCAGGGTTTCAGCAGGCTGCTGGGGAAAAAAAGGTGCTGGCAGACTTCATTTCAGACCAGAGAAAACGTGCTTACCAACTTTGCTTGTCAAGCCATGACTCATAAAGCATGAGGCATTTCCCCTTTGGCTAAATGCAAGATGAAGCCTGCTTTTGACTTGTATCCAAGCTACATAACCCTGATCTTACAAGGCAGTTGTGAGACACAAAGCTTCCAGAGCTATAGGTGCAGCCTGCTATCTAACAGCATTTCCAACTTGACTCGCACTCCTTTATCCTCAATCGTGTAACACTTAAACATCGATGATGTGGAATTCAGGGCAGCAGCGCACGACCAGGATCCAGGGCAAGACGCAAGCTGCACATGCAGCAGTATGCCAGCCCAAATGGCAAGCAGCTTGTGCCACGCCCCAGTGAATCCAGGCAAGCTAAGCGGCAGCAGCTACTTCCACCGCACAGCAGCCCTTACGGAAAGCAACCGGTGCCAGCTCGTTGGAGCACTGGGAGGGCCGGAGACGAGCATGCGCATGTGTATGGTGGACAGCAACAGACGTCCCACACGCAGCAGTCCCACACGCAGCAGTATGAGCTTCAGCAGCAGCAACAACAAGAAACCCAGCAGCTCCTGCCCGAAACAGTCCTTGTCCAAGGCCACTCTGACGCCACACCCCAAGGAGCACCCCCCCTGCGCCGTATTCAAGTCCTTGCCAGCAGCAGCAGTAGCCCTCCACCGAATCCGGACCCAGTAGCGCAAATACTCCCCTCGTCAAGCCTTTGTCCCCTGGCTCCTGCTGCTGTGCCTGCGTACACCGCCCAGTGCAAGAGCGCAGTGCCCAGTGTGGAATCCTTGCCTCAGCGCACGCCACCAGCCGCAGCACATGAGCAACAACGGACTGAGAGTGCATTGCAACCCAAGGACCTGCTGGAGCAGCAGCAGCATAGCTCACAGCAGCAACAACCACAGCAGCAGCAGCAGCAGGAGCAGCAGGAATCAGAGCCTCTAATAAGGCACATTCTCCCCCCTTCATCCTTAGCCCATGCCCCGATTCGCCTATGGAGTGCCCGGCCACCGTCACCCCCTTCAAAAAAACTACCCTCTGACCTGTTCCCATTCTCCTCCCAGCCGACCAATGTCCCCCCTCTTACATTCCCCCCTCCTACCCCTTACAACACCGACCCCATCCCTCCCAATCTTAACAGCCCATCGCTCACAAGCCCCCTGCCCACTCAAGGGTCCTTCCTCAAATCTACCCTGTTCAAAGACCTAAAAAGACCTGCAAGCTATGGTGAGCAAACTGATCTGGGAAAGAGGGGTGCAAATCAAAAGTCGGAAGGAGCAGCCGGCACAGATTGTGCTGGGTCTGAGTTCGGTAGCAGCCCAGCTAGAGCGGGCGATGGGCTCCGTGCGTGGGCAGGAAGCAAGAGGAACAGCCAGGACAGCAGCAGCTTCTGCAGTGATAGTGGCTCCACTACAACCTCCGCCAGTGGCAGCAGCAGCTCGCTCTGGTGAGTTTCAATAAAGTGTTTGACCATATTGTAGGTACATAAGTTTAGTAATTATTTTATGAGTCGTTTTTTGTGGGCTCGCAACGACCAGGAGGTCTCAGGTCTTTTCTTATCGGCTGTGACTGAAATGTGGTGATCGGCTGTGGGTGGCCAGCATGCTTTGATGAGCTCCCGGTGGGTGTTGCTGGTGCCATGGACGGTAACCATAGGGGGCTATTTGAGGCACAGTTGTGCATGTCAACTGAACCCTTGTATGCCTACTTTTTCTCATCTACGGCAATCTGCAGCTCTTATACAAAAACACTGGCTAGGGTTTTGCCTCCATCTGTTCTTGTTGCTCTGCCCCTGTCCTGTCAACTGACATGTGCACCTTGTTGAGTCGTTCTTAGAGATTAACACGATGAGGATGCATACCACCTGCCCAGAAACAGTGGCTTACAACTGCACATGCTTCCATAAGGTTAACACCGCCCCCGAATGGTTCACACCGCCCCCTCAATCACACTGGCTCCAAAAGGTAGCCCCCAAAAAGGTGGCCCCTCAATTACGCTGGCTGTATAGGCCATGACCCTCTTTGTTGGCTGTTACCTGAATACAACGGCTCGCCACACGTATTTTGCTTGTTTCTGGGACTTGCAGTGGTTCGCTCGCTGTATGCCGAGTTTGTGCCGTGTTTGTGCCTGCCCTGGTGCTCGACCAAAGCGACCCCGCAAAGCGGCCCCTTTTCTGTTTGTTTCATGCAGTTCGCACAGCAGTAGTGCTCGTCTTCAGATCTGTGTCCACACAAGTTAAAATGCAGTGCGCCTGTGCTTAGGAAGTCTTATCAGCTGAGTTTACCCTTGTCCCTTACCTTTAAGGGAAACCATGTAATTCTGCATGTTTATGCACAACTACTAAATACCTGAGAACAGGGAACGCATACCGCTCAAGGCCCTTGATGCAAACTGCTTGCCTGGGTCACGTCAGCGAGGCCATACAACTCCAGCACCAGTGCGGGTATTGAAGGACCCTGCTAATGCAGGTAAGAATGTGTGAACGTGTGTTGCAACTTGATCGTCCGGATGCCTTGCACTGCCGTGCGCTTGCTTACAGCTCTTGGATGGTTGGGCGTGCAACCGTGGTAGGAAGCAAGCACAAAGGAGACAGGAAGGACGTTAATGTGCTAAAAAAGTGGAAGGAAAACAAAAAAACCAGGACTACCTGTCACATCACGTTTATTCAGCTGCCGTTGATCTTTCCTTATCTCTTACTGAAGCAACTGAGTACGGACTCTTCTCAGCTCTCACCCTTGCTTGTGCGCCAACACCCTAACAGCTCACCGCTTGTGTTTGCACCTTGACACCAGTTGTTTAAGCTAATACCAATTCAGCAGCAGCTAGTACGAAATCAGAACACCGTTCGTTGCAAACCGACCTCCTTCCTTTTGCTTGCCCCCTACCACGACAATAAAAGGCATCAGGCTCATCCGACCCCAGCCCTTCTGCAAGCAGCTCGGCACGTACAAGCCCGCATCCATTCCTGTGTGCACCATCTCATCCCGCCACGTACCTGATAAGGCAGCCACAAGTGAGGGAGTGACTACAGAAAGGGTGACCCTTAAGCCCAACTCCTGCAGCCCTGCTCCCACTGCTGTTGCTGCAGCTGCAGCTGTGCCCTGCGTGGCCATAGATGCTGATGACCACCAGCTACCAGGCCACTCTGCATCACAAGCGCCTGGCAGCTCACTATCAGAGGCTGGCAAGCAGCAAGACCGACAAACTGGGCAGAAAGAGCAGCAGCAGCAGCAGCAGCAGCAGCAGCAGCTGCGGCCACAGGAGCAAGAGCAGGAGCATCCTGGGCAGGAGGAGCAGAAGGAGCAGCAGCAGCAGCAGCAGCAGCCGTCTTGCAAAACAGAAGCGCAGCAGCAGCACGCATCCCCTACCCTCAACTCTCCCTCTGTGCGCACGTTGCGCTCCGAACGACCTTTTCACAGGAATCCCACCTCCATCCTTCTCCACCCCCCGGCAGCACCCCACCCCACATCATCACCCGCCCGCAACCAGCTGCCTGCATCACAAGCACCTATGCCACTTAGGATGGGCCTCAACCTGACGCACGCCCACCCCCCTCCCACCACCATAAGCAAGCCCTTCGCCTATCTCAGCACAGCTGAAGCAGGCGTGGGCATTGGCCTGATGGGTGGTGCTGGGCAGAGCTGGGGTGAGGGAGCACAATTCCAGAAGGGAGGGCTGGCTGGCGTAAGGCTGCTGCGAATTGGGCAAGCAGGCGGAGGCGAAGATAGGCAGCAGGGGGGAGAGTGTGAAGAACATGCAACCATGGGGAAGAGGCAGGAAGGGAAGCCCAGGAGGAGTGCTGGGGCAAGGATGCAAGGCAAGGAGGGCTTGTGTTTGTGCGCGAGTATATGCGTGTGCGTGTGTGTGTATGTGTGTGTGTGTGTGTTTGTGCAAGTGTGAGGGGTGACGGCATTTGAAGGAGAGCTCCAAACAGGCCACTAGTAAACTGATCGGCATATGACAGAGGACACTATAGCACGGCATCTAGGTATGGCAATTGCTTCCTTCAAACTAATTGGATTCGTCTGACCAGCCATCAGACCACATTAGCATATCCCCTTATTTATTCATTTCCCTGGATCTAGGTAAGGTTGCAGCTTGTGTGATCGCATGGACATTTAAACCCACATCCGCGTGAACAACATAACGCTTTGCATTTACTTGGTACCTTTCTGCCTATTGTGGCAATGCAAATGCTATGCATGTGAACTCCCCGTTCAAACACTGGTCCTTCTGCCTGTCGTTGCGGCAATGAAAGTGCTGTGCATGCTGCGCGCGTGCATGCTGTGAGCGCTCTTCACGCAACACTCATGTGTGAGTGTCCTCAAATGCATGCATGCAGGTGGTCCAAGCCTTAGCAACACAGCAGGTCAGAACACGGCCAGCCGCACCCATCAATTGCTGGGCTCATTGCATTGCAAAGTGGGGCAGGATGCTCAGCACAACACACTGGGCGTTATTCCAGGTAATTGATAGATGGTGTTCCTGGCTATTTCCTTTCAATGCTTTAATGCCAAATTATTATGATATAGAACAGCTCCGCTCCGCACTTTGCAGCAAGTCCCTCTCCCTTCTGAAGTTCTTTGAAGTGTGAACTTGTGCAGCCTATTCCTACGCATCATGCAGATGAGATGGCAGCAGCGCATGTAGTCCCCTATCCTGGGGAGCCCGTTGCAGAGAGGCGTTTTGAGGTGAAGCCGAAAGGCGCAGAAGTAGTGCTGGCCAGCTGAAGTTTAAACCTGCTCTCCTGTAATTAGCTTCGTTTCTAAGAATCACGTGCCTAAACTTTGATCCGCCCACCTCCTTTCATACACGCAAATACATACACGCGTGCACACACACACGCACACACACAAGCTCACACATACACACACGCACACACACACACACACACACAAGCTCACACACACAACACACACAGGACCCTCATTCCCAGCCGCAGCCCCACAGGTTCCTGTTTGGTCGCCAACGCCAGCAACCCTCTGCACCAGCAAGTGCACCATCGTTTGCACAAGTCATGGACGACCCTTGCTCATGGCCTAATCTGCTGGAGACCACCCCAGAGACCTTACACCTCGTGAGCCAGGCTGTCAGTCGCCCTCACAGGTGATTGCGTTTTGTCAGCAGGTGCACTAGGCTGGATCCTAGTGTGTGTATGTGAATGTGTGTGTGTGGAGGGAATTATGCATATGAATGGATGAACTTAAACCTTGTTCGTGCGTCACAACCACCTCCTAATCAACTGCTCCCCACCTTAAGTTTGCCTGGATTGCACCGAATCTTACTGTTACTCCTACACTGGATTTAGTATCCTACATGTTTTCCCCGTTGCTTGCCATGTATTCACGTCTACCAAGATTCCAAACACATACACACACAATCAAATACGCATTTGCCAACAAAACACATGACACCAAAGAAACACACACACATGCATGGTACTCGCAGGCCACGCCATCCTGAGGACTGTGATTACATGCAGCTGGCAGGCATGGTGCCGCAACTGGTGCTTGACAATATGCAAGATGGTCAGCGCATCCCTGCAGCCCAGAGCGCACAAGGCATGGGTCTAATTGGAGCAGAAGGGCGCAGCCACACCTGCCGCCCAAGCCAGCACCAAAGCCTGCAACAGCAGCAGCAGCAAAGGCAGCATTGTAGCTCGGCTGATACCGGCCAGCAGCAGCAGCAGCAGCAGCAACAGCTTACGGCAGACACTCACCCTTGCTCCTTCACCGCGCACCTTCCTCCTGGCTTCTCAGCCTGGTCGGCGCTGGAACTGCTGCCAGGTATTGGACATTTGATGTAGCCTTACCTGTTCCCACCAGTGGACAAATAGGCACACACACACACATGTATACACACGTCCCGTGTCCATATTCATGACGTAGCATATGCTGTCACCATTCCTAAGAGCATAAAAACATGTGCTGCTCAGGCACATACACATGTGCTGCTCAGGCACATACACATGTACTGCTCACAGGTCACACGTGCTGCTCACAGATCACACATGAACTGCTGCTCAGAGGCATACCATCATTGCCGCTTTGACATGATGTATGAGAGCCTGCGTCACAGATGCTGCTGCTTACTCCTGATGCACGTGCTGTTATGCTCTCAGGTGCTCTGGCCCCCACGCACGGATGGACGCCTCAGCTGTCCAGGACTGAGCCTGGCTCAAAAGGAATCCATGCCTTACAGCCACCACCTCCGCAACCATCACAACAGGACCACTTTGACCCACATCCCCAAGCAAGCACTCTACTACCAGGCCAGGGGCAGCAGCAGCTTGTTCCCTCTCTTGATCAGCAGCAGCCCGCAACCCTCACACCACCGTCCATCCCTGCCTCTACCATCTACGGTGACACAGCATCCCCAGCCACAAATTTTGGCACACAAACAGAGGGAGCTGCAGTGTTGCAGCCAGACTCTGGCAAAGCTGCTCCTGCCTCCTCGGCCAGTAATCAAACAGTCAGCGCAGCAACAATGCCACCACCGCAGCAAGAGGGGAGTGTGCATGTGGGCGGACGTAGTGCAGCAGTTTTACTGCCCGTGCACCCGCCAAAAGGACGCTCAGCCACCTCTCCACTCATGCGCGCCCCTAGCATAGAAACCGCAGGGAGTGAGCAGGCTTCTGCATCAGTACCACCACTGTCTCGGAGTAGCCCTGGGAAGGTGGCAGAGGCACCACAAAGCTTTTCTCACGACACCCAGCCCCCTGTCGCAAGCCCTAGCCCCAGCAAAAACAGGAGCAAAAATCAGCGAAAGAAGGACAAGAAAAAGCAGCAGCAGCAGCAGCAGCAGCTTCAAACACAGACCCCTCCTGTTCTCCTCACGCCCCTCCCTCCTGCAATTGACGCAGATGCTGTCCTGCAGCACAGTACGGCCCTTGCTGACAAGTTCATGGCCCAAATGCAGCCAGAGCTGGTGCCTGCAGAAAGTACAGGCAGATTTGCTGCAGGCTCAGCAGGGGTCTCTGTCGATCCACCTAGCCTGAGCCCTCAGCTGCCACACAGTGAAGAGCAGCCCAGTACAACTGCGCAGCACAGGGATGGCTCACCAGCAGTAGAGACAGCAGGGGTCAGTAACAGCACTGCCAGCCCACCGATCAATCAAGTTGTACAAGCGCAAATGGAGATGCGGCTATCGAGCCAAGCAGTGCCCGACGAGTCGTGCCCCCCCATCAGATCCTCTCCTTACGCGGTCATGGATGAGATCCTGCACTCCCACGTCATTGAGGAGCGAGCACAGCTGACGGTGCAGGCATGACTGGGCTGTGTGTGCAAGCGTGTGTGTATGTGTGGATGTGTGTGTGCGTGTGTGACTGTAACACAGACCGTCGCCAATAATTGAGAGTACCGTGCTGCTGGGGAGCGTGCAAGGTCTTGTAGAAAGAGAACATTCTGCAAAATTTAGGCTGTGGGCTAGTTAGTGATTTGAACTACATTTCCAGGAGCTCTCGCTATGACTGGGGTGCTGCATCTGATACCCAGCAGGCATCTAGCTCAGACTGCCGATTCTTTCGACTTGAAGCCCGCCCTAAACCAATATATATACAGCACCAAATTAAAGTGCCAGTCCGGCTACAATTCCAGGCATAAATTCACGTCACATGCCCTGCTGACTGTTTGCTTGGCATGGCTTCCCGGCCAGGAGCGCTCAAACTGTCCTGCTAGAACTTCAACATGCTCAATGCTGACCGCCTGACCAGCTCCTTGCCCTCGGTTCCAAGGGCGCTCATGTCCTTGTTCAAATGCACCGGCACAGGAGTGGAAGCAGGGGTTCGCGGAGCAAGTGCGAACGGCGAGGGCTGCAGTGACTGCAGCAGGGGAGGCTAGAGCTAGGGAGCTGCAGGAGGCGCAGCAGCAGCATCAGGAGCGGCTGGAGATGGCGCGGGCGCAGAGGCAGGAAGAGGAGAAGGTGCAGGCAATGAAGGAGAGTCAGATGCAGCAGCAGCTGGAGCAGCAGCAGTTGGTGCAGCGATCCCTCTTGTCACAGCAGCAGCAGTGTCAGAGCCTGGAGCGGCTCTGTCCAGAGCACGATCTGCAGCAGAGGCAGGGATCAAAGCAGCTCGGCCAGCAACAGCAGCAAGGCGGTGTGGGGGGAGAAATGCAGCTTCTCCCTCAGCAACAGCAGCACCCCCAACAACAGCAGGCGCAAGCTGTGACAAATCACAACCAGCCGGAGGCCGCGGCATCCATGCACCCAGCAGTTGAAGCTGCACAGTCTATGCAAGCCGTGGATCTTGGCTTGCACGCTCTGCTTGGCCGCAATCCATCCACCCCGATCCAGATTTTTTGCACCAACCTCAGCTTACCACCCGCCCCTTCTCCGTCCAACGCGCGTGAGGAGGCAAGCAGCAGCCTAACTCCCTCCCTACAAGCAAACCCACAATCTCTTTCTGCTCCGTGCGATATACCCGATGCACTTCCCGCACCTCCTGTACACCCTTCAGACGACAGTGCCCTCCCTGTCCAACCCCCATCACCCTCACCTAGCTTTTATCACCAAGGTGATCCTCCCACGTCCCTTACCAGCGGCAATGTGGTGCAACAACAGCACTTGGAGCCCCAGCAGCTGCAGCACCAACAGCAGCAGCAGCAGCAGCAGCAGCAGGAGTCACCTTCTCATGAGGAGCAGCAGCAGGAGCCCACATCTGAGCAGCTTGCACATGAGCTTGCGGCACTGATACTTCAGGCTTGCAAGGTAGACAGCACCCTCTTACAGCAGCCCCCAGAGCAGGCCCCACTCACGCACACCTTGGAGCAGCAGCAGCAGCAGCAGCAGCAACGGCAACAGCAACATGCCACTGTGTTGCCTGTCACGCCCTTGCCCAGATCTGCTCAATTGGCCACCCATCACCACAGCCACACCATGCCCCTCATGCGTGCACATCCCCCCTTTCAGCCATTACCCCCTCCTGCTTTCCTCGCGGGCTCCGGTTTACCACCACGACCACCACCCCTTGTCCCAATCCTGCCAGCTGGACTAGGTGTGTGTGTGTGTGTTTATAATGCATTTCATATTCAAGGTATCAAATAGCCCGTACAACCATGATGGTGTCGCTCCAAAAAAATGCTTCTGTGAAGGGTATGATGCGCATACAGGTATGTGGGTAGGTGGAATCAATATTCAAGCATGGGCTTGTCATTCATTTTATTGTTTGACAAGCAAGGGTTGGAAAGAGGAGCGCACTTGGCACTGCCTTCCACGTTTCAAATGCAAGCAGGCATACGCGCCAAATGGTACCTATTGAAAGTTTAAAGTAATCTGGAACAAGATTTACGCTCTTTCATTTTGCCAGATTTTTAGGTCTGCAAGCGAACAAAAAACTACTATATATTCAGATGTATTGTACCTCCACTGATGTATACCTCCACTGATGTATTGCACCTTTTTTTGAAGTTTTTTAATGGTGGCCCAACCTGTTTTCCTGTGTCAAGTCAGCAATCCATTTGATTTCCAGCCATTTCTTAGCAGATCACTCGATTTATTTCCTGCACGTTTGACCTCATAGATATATTTGAGGCTTGCAGGGGTGGGTCAATCATGACCCCTCAGCTAAACAATCTAATTGCTATGCTGTCCTGCCAATGCCCATCCGTTGCCGACTGTGATGATATCTTCCACAACAACCACGCCTCCCAGGTGGTGCCCCTGCATTCCTGCACGTGGCAGAACAACGTCAGCAGTTTGCGGGTGCCAGCGTACTGCCCAGCCGCCTGAAGCCAGCACATGGCCAGAGGAAGCCAGAGTTCCTGCAGGTGTCGTGTCTCTGTGTGTGTTTGGTGTGACTGTGTGTGTGCGCATGATGAGGGACGAGTGTTGTGCCTGGCAGAGCAAGGCAGTGCCAAACAATTACATAAGAAGCGAGGGTCCACCAGCAGAATTCACAAAAGGCCGACTGCAAATTAAGTATGCTCATTTGAGTCACATATGAGTTCCTTCAGTCATCACGGCTCTTTAAGGGCATAACTAGGCATTTGGTGACTGACGTTTTTAGAGTTCCGTTCTTAGTTTGAGTGCTCGGCAAACCTGCCTATTTTCTATAGCACATGGAACAAACAAACACACATGCTTGCACAAGTATTCACTTGACAAGTGTCAATGTTCCTCAGGTCATGGACGTCACACCCCTCCACCCACCTGCACCCT
>Ga0307948_1001406_pt1:0-10000 | contig 17079 bp, 22 predicted proteins | sample OrgLakmetagen280_FD_201824 | JGI IMG/M metagenome (GOLD analysis project Ga0307948, IMG submission 201824) | Saline water microbial communities from Organic Lake, Antarctica - #280 | ecosystem: Environmental > Aquatic > Non-marine Saline and Alkaline > Saline | place: Antarctica: Organic...
CCAGTGGGGGGTGTCGATGTAGGAGGGAGGGTGTGTGAGTGTGGTTGTGGATGTGGATGTGGCTGGGAGTGTGTAAGGTATTGCTGCTGAGATTGTTGCCCGGGGTGTGGCTGCGGGTGCGGTTGTTGCCCCTGCTGCTTCTGCTGCTCTAGGACCTGCTGCTCCTGTGGTTGTGGTTGCTTATCACACCCGAACCCCTCCCCCTCTTGTTGCTGGTGCTGCAACCCACGCAGCTCCTGCAAGTACCCCACCAGCTTGTCGTGCAATCCCAGCAGCTCTTGGTTCAGGAGCTTCACCTCTGCACGCCTCTTTTTTCTCAATTCCTTCTTGGCACTGCTGCTCTCCGCCTGCTTGGTGTTCAACAAGACGTCACAGTGGCAAAACAGGCGGGCGGATCAGGCATTTGTGTAAGAAAGGGACCTTCCTAGGTATGAGCAGTAGAGAGCACTCACAGGCACAAGCACTCTTACACAAGCACTCTTACAGCTTCGTACGTACCTGCTGAAGACCTCCTTCTCCTCCTCCTACCGCCTTTTGTTTGTCTGCTGCCTGCCGCTGCTCCAGGACATGCACACGCTCCAAACGTTGGGCAACCTGTGCACATGTTTTTTTTCCTGTGAGTGTGCAGTTGCCTTTAAGCATGCAGGCATCCTTGTGAGTGTGCCTTTGTGTGTGTGTGTGTGTGTGCGTGCGTGTGGGTGTGGCTTTGTGTGTGTGAGTGCATGCGTAAAGCATGTGGTGACCTGCTTGTATCAATGTTTGCTGCATAGGGCAGCTTACACTGGGCACCTGACACCACAAAACACAAGTCAACGACGCAAGTCAACACACTTCAAACAGCACACATCCACCTCTACCAGTCCTCTGCGTCATGTCTAACATCATTGCATAGCAGAGCGTAGGGCCTCAATTCATACCACCCCCCACGAATCAAACAGCACACACACACACATTCAAACACATCCCCTACCTCCTGCCGGACCCTTGTGATGCCTGCTTTGAGGGCGTTCACTTGAGCCACAATCACCCCTGCTTCCTCCACCTTGTTTCCTTGTTGCGGCAGCTGCTGTTGCTGTTGCTGCTGCTGTTGCTGCTGCTGTTGCTGCTGCTGTTGCTGCTGCTGTTGCTGTTGCTGCTGCTGTTGCTGTTGCTGCTGCTGTTGCTGCTGCTTATGCTGCTGTTGCTGTTGCTGTTGCTGCTGCTTACCCTGCTGTTGCTGTTGCTGCTGCTGCTGATCATCCTGTTGCTGCTGGCACTGTTGCTGCGGGTAGTGCCGAGCTTGAGCGTGGGAAGACTGCGCTTGTGGAGCGCTGAGCTGCTGCTGCTGCTGCTGCTGCATTTGCATTTGCATGACAGAAAGGGGCACATGCGCACGCGATGACGGTTTTGAAGGTGGACGTGGCCGAGCACCGACAGCTGGCACCCCTCTCTGAAGCACCTCATTGTCCACTTCACCCTCTGTCCCACCGCCAGATCTGATATGATGATCTGCACCACCTGTGCCTCTTCTATCTGCAGCGCCGGCGGCCCTGCTCTCTGCGGCGGCTGCATGCTCAATGGCAGCCATGATACGCTGTGTGGCAGCTACATGGGGGGGCAGGACGGATGCAGCACGAGCAGCAGCATTGCTTGCGTGCTTGTGCGGGTGTGCCTGTGAAGAAGAGGGGTGCGGGCATGCTTATGCGCGTGTGATTTTGTGATTGCGTCTATGCATGTGTGAGTGTGTGTTTGCTTGGTGGAGTGTGTCTCCCTATAAGATAGACAGGTCTTACAAGTGGGTGTGGGCGTGTACTTGAGAGGTTGATGAGGTGGGCATGGAAAGATTGGAAGAATGGGCATGGGAAAAATGGAAAAACCTTGAAGGGCTTAGATGTGCGTATGTTGGCCTTAAGACACAGCTTAAGCTTTGTTTGCGTGCACATGCGCATGTAGGCTCGAGAGCACAGCTGACGTAGGCTTGAGAACACAGGCTATGTAGGCTATGTAGGCTTGAGAACGCAGGCTTGAGAACACAGCTGTAAGCTATGTAGGCTATGTAGGCTATGTAGGCTTGAGAACGCAGGCTTGAGAACACAGCTGTAAGCTATGTAGGCTATGTAGGCTTGAGAACGCAGGTTATGTAGGCTATGCAGGCTTGAGAACACAGCTTTAGCTTGTTCGTGTGCACATGCGCATTACAGGCCCAGCATACCCGCGCAGTAGCATTAAAGGCGACGCGTGCAGCGTGGTTGAGCCAACGCGGGGGACGGCTGGGTGTGGAGCACTTGGACGCTGCGGTTGTGTCAAGGTAGGAAATTGATGCAAGGTCTAGGGTGGCAAATAAGCTGCTCTTCAAGGAGAGGCAGCTGCCGCGGAACGTGCTTGGATGCTGCAGTTTTAGAGCATAGATTTGACTCTCATTAACTTGGTTGAGGAGGGAAGATTTGGTTGGCGTGAAACGCTCTTTTTGTAAGGCTTGATCCCAGGCGTTTTAGGGCAGCAGGTGCTGGATCGTCGTGCCAACAGAAAACAGAACCACCATCCGGCTTGTGTACCACAATTAACAATTGGCTTTCCCTTAGACCACATACATGCAACGTAAGGCAATGGTCCTTGACACGCATCATTCTCAACGCAGAGTACGTCCCTTGTGCATCCTCGTGCATGCGCACACAAACACTGGAGCAGGTTTGTTTTGTTATTATTGCTGTCAGAAGATGAAAATTTATGGATACGCAGGGCACAGCATCAGGGACAGAACGCACTACAGCAAAACGACAAGGCCGAAAGCAGACAGATGAAAAGGAGACAAAAGGAAGCAAAAGCAAAATACTACTCACACCCTTACAGGAAAACGATCAAGCAGTTGTGTGGACTACCTGCATAAGTAAAGCTTGCATGGAAAGACACGTACCAGATTCGTATTGGAGTTGTGCAGGTCTCCTAGAGCGCGCTTTGCTTCCTGGACCAGGAGCCTTGCTGCGAGCGAGGTTTGGCTTGCCAGACTGGCTGATCTGAGACTGGGATGACGGCACGATCTGAGATTTGGCAGGGCTACCATCAAACGCTGGCGCACGAGGTTGCGTGCTCACTGGTGCCACTGCTGACGTGGCAGAAAAGGCAGCCTCTGAGCTTCCCCCTTGGGCCGCTGCCGCTGCCGCTGCAGCAGCAAGCAGGTTGACGCGTTCGTGTACGCTGGTGCTCAAATTGAGTGCAGGCCTGCCACCTGGAGTGAGCTCCACTTTCCTATTACCCCCCCCGTGTAATGCATCTCGTAACTCCGCCTCTCCCTCCTCATCACCACCACCAATCTGGCCTCCCCTCGCATCCACAACGTCCTCACACACACTACTAGCACTACCACTGGCACTGCTGCCCACACTCAGGTCGTCGCTGCTTTCGTGTTCACTGCAGTCATCACTGTGACTCTCGCTATCACTATCACTTTCACTGTGACTGTTGCTGTCACTGTCGCTGTTACTGCTCCTTTTAACACCTGCACATGTAAGCATAGGTGTGTGTGTGTAAGCGCGTGTGCATATGTGCGCACGCGCATGTGTTGAACAAACACAATTGCGTCCTTCCTACGTGCGCACATATGTGTGCTTCTTGCACTTGAGTAAGCGTGTGCATCGTCATCTTTTGTTCATTACCTGCGGCACGTCCTGCTGCCCCTTCTCCTACTTTGGCTGAGGTTTGCTCGTCATCACCGTCCTCTCCATCTTTGCGTGCCTCAGCACTGTCTGTGCAGTGAACTGCAGAGTATTTAGGCGCCTTAAACCCAAGAGGAGAAGGGCCTGCAAGAAATACGTGGTGTCATGAGTATTGGATAGCGAATGTAGTTAGGACTACAAGCTCATATCATGTTATATCATCTTTAGGACCATCTCACACACTGCTAACATCAAATATCCCGTTTTAAGGACACTTGCACAAGTTGGACCCTTGCACAATATGAGCATAGGAAGGTGGCGCTGCGTCTGCCTTAACAGCGTGGATCCCAAATGCTTGAAGGGGTGGAAAGCCATAGCCTTCACAAGGCTGGGGCTGTCATCAACAGGAGAGTGTGTCAGGACAAACAAACACACATACACTCACACAAGCCCACACATTACCTGCAGGTCTCCTGGCAGCTGGAGGAGCAGAGAGTGGGAGTTGAGGAGAGTGGGCAGGGGGGGAGGCAGAAGAGGGTTTGGGAGCATGTAACCCAGAGGGGGGCGGTGTGTGCAAGCGCAGCGCTTGCAGCGCTCTGCTGCTGCTGGTGTGGCTGTGTGTGGCAGGGAAAGGGGGCGTGCTGCTGGCAGCATCCACGGCAGCAAGCTGCTGCTGGAGTTCACCGATGGTGGCGTACAAGCACACCTGTGTGTATCATCACATGCATGTGTGCATGTGTGTGTGTCATGTGTGTATACATTTAAAGTAATCAACAAGCACCTGGTGGCGTACAAGCTCACCTGTGTGTATCACGTGCATGTTTGTGTGTGTTTGTCATGTGTGTATAAATCTAAAGTAGCCAACAAGCTCACCTGTGTGTATCACACATGCATGCTTGCGTGTGTGTGTGTGTGTGTGTGTGTGTGTCATGTGTGTATAAATTTAAAGTCAACAAGCCCCTGGCGCAATTCCGGGATGGATACCATTTGAATACGACTCAAAAGAGTGGCGGCCAAGACACTTAGCAATTCCAAGCTACAGGCATCTGTGTGATCTGGAGGCACACCATCACAGGTGCAAAGCTAGCTGCGTTGATTGATTCAGCATCCAGGATGAGGCCACCACAAGGTTTGTGCCACGCGCTGTTTACACACACATACAGCTCTGGCAGACATAAAAACGATCTGGTCGGCCGTGAGCATGCGATCGTTACCTGCAGTTTTTCTGCTTCCTCTAGGGCAGTAGCCTGGCGGGTCACCTTGTCCGCCAGGCTCTCAACCTGTGAGGCACCAAACATACATGCGAACGCAACACGTAAGTCACTTGTGTGTAAAGGGAAAGACTTGTGATGCACCAAACAAAGATGCAAATGCAACACTTCAAGCCACTTGCGTGTAAAGGGAAAGACCTGTGATGCACCAAACATGCATGCAAAACGCAACACTGAACGTCGATTGTGTATTGTGTATAAAGGGAAGAGTGTGGGAATGCGCGTGCTCTCAGCTGGCCAAACACAGACCGCAGTGCCCCAACGCAGACTGCTGTCAGGCCATGCGCATGCAATCACGAGCAAGGGCGGCACACAGGTGTGTCCACTGCCCTCCTCGTTCCCCTCACCAGCTGTGCGACTGAGCTGCATGCATACACACTGAGGTGTACACACACTGAGGTGTACACACACTGAGGTGTACACTCACTGAGGTGTACACACACTGAGGTGTACACTCACTGAGGTGTACACACACTGAGGTGTACACACTGAGCTGCATGCATGCACACTGAGGTGTACACACACTCATCCGGCTTTGCATCGCAAATGGCTTCTCTATCCGTCGTTTGATGTAGAGGCTGGGATGCATGCAGAATGAGGCTTGAAGCTTCTCCCTTGCGCTTACAATTCTCATTTCTCCCACACAGTCCCACATTGATTGTTAAAGGCGTTAGTTCTGCTGATACCCTCTGACACAATGGAGATGGAGGTTTCAAAGAACTCCACACGTGCTTACGCACATACTAGCCCCCTAAACCCTTAATTATGTTGCTACCTGCTGTGTGAGCTGCACACAGGCTGAGGTGCCCTCTCTTGTCGCTGTGCGCAGTCCTTCCACTTGCTGCTTCAAATCTCCAGCCTGCAGCGCGTTTGTCCTTGCGTTGTTTGTGCATGTGTATGTGTTAGATATGCGTGTGAGCACACGTAAGTGCTTGTGTGGCTGTGCTCCTTGACCTGTAGGCAACTGAAGACAAATCTGCGGCATTGCATGTGTTACAAACCTCCACTAAATCAGGCCACAAACGCCCAAAAAAGCAAAAATGCATACATACAAGAGCAGACATCATAAGAGTATTCAACAGAGACGCGCATTTGCCTACAAAACCCACACACGTAAACAAGCCGATCCATGCCTCTGTCTATGCCAAGTCCTGCCTATGCCAATCACTCACACACACACACACACACACACACACACACACACACACAAAAGACTAACATGCCTCTGTGTTGTCACGTAGGCACATATTTACACGCAAATACATACGTCAACCAGGGTTGTTCACTTTGGGGTTTGGTCAAAAGTTCGAATTCACGAATTTTCACGCGTTTTAATGAACCCTTAAGATGCCGTTCGCAAGCCATTGAAAGTTCGTCGAACTCTTAGCCCTTTTCTATGAATTTTGGGTCCAAAATTAGTCCTAAATGCAGGAAAGAGCCTTATATGGCCGTCAAACATTTGATATTTTGTGCACTCATTAATTATAATAAATGTAATATATGTAATTATCAAGACAATTTTTTGAACGAGTATGACCGGCGAAATCCTCCATATCGAAATTGCACATCAAACTGCTCAAAAAGTTCGAGGGTTCTAGAACTTTCACTAACTTAATCAAGCCCTTGCTCCTAAAGAAACGAACTGAACAACTCTGACGTCAACACACATACTCAAACACACACACCTGTTGCTCCAGCTGCTCTCGTTCCCTGCCAAACCCTTCCTCCAGTGTGGCAAGTTGTGCTTCTGCTTCGACCAAACGCCACTCCAGCACTGCCACTTCGTGATGCTGGCCCTGGAGGAAATGGGAGGTGGTGTACGTGTCTATCCATGCATGCATGCGTCAGTGTGTGTATATGTGTGTGTTATGTACGTGTATGCGTCGTGTGTTGTTCGTGTTGTGTGTGTTGTGTGTGTGTGTGACATGATTGGCGGCATGCATCACTGGCTCGCCAACAACACAGCAGTCAGCATATTCTACACTGGAATAAGGACATTACAGCTTTCGAAGGCACAACAAATCCCTACCCATGAATTAAATCAAAAAAACTGTGGAGTGCATATGACCCACCCCAGAGCGAGCAGCGGCCAACTCCTTTTGTGCTTTGGCCAGCCCGACCTCCGCACTTGTGCGTCCTGCTACTGCCACTGCAAGCACAGCCTCCATCTCACGCACGTACTCCCGCAAGCCCTAAGCACATGTGTGTGCCATTTTGTGTGTGCATTTTGTGTGTGTGTGTGCGTATGCCTGTGTGTTTGTGTGTGTTTATGCGTAACTGTGTAGTTGTGTGTGTGCAATTGTGTATGCGTGCCTGCATGTCTGTGATGTGTGTACGTGTGTGTATACGTGTGTGAAGTGCGCTTGTGCAAGCCATTGCGTCACAACAGATGCACGCTTACCGCAGCTGGACGCACACCCTTCATATTGCAACAACACACCTGCAAATTCCTCAGACGCATCCAAGGAGTGTAAGGAAACAAAGGGCATTGCGTGGCACAGATTTAAATCCATTTTCATCCATAAACAGCACCCACTCCCACACCCACCTGCTCATCATCTTCCGCTGCCGGAGCTGCTTCCTTCAACGAGTAAGAAGAAGTGAGAACCTCCCCGCTGCTGCTCGCCCTCTCGCCTCTGAGAGAGGAGACACGCCCCCCGCCGCCATGATAACGATCCACATCTGCTACTGCTGCTTTCCTTGCAGCCTCCACCCCTGACACCCCCCCAAACACACCCACTGCTGCGGACCTATCTTTTTCATTCACAGAGTCATGAGACCCTCTTGCCCCGTCTGATGCGCTACTCCTTTTAACCCTAACCTCCCCCACTTCCTCCTCCTCCTCCTCCTCCTCCTCCTCATTGTCATTGTCATCATCGTAAACCTCTTCCCCCTCATTGCCACCGGCACCCTCTTTCTCAGCAGTATCCTTGTTGTTGTTGTTGTTGTTGTTGCGCTGGGAAGCAGCACCCCTCCCGGCTGCTTGATCAGCAGCAGAGGGAGTGATGGGAGAGGCATTCGCTGTGTTTGCCTCCTCTGACTGCTCTAGTGCAGAAGCTAGGGCCTCGCACATGGCCTGCACACACATACAAACACACCAGGCCACATATTCGACACGATCGTCTGTACCAAAGAGCACAAAAGCGTAGCAGGGTCAAATGATGTGTACCCAGTGGAGTCGAATGCCTTCCCTGTGGCCGACACCCACATGCCCTGACGTGCGTGACTCTTCAGCAACTCTGCCCCAACTCCACACACACCACAAGCACCTGTGTTCACCTGTACACAAGCCCAGTCATTCTATTCTGCTACAAACACTCATGCAATGCCCGCAACAAACTCACGCACGAAATCCGCATGCAACTCCGCACGAAATTACGCACAGCCCGCACTCACCTGCTCACGGGCCAGGTCTCCTTGCAGCTCCACCACACGTCCACGCTGCTGGTCCACCTCTACCTGTTCAGCAGGGCAACATAGGTGCACAGACACGCATCGAATCGGAGCAGCAAATACTCAATTGACATGCATCAAATTGGGAATGTTGTTGTTGACTGTTTGCATATTAGGGCACTCCCTGGCTTCTCGGGGGGGGGAAGATTCTTCCTAGAACTCAAGTTCTCCTACTTCTGCTTCGGGAGTCACGCACAGGAAAGCCTGAAAGCCTAAACTACTCACTCCCCTATAGCAACAAGTATGCTGCGCTGCTATTGTGCGCACAGCTATACTTTCCTGACATACACATGTATACTCACACACAAACCCATACAGACATGCACACGCACACACACACTCACACACCCATGCACACACCAGTAGCTCCTCCACTCTTGCTTCTTGATGTGTTAGAGCTTGCTGCAGCTCTGCCGCTTTTGTGCACTGCTGCTCCAGAGCATGCAGCAGAGAGGCTTGAGCAGGCTGGTGCTGCTCCAGGGCGTGCTGCGAGCGTGTATGTGATTGCTGCCTTTGGTGTGTGTACATGTGTGTGTGTGGGTGTGTGTGCAGTGGGTGGTGCACATGAGTGTGCATTTGAGCGTGTGTGGCTGTGTGAAATTGTCGGGTGGGTGCATGATGATGTGTTGAGGTGGGCGATGTTACATGAGCATGTGTTGAGGTGGGCGATGGTACATATGTGCAGAAAGAAAGCATAAAAGAGCAAGATGGTTCGAAGGCCAACACATGCACACACAGCCGAATAGCACGCACACACATTCACTCCATCACATCCGCCACACCTGCAGCTGCGCTACACGTGCACTTTGGCGTGAGAGCTGCTGCCTCAAATCATCCGCGGCTGTGCTCTGCTGCAACATTTCCAGCTGGAGAAGCATCTGAGAGGGAGTATGAGAGTGTGCATGAGAGTTTGTGTGTGTATGTGTACATGCATGCAAGCGTGTGCATTCTGTTACATTGCGTACGGGGCTCAATCGTGCATGTAATACTCAAAAGCACCATTTCTGACACAGTTTAGGTGGACTTTTAAAACCGACCTGTAACTTTTGAGACCAGTCGTGCCGTGCCGTACTGCACCCTTTTAGTAATCATTCCACAAGATTCCAAAGACGCACACTTATACACACTCACTCACTCATACACACTCACTCATACGCACAGACACACCTGCTGTGCTTGGGGCTGCTTGTACTCCAGGCCCTGCTCGTGCGGGCGTGCCTTGCCCCGTATGAACTGCTGTGCTGTTTTGAGCGCGGTTTCCAAGCGCTCGACTCTGCCCTGCTGTACACCAGCGTCCTCTACCAAATGGCTGATCTGTGTTTGCATGAGCACGAGTATGCATGCATGCATGCAAGTGTGGGTGTATGTGTGATTGTGTGGGCGTGATGTGTGTACCGTCCCCTTCGTCACACCACTCCTTGCAAAACATCATCTGAACGGCTAAGTAGGAAAGGAACGCGTCCTGAACACCAAACTTGTTCCACGCTTTATTCTTTGAAATACTACCTACCGGTTGGGATGCCAATATTTTGCCTTGACAGGTAAGGAGGTGTGTTTATGGGTGATGGAGTGGGTGGTTTTAACCAGCGAAAGATGGACCAGAGATGGAGGGGTACCGGGCAAATGGTGTGCGTGCGCAGGTAT
>Ga0307948_1001406_pt1:15000-17079 | contig 17079 bp, 22 predicted proteins | sample OrgLakmetagen280_FD_201824 | JGI IMG/M metagenome (GOLD analysis project Ga0307948, IMG submission 201824) | Saline water microbial communities from Organic Lake, Antarctica - #280 | ecosystem: Environmental > Aquatic > Non-marine Saline and Alkaline > Saline | place: Antarctica...
CAGTGGCTAGGTTTTGCACCAAAATGGAGTCACAGGGCTCAAAAGCTGTGCACTCAATCTGCAAAAAACTGCAGTGCATACAGGAAGGAAGCACTACGCACCTTGAAGGAATGAGTGAGCCTAGAACCTACCCTTCTAATGACTAGGGAGTGGCTTGGCACATGCTGCATGTGCAGGTGTCACTGTTTCCAAAACCATGTTTTTAAGACCATCAACACACCCACCTGGTCGTATTTAGCCAGGATTTCCTTGTTTGCACGATCCCTCTCAGAGAGGTCCTGCTCATGCTGCGCAACCAGCTGTGCTTGCGCAGCGTCTTTGCCCAGCAGCAGCATTTTGTTTGCTGCATGCCGTTCGGATAGCACCTGAACACATGAAGATGTGTGAGGGCATGAAACTGCAGTTGAGTTACAAACAACCTTGTTTGTGCGTGATTACGCTCCACACAGTGCTTTGTGCGTATTATGCTGCTGCTCTTCAAACCTACTGAGGAGCTTGGTTTGGGGTGTAGACCACACAAAAAGCATTGTTGTAGCGTTGTTGTAGCATTGTAGTCGCGTTGTTGTAGCATTGTTGTAGCGAGCGTGAGCTGCTCTTTGCAAGAATACATTCAGCTCCTTTTAACGTAGGCGCCGAGATCAAGGAGGAATCCATGGAAAGCAATAGCAATAGCCTTTGCTGTTCAGATTAGTAAATGCAGAAGGTGGCTGTTGCCTGAATTATTAAATGCTCTTGTCGCCAGTGCTTACTAAAAAGAAAGGCCTTTCTAATTTGATGGCCAAAAGTAGCCTACTGTACCGGAAAAAACATTGCCCCTTATCAACAATGTCAGGGGGTGGGCAGTGATCGAAATGGTTGTAAACAATTATTTAGTTTTGAGGGTGTAACGTACTGCTCCTAAGAGCATAGCGAGTTAGTTAATCATTATTTGGTTAGCACGCAATCTGAGATATTACGACTTAAGAAAACTTTAGACCTCAGAAACATTTTGCTTCAAACAGGTTATTTCCAGTTGGAGCCTGCAGGTCTTGGGTAAAAAACTATGTCAAATGCACCTCATGTTATTTGCACTGATTTCAGTTTTGCTAGTCTACATGCCGGGATTCAAAAGGAAATTAAATCTGCTAATGGATATGAGAACAGAGCACTAAGCAGAGCACAGCAAAATATCCTGTAACCTCGCAATTAAGTTGTGTTAATTAGTTGCACCTTACAAAAATTTGGACTTGCAATATGAAGGAGCAGTACTGTATGGCATGAAGTCCTACCCTAAATAAAATTTTGGGGGGATGCTACGTTTGGATCGTGAGATGGCGGTGAATTATTTACAAGGACTCATCACAACTGCTAAAAAACTAGGTCCTCACAACTGCCCAGACTAAACGGAAAAAGGCAGAAATTTTTTGGAAATTTTAATTTCAAACTGAGAAGGAAGAGCAGTTGCGAGGATCAAGGATGTGAAAAGATGGAGGAACTTGAGAGGAACACAGACAAAAAGCAAGAGTGATAAGAGCAATATCACTTTGCTTCACTCCAAGAAATGGAGTTCAAGTTTTACACAGTAAACTTAGCAGCTTAAATGTCAAAATCTTTTGGGGGGGTAAAGCACGGCAAATAGACACACAGATAGAAGAGAGGGATCGGCATCAGTGCTGCAAACGTGCATCTTCCTCCTTGAATGCAAATTGCTTATTGCTTGTTTCCAGGCACCCACCTGTTCATACTGGGCCAGCACTTCTTGGCAAGCAGCATCCTTCTCTGCCAGAGCCTCCTCATGCTGAGCAACCAGTTGAGTATACGCAGCATCCTTCTCTGCCAGAGCCTCCTCATGCTGAGCAACCAGTTGAGCATACGCAGCATCCTTGCCATCATCCACAGTACGCTGCAGCAGCAGCAGCTGCTCCCTGGCAGCCTCTTGCTTCTCCAGTATACGCTGCAGATCTGCTGTTTGGGCAGCATAGCCTGCCACTGCTGCTTGCAAGTCCTGTGTGCATACGATTGTGTGTGTTCAAGAATGTGTGCACACAGCAGAATGGAGTATGGATGCAACACATGGTGCACTCCTTCTCACATCTTTCC
>Ga0307948_1001410_pt1 | contig 17069 bp, 10 predicted proteins | sample OrgLakmetagen280_FD_201824 | JGI IMG/M metagenome (GOLD analysis project Ga0307948, IMG submission 201824) | Saline water microbial communities from Organic Lake, Antarctica - #280 | ecosystem: Environmental > Aquatic > Non-marine Saline and Alkaline > Saline | place: Antarctica: Organic Lake...
GTGTGAGCAAGTGTGTGTGGGTGTGGGTGTGCAGATGTGTGGGTGTGGGTGGGAGGGTGTGGGTGGGTGATTGTGGGGGTGGGTGGGTGGGTGCAAATTTAAGAGCAGAGGAGAGGTGCAATAGCTATTCTATAAAACACCTCTCATCTCACGCTCAAAAACAGCCTCAGCTCAGGTCACATGAATTCCTCCCGCCTCTCCTTGCTTTCTTTCCCATGCAGTCGACCTTCTACGAGCGCGTGTATGATCTCAGCACAGACCAGTACGCACCTGTCCTGGCCACAGTTCTCCCAGTGGCAGGCATCCTAGGAGGTGCGTGTGTGTACGTGTGTGCTTGTAGGTGGGTGCGTGCAAATATGCGTATGGCGTTGCTGTTCTATGCCCTTCTGCTCTCACCCCTACCCAAGCTATTTATGTGCTTCAAAAGTGCGTGAAAGTGTGTGCACACGTGCATGTGTGTGTATGTGTGTATGTTTGTATGTGCGTGTACATGTATAGGTATGTGTGCTTAAGTGCTCATCCACACTGCTTAGCGTTGCTTTCCTTCATTTATGCCTGTGTGTGTGTCAGTGTCGTGTCGTGTTGCTCCCTGATATACATTTGCTGCTCCTTTCTGGTGCACCATTTGATGCTATCAATCTTATCCAGATGACCTCATTTGTTCATAAAATTCTTCCAGGTACAGTGCCCTATCCTTGAAATCATGTGAAAAGCGTTAATGTCCAAGCAGACGTCCACGAAAACACGACATACACACCAAAAGCACATACGTGCGCAAGTACATGCACACGCACAGACACGCACACTTACACACACGCAGGCGTGGGGGGAGGTGCCCTAGCTGATAAGCTGTCCTTGTCTGGCAAGCGTGGCTTTGTGACTGTGGGTGCCTCCTTGCTAGCTGCGCCCTTCATTTGGGCGTCTGTCATGGCTGACAACCCCACCGAGTCGTTTGTAGCGCTGGGGGTGGGCTTTGCGCTGTCAGAGTCTTGGCGGGCGCCTGCCGCTGTTATGGCAAGGTGAGCTGATTCGCTCGCCCCTGATAGTTGCTCTCAAGCAGCATTTTGGACCGAACATTTGTGCAGAAGCAGCTGTTATGGCTGCGTGAGCAGAGCTCAGTCTGTTCTGTGTGGAAATTTCCAAAGTGGGCGGTTCGGCTTTTGAACCCAAATGTCATTTGGTGCGTCACTCGCTTGCTTACGTGTGTTGTCTGTGTGCGTGTGTCGTGTTCGTGCAGGAGTGTGGCCCCCCCCAGCATGAGTTCTACTGCAAGTGCCATCTACCTTTCTGTGCGTAACATCATTGGCGGCCTGGGGCCTCTGGCTGTCGCTCAGGTGTGTGCATGTGCATGAGTTGCCCAAGCTTGCACATGTTGTTGAATGCCTGCAGAAGTATTTGTGATCCCACAACTGAGTTCGGTTAGCCTTGCTTATACTGCACTTAGATGTTGCTTACGTGTTGCCACACATACCTGCACACACACACACACACGCACACACACGCACACACACAAACACACACGCACATACACACGCACACATGCACATATACACATGTGCAGTTGGCCACCACCAAAGACCTGCGCAGTGCGCTGGAGCTGCTCCCCATAATGTACCTCTTTTCTGGTGCCGTGTTCGGCGTTGCTGAGTACAAGCTGGGCAAGCTTAAGGAGGCAAAAGCTCAGCAGCAGGAGGAGGCAGCAGCTGTTGCGAGTGGGGGCAGTGTGCAGGGCGACTCCCGTTGAAGGGATTTTGGGGTGGATTTCAGTTAATGCACGCACTCTGGGGAAGCACGTGGTTGATTTCAGGGCCTTCTTGGGTGAGCGCAGGGGTGTATTTGTGAATGTGCGGAGGCCAACTTCGTTGGTGTGTTTGTGTGTGTGTGTGTGTGTGTGTGTGTGTGTGTGTGTGTGTGTAAGGAGCTAGTGAAACTAAAAAGGTACTGAATACGTAAGGTCAATCTTAAATTGCCAGGGCAATTTAAAATTTCCTTCCCTCCTTTGTAAAGCCTGCTGATTACCTTTTTCCACTCTATCACTTTACAGATTTTCGGCGTCAAGCCTCGCATATTTTACATTTACCTTTTTGCTTCATGAGCGTGGTGCGTTTGCGTATTTCAAGGGCTTTTGAGGTTACATTCTAAAGTAGTGTTGTGCAGGTGTTTGTATCTTATAGCACGTTTAGAGGGAGCTTCGTCAAAACTAGGTCCAACCTGCCTGTTGTTGTCTACTTGTTGTCTGCGTGCTGGTCCCTGAGAGATTTAGGTACATCGCCCACAAACTGTACATACGCCCATTGCTTCGGCAATTCACGTGTTGTCCTACTACACCGAGTTATAAAACAAGCGATGCGAGGGAGGCAGAGGGGATGTACTAGTAATGCATGCACTGTTGTGAGATCATTTTGCCAAGGATTGAATGATTGAATGCCAGTGGCTATCCTTGGCCTGAATTTGAGGGTGATGTCAGTATTCAAAATATGCAGGATGGAGGGCAGGTTGCACAATTGTGAGAGTATGTAGAGGCTTCCTCAAAGAGCCTGAGTGTATTACATCCTAATCTCTCTCCTTGTGCTTCTTTTATGAATTCTGTCACAAGCACTGGCAGCGACAAATCGTGTGACAAGCAGTTAGATGGTTGACAGTAGAAAGTTTCTGTGTGTCTTGTTCGATATGCTGCATGTGCCACTAGTTGATGTGCTGAGTCCTATACTTGGCAGTGACCTTGACTGGATCTGACTATTCAAATTGGCTTTTCTAGATTTTGAACCAGGTTCAAAGAACTGGGGGCGTGTTTAATGTAGTGTAGTTGTGTCTTATACCTGCCTTTTCCTTTCTATTTCCTATGTCAGACTTCCGATCTTTGTGGGGTACTTTTGTAACAACTAACGAGAATATTGGTATCATTTGGAGGATATCTCAGCCTGATGGCTTGCAGACTGGTTCCTGCTAGCTGGTTCATAATTTCTTTGTCAGTAGAACATTAAGCTTTTTCTCTTTATTTCTGAGCTTATGGATTTATTTGTGGCTTGCTTGCCGAGACCAGTCGGCAGCCGCCCAATCGGCCAAACAACCTGGCTGAAGGAATCCCCCATTGTAACCATTGTAGCCACTGCTAGCTGGTTCAATGCCTCTTTAATTCAAAGGTACGCGTACATGTATGCGATACAGATTTGGGCCACTCCCTACTTACAACAACGGTTACAATTGTTACAGTGGGGGGAGACCTTCAGCCAGGTTGTTTGGCTGATCGGCTGCTGACTGATTCAGCCAGCCACAAATAAATCCATAAGCGCAGGAAGATAAGGAAAAAGCCTAATGTTCTGCTAAGAAAGGAAATTATGAACATGTCAGTTGTTGACCTATTGCAGCAAATAAGGCTGCTGAAAAGTCCTCAAAAAAAGGCATAAACAGAAACGAGAAATACTTCCTCAGCTCACAACCCCGATGGTCTTGCAAAATAGAAGAGCACGCACCTCGTTTTGGACATGTTCATCCCCACTGGTTACACACGCAAGCTCAGTAGATCCATTTTCAAGCCACACTGCTGCCGTAACTTTTAAAGTATGTGCACGCAAGCGGAGTCTACTGACATTGTGCATAACATGTTTGGACAGATCAAGGTGTCGGCATTTGCTCATTACTAAAAGGGATTGCAAACAATAATGGTAAATGGCAAGTTTGTTGTTGTGCGTGTTGGGGGCCACCAACTCAGCTTCTCTCTAAACACCTCTTATCCTATGCTTAATAACCACAGCAAATTCTTGCACGGTCTGTCTGCCAAAGCATGATTTGCATAGCACAACGTAAGGCCCCGGGTCTAAGACGTTAACAGTACTACAACAAGGAAAGAGATGGACAGTCCCCTACAGAAAAAGCTGTTGGCAGTGTTGAAAAGGATGTTTGGGATCAGAGACACTACGCCTTCTTGGCGTGTCATGTGCGGCCGAGTTTGGATTGGAACCCCTACAGTTCAATTGGTTTTGCGCGGCAAGAATGCGGCTGTACAATTCTTTGACCAGATCCAACAGCAACATACAGAAAATGATCTTACATGCTGACATACCGTAACATACCGTCACATACCGTGACATACCGTAACATACCGTAACATACCGTACATACCAAGACATACCGTGACATACCGTCAGAAAAAACCTCACGGTTGAAGCGGTTAAAATGCAGACATACCGCATTTCCGCACATACCGTGACATACCGTGACATAGCTACCGTGACATACCGTAACATACCGTGACATACCGTGACATACCGAGACATACGCCACACCTGAGTGCACGGTTTAATGATTGCTTTGTAATCCAAACTAAACTAAACTAATGATTGCTGGTCAGCCCCGGGCCAATTTCTTCCTGCCATGGATGGTCTGACACAATCGTATATTTAGAAACAAAAGCTGCAGTATTGTGAGCCCATTGATCTCAGCCGTTTTGTCGTTGACCTCAGGGAGAGACAAGTGCTAGTGGAGACAAGTGCTAGTGCACTACACTGGACACCTCATTCTGACACACACATCCAAGAGACCACAATAGCAAACACTTCACTTAACACTAATGGTGTCCCCTCCCTACAAAGAGGGCTCTGATCGTCTTACATCCAATAACATGTTTCTCAACCTGCCTCGTGATGTCATTCGCAGTACAGCTCGTATCAGATTTTGCGTTTACACCCCACGTTTTGAGACGGCAACATGGAACCAAAGTAACTCCCCTACCTGTGACCTGTTTGATATTATATCCAAGCAAGATGAGCAGCATGTCCTTTCCCACTGCGTCAATCCCCGCGTGATTTCTCTCCAAAAATAATGTATCCCTGTTTTACTACGGGAGCTCATGATTATCTATTCTCTTAGCCAGAACAATAACAAGCAAGTTTTATTTTTTTCTCCATGAATCAATTACGTTATCTAGCACTTCTTGACTAAATTTTTTTGTAAACCTTGTAATGACTCATGATATCTGTAGACTCATATCTGAGGTGGTACATATCCATTTTGAAGCTCATAAACTCAATTGTGTAGAGAAAAATGTAATCAAGTTTGACAGGCAGTTTACGACAAAAAGACGCGGTTATGTCTCAACTTGACGGCTTTCCCTCTGATTTGAGACCTATTTCTTGATTGGACAGCAGCTCTGCCACGCTCATTTCTTTCTGCTCCCTGGCGGCTAAGTTCTTCACGCTTACTGTGCCGCGTGCCCACTCGTCCGCGCCCACAAGCACCAAGCGAGAGGCGCTCAGACGCTCAGCGTGCTGCAAATAGTGGATGATTACGTAAATTGGCGCGCGCATCCTATGGAAAAGGCTACCTTTGTGCGGTAAAAGAATTGTGCGCAACTCAGCTTGAAAGCAGCTTTATTTCTTAACATGTAGTTACATTGGGGAGTGAGTGGTTGACACTGCCTGCATAGTATAATCCTGCATCAGAAACGAGGAACGCAACTCATACTTTGCAAGGATCACTTTTAGGCTTCAAACGCTTGCTTGCACCATTGAGCCAAAAAGAGCAGCCTCGTATGTAGCGTGAATATATTGTGTGGGCTGCCAACAACTTTACCTGCATAACGAAATGAAAACGGTGCTGGTCATGACAACACATATAGCATGAAAGGAAAGAGCACTTTGCTAGTATGTGCATGACAAGATAAGCAGGCCCTCTTTTGTGCATCAGGTGAAGAGGAGTTAGACCCCGCCGCAGTTGCCTGAGGGAGTTTAAGGAAACAGGGTACGTCTGAAGGCCATACATTAAAGGAGAGCGGCGGCTCAAATGAGGGGAAAAGCACAGAGGCACTGAAAGTCACTGCCCACATTAACCACGGACAAGTGAGGGAGCGTCGCTATGAAAATTCGGCGAAGCCCATCATGCGCGCAACGTGTGCATGCATATGCACGTGTGCATGTGCATGTGAGAGTGTGCATGTGTGTGCATGTGTGTGTGTGTGCGCGTGTGTGTGCCTGTCTGTGTGTTTGGGCGTTCGTATGTGTGCGCACGCGTGTGTCTGTGTGTTTGTGCGTGTGCATGTGTACGTCAGTGTGCGCGCCTGTGAGTATTTGCGCGCGTTTGTGTTTGTATGTGTGTGCGCATGCGTGTGTGTGTGTATGCATGTGCGTGTGTGCGTTGTGTGCGCGTGTGTGTGCCTTGCTGCCCCACAGATGCTGCAGTGGTGTGCATGACGCTGTGCTGGAGCAGCCTTTGCTGAAGCAGGCGTAAGGATGTGCTGCTGCTGCTGCTGTTCCCTGTCTGTTGAGAGGGCAGGTGCGAGCATGGTGCCCGGGCTGGCCACCATGTCTAAACTCTGCTTCAACAAACCGTGCGCGGCAAGCACCTGCACCGTGCGCTCCATGCCCCGCGAACAGTCCAAGCCAACACAGACCGCGTTCCTGAAGGGTCCCGTGCAAGCAAACTTCCGCGCGTCATGAGCATCTGAATAAACTAAACTTATATAGCCCATCGAAATTAGTATTACTTGATTCTGCTTGCAAGGTCAACCGTGAACTTTGCAGCCGAAACAGCAAGGGACTCAGACACAGCATTTGTAGCCAGGGAAGTGTGCTGATGGATACTGTGCCAGCAGGAAGTGGTCCGGGGGCCTGGCGGAGGAATACTGGGCAGCTTCCTGGAGCTTCCAAACATAAAACTTGTCTCTACAACTTCACACATCGCACCCCAGGGTCCCAGAATTTATACGACAAGGTATAAGGTTTGGTTAGGAGCCTAAGTCGAGTTTAAGCCTGTGGGGTGGCCTGGGTGGGCCTGGAGAGGTTTGCGTGAAGTGTGATGAGAAGTAGACAACGCAAGGGGCTCAAGCCCCCACGAGGGGGGCTTCGCCAAAAAGGAGACACTTTGGTTTTGGGGTACCGTCAAAGTCCTCTCCTGACACTTTTGGTACCTGGGCATAGTGAATGATGCACTTCTCTGTTGCTCGCATCAGGCACCCCACTGCTCAGTGCTGCTCAGTGCTGCATGCGGTGTATGTGCTGTGCTGTATGCACCAAAACTGCTCAGTGCTATATGCTGCTCGCCGCTGTACTGCACTTGCTGCACTGGGTTCTCTACAAGAGGCCTCTGTCTTGACCTGGTGTGTCGTCTCCAGTGTCATTTCCAGTTCCTCTTACTTTTGTCCTGTGCCAGCTACAAACCAAACTCATATCTAGGGTTGGCCGAAACCGTATATATACGCCGTAAATTTTGGATAATCCCTGCGGTGAAGACTTATATACGGCATATATAATATATATATGGTTTCGGCCAACCCTACTCATATCATTGAGGCCACGCCTCTTAACAAAGCTCTCCTCCAAAATCATGCTGCTTGCACATACAGGAAGTGCACACAAGCGATGCATCCACCATGCACTTACAATCACTACGACATCCTGAATGCAGATCATATCATATAACGTAATTGGCATGGAGATAAGAAATTAATGAGCGTGTGCACTACCCATCATGCGACAGCACCCACGCAACTATCCATTCAAGCCTTCTTTAGTCAATGTTTTTCTTTCCCTCTACCACGCTACCTCCACTCCTCAGCCTGAATACTCTGCCATTTAGAACGGAATGCTGCAGCTGCTTAACGTAACTTTGTGCTCAGCACGCACCAGACAACCTGAGATGCCCACCCCGCAGATGCCACACAAACAGTGAACCCTGATTGAAATGAGGTGCGCAAGTGTTGTTGACATAAGTCCACACACCTCGTACACAGCATGCACCAGACAACCTGAGACACCCACTTCGCAGATGCCGCACAAACAGTGAACCTATTTGACACAAGGAGCGTGCGTAACGTTTTGGCATAACTCCACACACCTTATGCACAGCACAGCACGCACCAGACAACCTCACCCACCTTGAATGCCCACTTCATCTTCTTTGCCTCCATCACTAGTTCCACCCTCCGGCCGGCCCGTCGGAGCCCGTGGGCAACGCCACTGGCGGCTGGCCTCAGCGCTTCATCGAGCGCCACTATCACATCATCCACCTTTGTGTAGCGACAGTAAAGTGTAAGGAATTGTTGAGGGGGGTGAAGAACTGCAATTGACATGCGTGAGTTTGATATGGAGCTATCTAAATAATTTAGACTATTTGGACTAATTATGACGCCCCTTCATAACACAAAAATTGGCTTGGCACGATTTCCCTTCTAAGAAACCATACTGGTGGGGTTAGCATTTGGAATCGGAAACATCTGAGTGTTAGCTTGTACCTCTTACCGATTGCAGGGCCAGACACAGCAATAATTGTATTCATTACAAGTATGAACACCTTGCAATGATTGTATTCAATTACAAGTGTGAACACCTACAAGGCAAACTTCATGCTGCCTGCTCCTGGAGAACATGGGCAAACAATCGAAGTTATAGTTAAGAACCTTGCATCTTTTGATACAATGCACTTGGCACAGCAATTATCATCTGGGAATGTAAGATTGGTCCCTTTTTATACATACACGTTTGGCTCAAAAAGAGTAACAACTGTTAATGCTACTCATAACAAACGTGTGCGCAAACACATACAATGCACACACAATTATGCCCATGTACGCACATGTGCACACATACAACACACACGCGCAAGCGCACCTCGTGCTTCAGCACAGGCATCTTGTTCCGCTCTTTGAGAAGTTCAACGATGACAGCATCCCCAAACCCAAACCCACAACATGGCACGTTATCACCTCCGAAGGTGCCTAGCAGCCTGTAGTGTGCAAGCAGGTGTGGGTTTTCATGCATATATGTAAATATATAATTGCGTATATTTTTCTTTACACTCCCTGTGTGTGTATCAAAATGGTGTATTGGTCGCACGAGTGCTTTGGAGCTGCAGATAGCTTTACACCCACACATATTAGCATAAAAATACACACCCATGCAAGGGAAGCAAAAAGGCACCAGCAAGTACCACTCACTTGTGTGTCATATGTAGGGTTGGCCAGAACCGTCATACGAAAATATATAACCGTATCCGTATATGGAAATTTCCAACCGATTCATATCCGTATGACCGTACAAAGGTTTTGGCCGACCGTATATACACGCCGTATGTACGGTCTAGACTGTATATACGCCGTATATGGACCGTATTTGCAGGTGGTGCAGGGTTAAATTCCCGGCAACAGCAATCCTTTTTGCTCTTTTTGGTCAATTTTCTTGTTTCACGCCTCTTCTTACTGAGCTCTTGCTTTGCTTCCCTTTTCTATTGATGTATGTGTTTTGCATTAATCATTAGTTTTATTGGTGGTTATGGTAATTGAACTCCCTTTTGTACTGAATAAGGCCTTTTGTTGGCTTGAAGCAGGCCTGGCTCCCTAACCATTCATTTTGTGGGTATAAAAGATTGGGTCATGCGTACTCAGCTCTTCAAGAACTGCAAAATGACCCCCCTATGAATTAATTCTGAGTGAATCCATTTTCCCTCATATACGGTATATACGGAAATATGGCGTATATACGGTCATAATACGGCGTATATACAGTATTTGGAAATCCCATGTACGGTTTGGGCCAACCCTAGTCATATGCCACTCACTTGTGTGCCACATGCCACTCACTTGTCGTAACGCCCTCCTCCACAAATTGCCCGGAGCTTGCCTTCTCGATCGAAACCCTCAAAAACAGTCCCTGCAGGGTGTACCCACGGGAGAGAAGGAATGAGATCATGTGGAAGGGGGGGGGGGATGCACTCAAATGGCCACGCGAAGATGCTCTCCCCAGACAAATGTAACAATGGAGAATGCGCAACATTTTTACGATCGTCCCCACGACGGGGCGACTGGGCAGACACCAGTACGCACAAATACCTCCACTGTATCTATCCTGTATCTTAGCCATTATAAGCTCAAACCGCTTCCACTATCACACCCACAACCATGACCACACAAGGGACACTTGTGTGTCAAGGGCACCTGTGTAGTACGCAAGACCTCGCACCACGCTGGGATCAAACTGAAGCCATTCGCTGTACCTGCAAGCCACAGGGAGGTGTCCATGTGTGAGATGTGGCTGAGTCACGGGGAGGTCTGGACGTGCTATTGCTACAATACCTTAAAAGGAGCAACTGAGACGAGCGGGTGGTACAGCACACACGCACGAACGCAAGCACCCACCCGTACCCCTCTGCCAGGGTAAACAGCTGCTGCAGCTCTATAACAGCCTCTGACTCCGGCCCTAACAAGCCCCGCAACTCGTCTATTGTCCGCAGGGCCATGGCAGACAGAACACCTGAGAGGCATCGCGCATTTGTGCACACATGGCGACGCGCACACGAGTCAGGCCTCAGTGCAAGGGGGTACGAAAAACGTGGCCGACATAAAGCAGGCTAAAGTGCAAGGGGTTGTGGCTGCAGTTGTGGTGTGCATGTGATTCGGGCCTCAAGGCAAGGGGTGCAAAAAGAAACAATGACCAGCATAAGCCAAGCCAAAGTGTGAGGGGTCGTGGCCTGCTAGAACACACACATACACATACACACTCGTGGCCTGCTAGAACAGCAGCCACTTAAGCAAAACAATCCCCTGTCCACTTTGCGGCTGAGATGCTGGTGTGATTCATGTAAGCCCCATTGAAGTGTAGCCTAGCTGGTCTTCATATGTCTTGTTCTCTTGTTTGTTTGACTATCCTCAGCCTTGTTATCCTCCTGTCTGTTGTAATTGTCCCGTTTTGACTATCCATGTTATATTCCTCCTGCCTACTCTGACTACCTTCAGCAATCTCTCTGTAAAGATAACCACTTAACTTACACCCACTCGATTGAGGCCCTCACTCACCCGCTAAAGAAGCCTTTCAGTTTAGGCGTCCGCCTGCTGGCTGTTCATTAAGAAGGTAAACACTCCATCGATTAAAAAACATATAGAAGCTGGAACCATTGGTCTAGTATAAACGGGATGCTTGCCTCTTTCATTTTAAGGAGCGACTTCCAGTGCTGTCAGCAAAGGGGTGGCCTAGGCATATTGGCCCGGTTCACTCCTGCTCACCTTCTACAGTCTCAGGAGCGACCTTCAGTGCTGCCAGCTCCTTCTCCACCTCCGCCCTAGGCAGCTTATCAATCTGCATGCATGGTCATTGCGGGTCTTTGGTAATATTTGTTTGCCGCATGCTCCTTAGAATTGGCTGCATGTCTGCAGAGAACAACTACAACGTGTGGTCAAACGTAACCCTGACTTCCTGTCCTAAGACACAAACACATAACGGCCTTGGAACACACACACACACAGAGACACACAAATGCTGACTCCACTTCCAAGGGCACACAGATCCGATTAAACCATGCAGAGGGTTGGACACATTGGGAAGCAGCACCACCAAAGTCGCATTGAACCGTTTTGTGTACTGATGATGATCACATAGATTTGCTTAGACCGATCAGGAGATTGAGTACAAAGGAAGCACTGCAGAGCTGCATTGAATCATGTTGGTGTACTGATAATGATGAAGAGTGATGAAGATTAGGAGGGCTCGTGTGCAGATCAGGCGCGAATTGTGCTGTTGCAAAAAAAGCGGAGGCTCACCTTGTCCACGATGATACAGACGGGTGCAAACTTGTCGGCAGGAACGTTGTAGCGATCCAGCACTGCTGACAGCACCTGGGGTCCAAAATGTTGTGACAAAGGCACTCAAACCGCGGTCGACATTGGCAGTAGGTCCTAGCAATTGCCTCTCAAATTCTTAATGGATGAAGATCATCAAGAAAACCAAAGCATCAAGGATACAGTACTAGGCTACATTGGATGTGATTATCTGAACGGAGAAAAGAAACGTTTGCACGAGCAGGTACAGTAAGATAAGGTGAGGGATGCAGCTCAAGGTTCACACGAGCGTAGAACACATAGACAAACAATACGCTCAAACACTTACCAGACGAATGAAAAAAACATAAACTGCCCTCAACACACATTTACAAACACATGAACACATTCATGGACACGATTACCAGACAAAAGGGCACACACTTTTGCGCATGCAAATACACACACACACATACGCACACAAGCCCCCCACCTTGCGATTTGACACCTTTATGCCAACATCTTTGGATGACAAGCCCACGCGCTCAAAAAACAATGTGATGGCGGCTAGCAACTCAGCTTCAGCCTGTTGTGCAGAGAATTGGAGGAAATATTGAGAATCAAGCAGGCACAGAAGTCACTTTTCATGCTAAAATAGGCCACAAGTCAAGTTTGTCTGTCAGGATAATATATGTCTCAGGAACAAGATGCAGTCGTTTTTTTGCACATGCTGAAGCCGTGTTTCGTTCGCGACAAAAACGCCACCACTGGTCAAACATGTGACATGAATGGTGCGTGGAATTTTTTTGAGCAGGACTTGGCTCTATTCTGAGGTACCTCTAGTCCCTCAGAACCGGTCACAACTGCCAGCCCAACTCCGCACCATGGCGACATAACTATGTTTGTTGCGCGTTTATCAACGCGCATCGCGTCTCTTCTTTTAAAGCAAGGTGGCTTTAATGATCCCATGACTCTCTTTTGTTTGTATCTGTGTGTGATGGGCAGCCACAGGGGATGCTATGCTCCTTTCCTCACCTCTACTCCAGGCACCCCCACGATGTCCATGTTCCACTGATAGTGCTCTCGTCTGCAAGAAAAGCAGAACAGCAAAAAGATTCAAATCAGCCTGCCTTGAGGCAAGTGCGTAAGAAACTTGTTCTCTCACAGGCTAAGGTCCCACCTCTCACCCGCAGCACGTGGGTGTAACCGAGTTGTGTGTGCGTATGGGTGTGTGTATGCGGATGTGTGCGTACTTGTGTGAAGCGTGCAAGCAGCAAGTGTGCGGACCTTCACCCTGGGAGCATGCACTCAACATGTGTAATGTGCATTGTGCATTGCACGCACCTATACGAACAAACACACGGGCGGACAGGGTGCTTGGCAGGGCGCACAGAGACACAAACACACACATGCAGACAGAACACACACACACATGACAGTGCAACAGAGGTTGCAACCAAGCAGATGGGATTCACAATTCACAATGATTTGTGATTGCCTTCAAATCAAGATGTTTGGCTGTCAAAAGTAATAGTGTAACAGGCCACGACCTTAAACATGGGATCAGGTCAGGAATTAATCAGCGCAAGCCGGTAGTAATCACAAAAAAGGGAAGGAGGGCATTGGACGCTCTCAGGGTCAGCCCGTTCCGTACGACAGTGATGCATATCAAGCACACTTACTGGACCATGAAGGTACCAGAAGTACTCTGTATACTATAGTACCGTGTTAGTGTGTACTGTCAGTGCAATTCTGTGAGCATGTTCACTGCATCAAACGTAGAAGTAGAGGGAGCTAACTAACCCCCAAGACACAAACTATGAAGCGATGCAAAACGTGCTTACACTTTCACAGCTCAAAACGTGTTTATCTCATTGAGCAACTTAACAGGGGGCAAGCTGAGCTGCATTGCAGCGTTGCTTCCTGTGGTCGTGTGCACACTTCTTGCCCAGAACATAGCACACGGAATTCACAACTCATACAGATGGGTACAGGGTTGTTCTGTTTGAGGTTCGGCCAAAAGTTTGGGTTTGCGTACTTTCACGCATTTTAAGGAATTTGAAAAGTGTCGTTCGGAGGTCGGTCAAAGTTCGACGAATTTTTAGAAATTCGAAATTACCATGAAATTTTACAGCATGCATCTGTCAAATTTGCAAAGAACAGCAGCCCCCCCCGGTTCACTCCCACTCTTCCTTGCAGTAAAAGCAACATAATTTATATATGAAATATAATCTGTAATTCGTATCAGGCCAGGAAGATTCCTTGGTCTTGGACTTGTCACACATTTCTGAAATGCTAAGGATTTGTTTACAACGCGGCACTTGCACTGCACCTTAAGGTTCTCCTTTTTCTGCTCGACAATGATGACATGGTCCCATTCCGGCCCCTTTTCCCTCCCTAGAATAATTTATAAATTTTTCTTCATAGAAGGGCTCCGCCCGCCCAAATTTCGACGCGGTAATTTTTGTGTTTTTTATCCCCGTTTTCAAGCGCTCGCTTTTTCGTGCCCTCCCTGCTTCTGCCTTGCAAGTCAACACAGTCTAACTTGTATTTTCTACTGAGTTTGACAACACCTAAGACCCTCTTTGCCTGGATCCCCACTTAATTATTCCATGGAACCCTCTGATTCTAGCCTGCCAGAGTCGCTGCAACAGCTGGACGTATTTTAATTTGTCCGACACCGTCTGGCACACAGGCTGCTGTAATTCCTTTTTGAGTTTCTTCTTGAGTCTTGAGGAGACTTTTTTGCAACACATGACTGTGTCCTGTCTTTTTCTCATGTGCCAGGCCGGCATATTTAGAAGTGTCAGATGCACTCTCCAAAATCCACAGAGTCTGTAGCAAACAAGTCAGGAAGACAAGCAGTAGACATAAAATAATAATTTATATGAGCGGCACTAAAATGCTCGAAAAAGTCGCGGACCAAAAATCCCTCCGCGGAGGTCTCCATGCAGCCACAGAAAGCGACGGCGCATGATAACTGCACGATTCCTGAACGGAGTCAAGTAAGAATTGAAACAGTGAATTCCGCATTTTGAGGCCGTCACAACGCACCGCTCTGCAGCCCTTCTCGTCACCAAAAGTCCGACCCCCACAGCTTGCCACGAAACTCAACAGACCTGTAGATCGGCACCTGCCACAATTGTCTACAGAATCTTACGCGGAAGGGATGCCCGACCGCGGAGCTATTCAGGCCCAAAGTACTTCCAACCGAATCGATTAAAACCCGGACTTCACAAATTTCTGAGGAAATTTGGGTACATACACAACTAACTGGGAAGATTTGAAGGTGGAGGAGGAGCCCAAGGGCCTGTTTCCCAAAATTGCACATCGAACCCTTCAAACAGTTTGAGAGTTCTAGTTATTTCACGATTTTTACTGAACCCTTGCTCCCAAAAAAACGAACTGAACAACCCTGGATGGATAGTAATTTGTACAAGGGCACACTAAAAGCCTGACTCTGCCCACCCTCTCCCCCCCTTGTCATACGCTTGTATCACCAGGTCTTAGAAGCATCACGACCCTGCATCTCAACCCGTGAATGCATGCAAAAGCCTGACTCTGCCCACCTTCTTCCCCTGGTCATTCGCTCGTATCGCCAACACTGTCCAATCGCAAACCACTTGGCAGGTAGCGGCAGCACCTTTTGCTTGGACAGGACGAGGCGTGCGAGAGAGGGCGTGAGCTCTGGGCGTAGGGCCACTCGCCTCTTGCCTTTATCCTGTGTGCAGTGCGATGGTTCACAATAGAAGGAGCCTGCTTTGTGTTGTGCAACAAAAGATGATGAGGGCTGCTACATGCGCTCCAGAGAACACAGCGACACTCCCACCCTGGGCTTGACACACTCGCCCCTCGCCCTTCTCCCGTGCAGTGCAGCAGTGCAGCAGGTGATGGGGCTGCTGCGGGGCCTCAACGCCCTTTGTGCGCCAAGTAGTGCGTGCTAAAGATTGCTCCTGCCCAATGTAGGGCCACACATCGCTAGCCCTCGTGAGCTCATCTTATGCAGCGCGACAAATGACGCCTGCTGCCCTGTGCAGGGTTGTTTGCTTTTTGCCATGCCTCAAGCTATGATGACAGGCAGGCTGAGCTGCGTCACTCTTTTGCGGAGTCAGCCAGAGACGGAACCATGACGCATTTGACCACATGCTGGAAGTTGTTCTGCTAACATCACTGTGCGAACACGTGGCTTTAACGCAATTCACCCCATTATGACATTATGACACATCCCTACGCTGCCGCAGACGCTTCTTGTGGCACCCGCTTTCAAAATGCACAGCAAGCCTGTGGTCTTTTGTCACCCTTTGTTTGAAGCACTCACTTCAAAGTTATACAGCTGGTCTGTGATCTCTTCCCCGGCCTTCCTCTTGTACAGCTCCTCGCTCTCAAGGACAGGTGCGTCCCATTGCTCAAAGCCAAACAGGTTGCTGCACGTCACCATAGAATTGCACTCGTTACCACACACACGCGTTACCACACACACTCGTTATCACAAACACTCGTCACCACACTCGTTACCGCACGCGAGCAGTGTCTGCTTCTAATCTTGGCAAAGCACTCTACCCAAACATGACGCTAGCAGAGGGACAACAAGGTACACAGACAATATTTCCTAGCTCTTGAAGGACACCACTAGAGTAATTGTTTCCGGATGCGTGTGCATGTGCGTGATTTAAAGCGCCTGGTGAGGGCCTCGTTCATTTCAGTCATTTGCGCAATGGGTGCATGAAACACACTTCAAGCATAAAGAGTGTACAGAGAACAAACACCCTGGTTCGTGAACGGCCTGATGAGACATAGTATGGAGATTTGTGCTTACACATGCGTTTAGGCCGTGTTCCTAAAGAGTTGCCATGCAAGCGTGTATTCTCATGAGAATTACACGAGATAAAACAAGGTGTCAAAGCCCTGCAATTTGACTCGATGCACCTCTATCACACACTCACACGCACATACACACACACACACACACACACACCTCACGGCTGAAAACTCCCCAAACAGCCAATTCCGGAAACGATGCTCCTCAGGCAGGAAGTCGCGAGTACCTGCGCTAGTATGGCACAAAGAGAGGCGCCCATTTTATTGCACTATATCAGAGCGTCAAATGTTATACACTTGAATATGTGCCTGAGTTCGAATCCGGCAACAGAGCGGCACAAGAAAGGTCGCTTAATTGGTCAGGAATACCATCAGCATAGAGCTGCTTGCACACAGCACTGAGTGTGTTCATCAAAAATGTTGAGACCAATTCAAACATTGGAGTCACTTGCAATTTATGCTGCTATGGAGTGATAGTAAGTGCCGTGTTTGTGAGTGCGTGCTGTGAATATGTATAATTCATACATATTTTTGTGGTTTGTGTACAAATGTTTGTATGTTTGTATGTTTTTGTCTTTTTGTTTGTATGCTTGTATGTTTTTGTGTGTGTATGTTTCGTGTGTGTATGTGTGTGTGTGAGTGTGTGTGTGTGTATGTGTGTGTGTGTGTATGTGTGTGTGTGTGTATGTGAGAGAGAAAGTGCCTTTGTGAGTTGACAATTTGAAATTAC
>Ga0307948_1001411_pt1 | contig 17066 bp, 16 predicted proteins | sample OrgLakmetagen280_FD_201824 | JGI IMG/M metagenome (GOLD analysis project Ga0307948, IMG submission 201824) | Saline water microbial communities from Organic Lake, Antarctica - #280 | ecosystem: Environmental > Aquatic > Non-marine Saline and Alkaline > Saline | place: Antarctica: Organic Lake...
AGTTTCAGATCATCCGCCTGGGAAATGCTGCTCCTGTGTGAACAGCTACGCTGCAACACCATGCCAGCAAGAGGCATCCAAACACAAGCAGAGTTTCAGATCAGTAGCCTGGGAAATGCTGCTCATGTGTAAACAGCTACGCTGCAACACCACGCCAGCAAGGGGCATCCAAACACAAGCGGAGTTTCAGATTAGCAGCGTGGGAAATGCTGCTCCTGCGTAAGCTGCTACGCTGCAACACCATGCCAGCAAGAGGCATCCAAACACAAGCAGAGTTTCAGATCAGCAGCCTTGGAAGTGCTGCTTCTGTGTAAACAGCGACGCTGCAACACCGTGCCATCAGATTTGCATTTGAGGCCATGGGGTAGCCGCTCCTGAGGTCATTGCTCCCTCACTCACGAGCGCAAACAAGGGCTAAAATAACCAGCCGACATAAATTACAAGGATCACACGTGTAAGCCTAAAGGGAACTCCAGCTCGATTCTAATCTAAAATCAGCCGACATAAGTCCCAGGAAACCCACCTTAGGGCCAGGGGGTAGGATTCCTATATTTGCAAGTAGCATGCCAGACAGCGTAGCCACCAGGGCCCCAGATAGCTCCTTCCCGAGGCGAGTCTTTTCAGACCTGTGTTCATGTGTGCACGCACAGTGTGTGCAGTCCTGTTCAGACCTGTGCTCACGTGCGCACGCACAGTGTGTGCAGTCCTGTTCAGACCTGTGCTCACGTGCGCACGCACAGTGTGTGCAGTCCTGTTCAGACCTGTGCTCACGTGCGCACGCACAGTGTGTGCAGTCCTGTTCAGATTTGTGCTCACGTGTGCACGCACAGTGTGTGCAGTCCTGTTCAGACCTGTGTTCACGTGTGCACGCAGTGTGTGCGGTGTGGGGCTCAGAAATTCCACACAGATTAAAATAGGGGTAGGAGATGCTAGAAAAATGGGCTGTAAGCAAAATAATTAGGGTTAGCCAGGACCGTATATATACACACATGTATATGACCGTATATATACACAGGACCGTATATATACACAGGACCGTAAATATACACACATGTATATGACCATATATTTGGTGATTTCCCTTTCAAAGATACCGTACATACACCGAAAATGGTTCTTGCCAACCCTAAAAATAATCCAAAATGTACACAGTATAGGTTGGCAGAATCTCAAACATCAGAGTAAAGGTGGGGGATGCTGGCACGAAGCATCATTTTTGTAATTTGCAAACGGTATGCACTGACGGTGCACAGTGCCCATGTCAAACAGGGTCGGTAAGAACGTAAGAAAAAAGGGTCGGTAAGAACGTAAGAAAAAGGGTCGGTAAGAACGTAAGAAAAAGGGTCGGTAAGAACGTGAGACCTGCACAGTGCAACGTACACTTCGTCGCAGCATGCATGAGCAAAAACCTATACACTCGTTTCACAGCACACATGAGTGAACACGTACACTTGTTTAGCGCAGCATACATGAGTAAATTCAGATCACTGTGTCACACAGTGCTCCCTGCCAAGCATTGTAAGTGTATACACACACAAACATTTACATACACACAGACAATTATAGGCAGCCACACCCGCACGGCACATGCGTACAAATGAAAGGGCAACGGAAGGGATCAGGTCAATGAGCAAAAGCGTTCGACTAATTTCAATGATACACGAGTAGGGTTGGCCAGAACCGTAAATATACACCGTATATGACCGTATATATGGTGAATTCCCTGCCAAAAACACCGTATACACACCGTATACACACCGTATACATATGGTTCTGGCCAACCCTATACACGAGCCATTCTTTAGGCACAGACGTGTCGTTCTGGCAATGTGTCCTGGAAGGCCCTCTAGGCTGATAAGCAACGTGACTAGCAATTTTCTTTGTTAAATTCAAGTGCACTTGTAGCGTGCGCACTACGCCTTTGTCACATTATGTGCCTATGTGCTATGTGCCTGTGTGCATTTCTATTGCATACACGCTTAGTGTACAAGAGTCGGCTAGAGCAAAACGTACATTTACATGCAAGGATTTGTACGCTTTAAACTCTCCCAATTCACAATTTTACATATTTTACATACGCAGCTTAGCAGTCACATGTTGGCTTACTCTGCACACTCTGTAAACTCTGTACGCAAGGAACTCTCCCAAATATACGGTGCATACGCATTTTTCTGGCCAACCCTACCAGTATCTTCTCTTAAGAACTTAATTTACTGTGAAGGTTTTATATCAACATCAGTAGCAGATCTCGTGCTTTTTTGCGTCACCTACCACAAGCCAAACGTTCCAGCAAAGATCAGGCATGCCCACACGCCCCACGGTCCACCCACCTGAGTGTCAAGTAACGGATTGCGTGCTGACAGTTGTGTGTGTGTATGTGTGTGTGTGTGTGTGCGTGTGTGTGTGTGTGTGTGTGTGTGTGTGTGTGTGTGTGTGAGAGAGAGAGAGAGAGAGTGTGTGTGTGTGTGTGTGTGTGTGTGTGTGTGTGTGTGTGTGTGTGTGTGTGTGTGTGTGTGTGTGTGTGTGCGTGTGTGTGCGCAGGCATACGGTTGTGCGTGAAACCTTTCTCAAACGCACCGGGAATATGGAGCCGGTGGTCCCAGCTGCTGCTGCCGCAGCTGGTGCGGTGCTGAGTGAAGCCATCATCAGTGAGTGAGTGCCTTCGGAGAATGCTGCAGTGGGCGGGCTTATTATTGACCTCCTCCGCGAATGAATGGTTGCATCCTGTCTCTTAGTAAGCTTTGTCTGCCTTGCCCTTACAGCGGGGACCCTCGCACTCAAGCCAGTACAACAAAACGACCTTCCCACACATGCTTGCATTGGGATTTCAGGGGATGAGGCAAGCTGCCTCCCTGCATGGCCACCTATGATTCCCAACTGGATTTTGAAGCATGCATTAAATCAAATTTGTGACGCCCCGTGTTATGACCAATGCGTCAATTTGTATATTAATATTATAAAATTTATCAAACATGACCTCCGTCATGTCTTCTGCATCGGGGTTGCTGGCCCTGCTCCAGGAGCCCAGCACGAATGACCAAATCAGGTTCTACGCCCTCCAAAACCTGAACCGCGTGGTGCACGAGTTCTGGTTCCAGATTTCTGCGTCCATCGCGTCCGTGGAGGCACTCTATGAGGACGAGGAGTTTGGGCAGAGGGAGCTGGCTGCCATTGTGGCCTCAAAGGTGTGGGTTGCTCATTGGAAGCCTTGTTTGGTGGGGTGGGCATGGGGGGATGTCAACATAACCTGGATCTGTCTGTCCATGCACACCCGAACTCACCCGCTTTAGGTATTCTATCACCTGGGCGAGCTGGACGACGCCCTGACGTACGCCCTGGGCGCCGGGAAGCTGTTCGACGTGGATGAGCCCTCGGAGTACGTGCAGACCCTGATTGGTAAGTGTATGTTTGGTCTGGACAACAAGTTGAGAGCCTTCCCTCTCTGCTCCTTTCTCAACCCCCCTTCCCTCTTGCCTCACACATACACACGTACGCACCTACGTCCTCTCACGCAGCCCGCTGCCTGGACCAGTATTTTGAGCTTCGCCAGAAGCAAGCAGAGGGGAAGCTGGAAGTTGAGATTGATGCTCGCTTGGTGTCCATCGTGGAGCGCATGTTAGAGAGGTGAGAGGAGCAACCCTGTGCCATGGGCACATGCACCCTTGTCAGGCTTGAGGGAGAAGTTGGTCAGCAAAAGAATTGTTGTGAGGTTGTCCTTCGCACCTGTGATGAGGACACCTTCACACAAGTTTGAAGATAAGCCACGGCTGTTCTTGAAAAAGGCAACACTCAGGCCGACATGCATGCACAAGAAACAAAAAGTGCATAAATGCAGCTCACAAATACACACGCAAACACAACTCAAGTTGCACGTACTCACACTTGCAAACGCACACACATGCCTGCATGCACTTACACATACACATAAAAACACACAAACACACACAAAAGTATACACATGCATGCAGATACACACGCGTGCGTACAACATACACACACATATACTCACACATGCACACACACTACACATATACGAGCGCACACGCACGCAGCACGTAAACTGTGGTAACACAGGTGCTGTGCACATGGGCAGTTTGACCAAGCAGTGGGCGTGGCCCTTGAGGCCCGCCGCCTAGACAAGCTGGAGGAGGCCATAATGCGCAGCACAGAGAGCTTGAAGACCCTGAAGTACGCACTGCGCTGCTGCCAGGGCCTCATCATCAACAGGGATTTCAGGCAGCAGGTGAGCGTCCTTGCAAGTGCATGTGTGTGTATGTCCGCATGTCTGAGACTACGTTCCCACAATCTACGCTGCCTGCTATCAGGACCTCATTACCAACAGGGATTTAGGCAGCAAGTGAGGGGTGGTGGGGGTGTTGCTTTGTGGTGTTTACATGTGTGGCAACAGCAAGTGAAGGGTGGTGGGGGTGTTGCTTTGTGGTGTGCACATGTGTGGCGAGGACAGGGATAGCAGAGGCAAATGCGCTTCACGCCTAGGGCTGGCCAATGCCGTACAAGATGCGTATGCACAGCGCATTAGCGGCATCATAAGCGGGAAAGTCACGGTCTTATACGGTGATACAGTGATGTGTACGGTTCAAGAATACTTTGGTAAGCGGTTTGCAGACTGGCAGGAACCTTGAGCTGTTGTGCGTGTTCAATTAGTTCAGCCGCATGCAAGCCTTAACAGCTTAACAAACCTGGTAGACACGGGGTGTTCAGGGGCTCTTTTCATGCAGGGCGTGCACGTTTGTGGTCCTTGCACGTTTGTGGTCCTTGCACGTTTGTTGTCCTTGCACGTTTGTGGTCCTTGCACGTCTGTGGTCCTTGCACGTTTGTGGTCCTTGCACGATTGTGGTCCTTGCACGTTTGCGGCCCTTGCACGTTTGTGGCCCTTGCACGTTTGTGGTCCTTGCACGATTTTTGTCCTTGCACGTCTGTGGTCCTTGCACGTTTGTGGTCCTTGCACGTCCGTGCACTAGGCATCACGGACATAGCTCCACAAGTCGGGGGAGTCACGCATGACGGAAAGAGGGCACTTTCATTCATCTGGTTTCCACAACAACTCCAGCGTCCGGCTGTGTGGTGAGGCATGCAAACTGGGGCAGGGTGTGTTGGGTATCAGGTGTGCGTGTGCTGTAAGGGGAAGGCAGCAGGTGTGTCCCAGAACTCGTCGAGCAGGGTGTGTTGGGTATTAGGTGTGCGTGTGCTGCAAGGGTATGGGAGCAGGTGTTACCAATAACACGTATAGCAGGGTGTGTTGGGTATTAGGTGTGCGTGTGCTGTATGGGTAAGGCAGCAGATGCGTCCCAGAACTCGTAGAGCAGGGTGTGTTGGGTATCAGGTGTGCGTGTGCTGTAAGGGTAAGGCAGCAGGTGTGTCCCAGAACTCGTATAGCAGGGTGTGTTGGGTATTAGGTGTGCGTGTGCTGCAAGGGTAAGGCAGCAGGTGTGTCCCAGAACTCGTATAGCAGGGTGTGTTGGGTATTAGGTGTGCGTGTGCTGCAAGGGTATGGCAGCAGGTGTGTCCCAGAATTCGTTTAGCACATCAGACGACATGGATCTGCCAGTGTCTGATCTTCTACCTTCCCTCATTTCTCCACCTAAACTCTTTACAATCGTTGCGTGCAGGTGCTCCGCATGCTGATCCGTTTGTACGGGTCCAGCCCTGCACCAGACTACGTGGACATCTGGCAGTGCCTGTTCTTCCTCCACATTTTCCTCCACCTAAACTCTTTACATTTGTTGCGTGCAGGTGCTCTGCTTGCTGATCCGTCTGTACAAGTCCAGCCCTGCACCGGACTACGTGGACATCTGGCAGTGTCCGATGTTCTACCTTCCATCATTTATCCGCCTCAACTCTTTGCAATTGTTGCGTGCAGGTGCTCCGCTTGCTGATCCGTCTGTACGAGTCCAGCCCTGCACCAGACTACGTGGACATCTGCCAGTGCCTGTTCTTCTTCCTTTTTTACACTTAAAACTCTTTACATTTTTTGCATGCAGGTGCTCCGCTTGCTGATCCGTCTGTACGAGTCCAGCCCTGCACCAGACTACGTGGACATCTGCCAGTGCCTGATGTTTCTGGATGATGCCCCGGAGGTGGCCAAAATCTTGAACAACCTCCTCACAGGAACTGAGGTGAGGTCCTGGCCAAAATTCTGAAAAACCTCCTCACAGGAATTGAGGTGAGGTCCTGGCCAAAATCCTGAACAATCTCCTCACAGGAATTAGGTGAGGTCCTGGCCAAAATCCTGTAAAACCTCCTCACAGGAACTGAGGTGAGGTCCTGGCCAAAATACTGAACAACTCCCTCACAGGAATTGAGGTGAGGTCCTGGCCAAATTCTGAACAACTCCCTCACAGGAACTGAGGTGAGGTCCTGGCCAAAATCCTGAACAACCTCCTCACAGGAACTGAGGTGAGGTCCTGGCCAAATCCTGAACAGTCTCCTCACAGAAACTGAGGTGAGGTCCTGGCCAAAATCCTGAACAACCTTCTTACAGGAACTGAGGTGAGGTCCTGGCCAAAATCCTGAACAACCTCCTCACAGAAACTGAGGTGAGGTCCTGGCCAAATCCTGAACAATCTCCTCACAGGAACTGAGGTGAGGGCGTCTAGTAGCCCAGGCCAAAATGTCAAACTCTGTAATTTGTGTGCGTGTAACCTCAGCACTGAAATCCAGATGAGGGCGTTGAGCAGCCTAGGCCAACATCCCAGCTATTTTGTATACGCGTGTGTGTGCGTGTGTGCGTGCGTGCGCTTGTGTGTGTGAATGTGTGTGTGTGTGATGACAACGTGCTGCTTTCAAAGGAAACGAAGAGTCTTTCACTCTAATTGCTTGTGTGTTTGCGTGCATGTGTGTATGTAGTTATGTGGGCGCGTAGTCCAGACCAGACAAGCACAAAGCACCCAATTCTAGAAAGGTACAATAATATTTGAGATTCACTCATTGACACGTGCTGTGTAAGCGGATGGCAATGCTGATATTGATTAGCGCACAATTAGGGAAGACTCTCATCGGCGCTCACATTAGCCAGAGCCCGTAAGAAGCCTTCAGCAGCGTAGACCTGTCTGCGCATCCTCACATTAGCCAGAGCCCATAAGATACTTTCAGCAGCGTAGACCTGTCCGCGCATCCTCACATTAGCCAGAGCCCGTAAGAAACCTTCAGCAGCGTAGACCTGTCTGCGCATCCTCACATTAGCCAGAGCCCGTAAGAAGCCTTTAGCAGCGTAGACCTGTCTGCGCATCCTCACATTAGCCAGAGCCCGTAAAAAGCTTTCATCAGCGTAGACCTGCCTGCGCACTCTCACATTAGACAGAGAGCCCGTAAGAAATCTTCAGCAGCGTAGGCCTGTGCGCAATCTCACATTAGACAGAGAGCCCGTAAGAAGCCTTCATCGGCGTAGACGTGCCTGCGCACTCTCACATTAGACAGAGAGCCCGTAAGAAATCTTCAGCAGCGTAGGCCTGTCTGCGCATCCTCACATTAGCCAGAGCCCGTAAGAAATCTTCAGCAGCGTAGACCTGTTTGCGCATCCTCACACTAGCCATAGCCCATAAGAAGCCTTCATCGGCGTAGACCTGCCTGCGCACTCTCAAATTAGACAGAGAGCCCGTAAGAAATTTTGCAGCAGCGTACGCCTGTGCGCAATCTCACATTAGACAGAGCCATTACAAATGTTTATCAGCGTAGACCTGTATGCAGATCCTCACCCGTGCTTCTTTCTACCCACATACTTTTGACGTGTTGGCCAAGTATCTTGATGCATCTGTACCAACTACAAGTAGGGTCGGCCAGAACCGTACGTAAATGCCGTATACCGTATGTTTATGAAATCACTGCAAAAAAATACCATGTATTTACACCTTAAAAAAATGTATTGTTCAAGTCAATCCTAACTATGAGAGACCTTTTTGGTCTCTTATAGTTAAGCTAAACCCTAAGGGACCTTCCTGGTTTAAGTCAATCCTAACTATAAGAGACCTTCCTGAGCACCCGCTGTAAATGCTAAACCTTGTCCACTATAAATCACCACGTCCCCTTTTTCTTCATGCACACAACGACGAGCTGCTGATGCCCTGCACAAGCATCTCGCTCGCTAGTGTTTCTCAGCTAGGTTACTACGCCCCTCTCTTCATACACACAACGACGAGCTGCTGATGCCCTGCACAAGCATCTCGCTCGCTAGTGTTTCTCAGCTAGGTTACTACGCTCCTCTCTTCATACACACAACGACGAGCTGCTGATGCGCTGCACAAGCATCTCGCTCGCTAGTGTTTCTCAGCTAGGTTACTACGCTCCTCTTTCATACACACAACGACGAGCTGCTGATGCGGTGCACAAGCATCTCGCTCGCTAGTGTTTCTCAGCCAGGTTACTACGCCCCTCTCTTCATACACACGACGACGAGCTGCTGATGCGCTGCACAAGCATCTCGCTCGCTAGTGTTTCTCAGCCAGGTTTCTACGCCCCTCTCTTCATACACACAACGACGAGCTGCTGATACGCTGCACAAGCATCTCGCTCGCTAGTGTTTCTCAGCCAGGCTAATACGCTCCTCCTCTCTTCGTGCATAAGACAAACTGCTCATCAGTTAAAATTTGGTGCATGAAATTTATGCACCGCATTTTTCGATCAATCTCATTGCACCCCTATCCTTGCACACAGGACGATGAGCTGCTGGCGTACCAGACTTGCTTTGACCTTGTCGAAAATGAGATGCAGTCGTTCCTCACCAAGGTATGTGCACCTGTTGAATGAAACCTAAAATAAGAATGTGTGTTGTGCATCTGTGTGCGCGCGTTTGTGTGTGTGTGTGTGTCTTTGCATGCATGTATGTACGCCTAGCATATGGCGTTCGTGTCCTTTTTTACAGAGGTATTATGAATTTCATTCTGGTGGTCACGAACAATGAGCACATTGCAGGCCTCTTAGTGCACGCGCACACACACACACACACTCAAATATACACGCACGCACATACACGCACACACACAGGTGCAATCAGACATGGATGCCCTATCTCCTCAAGCCCCTCCAGCCTCAACTTCAGGAACTCACACACACTCAAATGCACACGTACACACACATAAACACACACAGGTGCAATCAGACATGGATGCCCTGTCCCCTCAAGCCCCACCTGCAGCAGCTTCAACTTCAGGGACGGAGGGAGGTGCAGCAGCAATGGACACAGATGCCCCTGCTGCCGTGCCGGCGGCAGAAGCCCCAGGTACGTTTGTGTGTGTGTGTGTGTGTGTGTGTGTGTGTGAGTACGTGTTAATGTGTGTGTGAGTGCGTGTTATTGTGTACGTGTTAGTGTGCATGTTGATGTGTGTGTAAATGCGTACGTGTTAGTGTGTACCTGTGTATGTATGTTCGTTCATTTGTATACATGAGTGTGCTTGCGTGCTATTGTGTGTGTGCGCGTGCCTTTGTGTGTGTGTGTGTGCGTGTGTGCGTGCTCGTGTGCGTGTTTGTGTTTGTGTGTGTGTGCTCAGAAGAATGCGGGCTGGTTTTCATGTGCGTGCGTCAATCTGCTCCCTCAAGAACAGGCACTGGCACCGTTGTGCGCCCTGCACCCTGCATGCAGCTAAACACTAACACCCCAACTTAGCCCATGGACCTCATCCACATGCACTGGCTCCGTTGTGCACCCTGCACCCTGCATGCAGCTTAACACTACCCCCCCCACGTAGCCCATGCACCTCAAATACATAATCAATTAATATTTATTGTTTTATTATTGCACCACCCCCCCACGTAGCCCATGCACCTCAAATATATAATCAATTAATATTTATTGTTTTATTATTACACCATCCCCCCATGTAGCCCATGCACCTCATATATAACTAGTATTTATTGTTTAATCATTACACCATCCCCCCATGTAGCCCATGCACCTCATATATATAAATAAATAATATTTATTGTTTTATCATTACACCATCCCCCCATGTAGCCCATGCACCTCATATATATAAATAAATAATAATTATTGTTTTATCATTACACCATCCCCCCACGTAGCCCATGCACCTCATATATATAAATAGATAATACCTATTGTTTTATTCTTACACCATCTCCCCCACGTAGCCCATGCACCTCATCCTCATGCCGCCCCGTGCCCGCCAACTGCCCACCATCCTGCCCTTCCTTCTTACACCCATACTCTAGTTGTGCCCTTGCTGCAAGTGCTACCTGTGCACCCCCCCACGATCCAAATTTGCATACGGTTGATAACGTCTTGTGTGTGTGTGCGTGTATGTGTGTGTGTGTGTGAATGTGTGAATGTGTTTGTTTTGTGTGTGTGTGTGTGCGTGCGTGCGTGCGTGTGTGTGTGTGTGTGCGTGTGTGTGAGTGTGTGTGTGTGTATGTGTGTGTGTGTGCGTGTGTGAATGTGTGTGTTTGTTTTGTGTGTGTGTGCGTGCGTGTGTCAGCCTTGCACCCCCTCACGATTCATGCATTGCCTGCGCACTCAGCCTGCCGACTGTGCTGCCTTTTTACCTCATCGTCATGCATTGCAAGACACCTTCGCACACACGTCACTCGTGCACTCCCCCACACCCTACGCAGCCCTTGATCGCGCGACCGCTGCTTGGTTGCCTGTCTGCCTCAAAACACACATGACATGTTGTCCCACGTCTTCTGTGCGCTTCTCATGATCAAGGCTGTGTCCATGGGCACGTGACCGCTGCAAGTGCTACCTGTGCATTCCCCCGCATTCCAGCCTTGTCTAGGAATCTGATCTATTCTAATCTAATCTAGGAATCTAATCTACTCTAACCTAGGTGTGACCAGTGCTTGGTGATTTTGCAGCCTTTCTACCTCATGCAATATAAGCCAACGTGTTGCCACACGTCGTTTGGGCACTCCCCCTCATCTCATGCAGTGCCTTTAACCTGGCACCAGTGTTGTGCACATACGGCGTCATTCAGAAATGGCACCGTAAATAACGATCGTAATTAACGGCGTTACCGTCATTAAACTCTGACGATTGACGACGTAATTTACTATTTTCACCTTCAATTGACATAAATTATGCCGTCAGCGTCATTTACCATTGACGCCGTCAAGCGTCAGGTGCACAACACTGCCTGGCACACACCAACTGTGCTGCCTTTCTACCTCATTTTCACACGAATTCGATTTTCATAGGATCTAAGACATCTCCTCACGCATCAGTTCCGTACACTCCCTCGCGCATCAGTTGTACACCCCCTCACGCCACATGCAGTGCTTGAGCACGAATATTTGGTAAATCTTCTCACGCGTCAGTTGTACACCCCCTCACGCCATATGCAGTGCTTGAGCACGGAACCCACCACTTTCCAAACGTGCTGCCGTTCTGCCTTACTCTCACACGAGTTCCATTTCATAGAATGTATTATTTGATGAATCTTCTCACGCGTCAGTTGTACACCCCCTCACGTTGCTTGCAGTGCCTGAGCACGGAACCCACCACGAGTTCAATTTCATAGAATATATTATTTGATAAATCTTCTCACGCGTCAGTTGTACACCCCCTCCAGTTGCTTGCAGTGCCTGAGCACGTAATCCGCCACAGGGCCAAACTGAACAAAGTGAAGACCATAGAAAATATTATTTGATAAATCTTCTCACGCGTCAGTTGTACACCCCCTCATGTTGCTTGCAGTGCCTGAGCACGTAGCCCGCCACAGGGCCAAACTGAACAAAGCGAAGACCATCCTCTCCGGACAGATACCCATCAGCATGCACCTGGACTTCCTTTTCAAGTGCGTGCGTGCGCGTTGTATGTTTGATTGTGTGTGTGATTGTTTTGGTCCATCCTCTCCGGACAGATACCCATCAGCGTGCACCTGGACTTCCTGTTCAAGTGCGTGCGTGCGGGTTGTATGTTTGATTGTGTGTGTGATTGTTTTTGTCCATCCTTTCCGGACAGATACCCATCAGTGTGCACCTGGACTTCCTGTTCAAGTGTGCGCGTACGCGTTGTTTGTTTGTGTGTGTGTGAGTGTGTGTGTGTGTGTTTGTTTTTGCCCATTCTCTCCAAACAGATACCCATCAGCATGCCCCTGGACTTCCTGCTCAAGTGTGTGCGTACGCGTTAGTTGTTTGTGTGTTTGTTTTTGCCCATTCTCTCCGGACAGATACCTATCAGCATGCCCCTAAACTTCCTGTTCAAGTGTGTGCGTACGCGTTGTTTGTTTGTTTGTGTGTGTGAGTGTGTGTGTGAGAGTCTGTGTTGTTGTTTTTGCCCATCCTCTCCGGACAGATATCCATCAGCACGCACCTGGACTTCCTGTTCAAGTGCGTGCGTGCGCGTTGTATGTTTGATTGTGTGTGTGTGTGTGATTGTTCTTGTCCATCCTCTCCGGACAGATACCCATCAGCATGCCCCTGGACTTCTTGTTCAAGTGTGTGCGTACGTGTTGTTTGTTTGTGTGTGAGAGTGTGTGTGTGTTTGTTTTCGCCCATTCTCTCCGGACACATACCCATCAGCATGCCCCTGGACTTCTTGTTCAAGTGTGTGCGTACGTGTTGTTTGTTTGTGTGTGAGAGTGTGTGTGTTTGTTTTCGCCCATTCTCTCCGGACACATACCCATCAGCATGCCCCTGGACTTCCTGCTCAAGTGTGTGCGTACGCGTTGTTTGTTTGTGTGTGTGTGTGTGTGTGTGTGGTTTTATGCGTACAATGGTGCTGTGCATTTGTGCGTGTCATCACGGAGCAAAACGGCTCTGACGGTGTCATCGCACAGCCGACCTTAATCCTGCTGCATGCAGGCCTTTCAATTTGCGTGAATCCTAGCTCAAGTAGTTTTCTCCATTATGCACACCAGTGCAGGCACATTTGCTATGTCCCCTAAATTGCAGACCCTTTGACTTGTGTTGATTCTAGCACAAGTAGTTTAATCTCCGTACGCACGCCACTGCAGGCACGCTTGTTGTGATCCTTTTTGTGTACGCCTTTTAAATTTTGTAAATCCATTCAAGCGTGAATAAATTGACCTTTGTTCGCACGCCACTGCAGGCATGCTTGTTGTGATCCTTTTTGTGTACGCCTTTTAATTTTTGTCAATCCATTCTAGCGTGAATAAATTGACCTTTGTTCGCACGCCACTGCAGGCACGCTTGTTGTGATCCTTTTTGTGTACGCCTTTTAATTTTTAGCGTTGAATAATTTGACCTTTGTACGCACGCCACTGCAAGCACGCCTGTTGTGATCCTTTTTGTGTACGCCTTTTAAATTTTAGCGTTGAATAATTTGACCTTTGTACGCACGCCACTGCAGGCACAACCACGCTGACCTCCAGATCTTGAAGAATATAAAGGGGTCTGTAGACGCACGCAACAGTGTGGCCCACTCCGCCACTGTGTTTGCAAACGCCATCATGCACAGGTGCGTGTGTGTGTGTATGTGTATGTGTGTGTGTGTGTAAGAAAAAGGTTGGCATCATTTTTGTGTGGCACTCTCTTCCACCGTGTTTGCATACACCATCATGCACGGGTATGCGTGTGCATGTGTGTGTGCGTACGCATGTGGCTGTGCGTGTGCACGTGCGTGTGTGTGTGTGTGTGTGTGAAAGATACACTGTGGGCTGTGACCAAATGTGAGTTGCTCAAATGCGTGTATGCTCTTTCAATCCAGTACATTTGTGGTGTTTAGTTTGATATGCAAATTAAAGCAATAATAAAGTATGTGAATTAACGCGTGATTAATTTGCACTACGTATTATACAAAAGGTGCCCACGCAAAAGGAGTACGTGTGCATTTACATACAGGCACACACGTTCACACGCACGCTTGCACACACGCGCGCACACATTTACACACGCACACACACACACACACACACACACACACTGCAGTGGGACAACAGTGGACATGTTCCTGCGTGAGAATATGGACTGGCTCAGCAGGGCCACCAACTGGGCCAAGTTCAGTGCCACTGCTGGACTAGGCGTCATCCACAGGTCTGTGTGTGTGTATGCGCGTGTCTGTGCGCGCATGCATGTGTGTGCATGGACTAGGCGTTATCCACAGGTGTGTGTGTATGCGCGTGTTTGTGCGCGCATGCATGTATGTGCATGGACTAGGCGTCATCCAAAGGTGTGTGTGCACGTGTTTGTGCGCGCGTGCATGTGTGTGCATGGACTAGGCGTCATCCACAGGTGTGTGTGTGTGTGCGCGTGTTTGTGCGCGCGTGCATGTGTGTGCATGGACTAGGCGTCATCCACAGGTGTGTGTATGCGCGTGTTTGTGCGCGCGTGCATGTATGTGCATGGACTAGGCGTCATCCACAGGTTTGTGTGTGCGCGTGTTGGTGCGCGCATGCATGTGTGTGCATGGATTAGGCGTCATCCACAGTAGTGTGTATGCGCGTGTTTGTGCGCGCGTGCATGTGTGTGCGTGCAGGTATGTCTATGCTTGTTTTTCTGGCATGTGGGTATGGGTATGGGCTGTGTGTATGTGTACGTGTGCGTGCGTGCATGTTTGTGTGCGCGTAAATGTGTATGTCAGTGTGCGTTTGTTTGTGTGCGTGTATGTTGGTGCATGTGTGTGTGTGTGTGTGCGCGCACGTGTTTGTGTGTGTGTTTGCTTGCATGTGGGTGTGGGTGTTGCTGTGTTGAGGGTTGAGCTTGCTGTAGGTTGACACCGCTGCCATCCGACCCAAGACCCTTGTTTTCTCACTTGTCCACTTGTGTGCATTGCATTGTGCACTTGTGTGTGTTGCATTGTGCTCTTGTGTGCATTGCAATGTGCACTTGTGTGCATTGCATTGTGCACGCATTGTCCACTTGTGTGCATTGCATTGTGCACTTGTGTGCATTGCAATGAGGTCCGAAGGCAAAGCTCCTCCTCTAGCGCATTAATTTGCAGCCAATGTCTGCCGTCACAGTAATTCTCAAACCTCACTCTGCAAGGCAATGACAATGCTTTTTTCAAAGGAAATGCTCGTCTTCTAGTGCGGTGATTGACAGTAAGGGTTGGCCAGAACCATATATATGTAAGGTGTATATATGGTTTTTTTGGCAGGGATGTCACCAAATATATGGTCATACACGGTGTGTAATATATACACTGTTCAAGTACGGTTCTGGCCAACCCTTACAGCCACAGTAATGCACAATAACGAGCTCCTAGCCCTGTGAACAATTAGGGAGCCTCCTGCTGCTGTGACTTATGACTCACGTCGCTTGAGCATATATCACATTACTGGCACACTGGCACACTGGCACACACATGCACACACACACACGTCCATGCTCACAGAGGCCACCTGTCCCAAGGAAAGTCTCTGATGGCACCCTACCTCCCACGCGATGGCTCCAGCACATCCTCTCCCTTCAGTGAGGGAGGAGCACTGTGAGTGGCGCATGTGTGCGCGTGTATATGCATGTTGGTGTGCGTCCGTGTGTGTCCGTACGTGTCTGTATGCGTGCGTGTATATCCTCGGGTGTGAGTGTATGTGTGTGCGTGTGTGTATGTATGCATGTTGGTGTGCGTGTGTGCGTGTGTCTGTACATGTGTATGCGTGCGTGTATGTCCGTGCGTGAGAGTGTGTGCGTGTGTGTATGAATGTGTGTATGCATGTTGGTGTGCGTGCGTGTGTGTCCGTACGTGTCTGTATGCGTGTGTGTTTGTCCTTGCGTGTGAGTGTATGTGTGTGCGTGTATGTCCGTACATGTGTGTATGCGTGCGTGTATGTCTGTGCATGCGTATGTGTGTGTGTCCGTGCGTGTGAGCGTGTGCGTGTGTGTATGAATGTGTGTATGCATGTTGGTGTGCGTGCGTGTGCGTCCGTACGTGTCTGTATGCGTGCGTGTATGTCCCTGCGTGTGAGTGTATGTGTGTGCATGTATGTCTGTACATGTGTGTATGCGTGCGTGTATGTCTGTGCATGCGTATGCGTGTGTGTGTCAGTGCATGTTGGTGTGCGTGTGTGCGTGTGTCTGTACATGTGTATGCGTGCGTGTATGTCTGTACATGTGTGTATGCGTGCGTGTATGTCTGTTCATGCGTATGCGTGTGTGTGTGTCCGTGCGTGTGAGCGTATGCATGCGTGCATGTGAATATGTGTGTTTACTAGTGTGTGCGGGTATGTGTGTGTGCCTGCGTGCATGTGTACCTGCATGCAACCCTGCGCGTATTTCTACTTGCACGAGCACTCGCATGTGCATGTGCTCGACGACCTTGACCCTCTGTGAATTTGTGCCTTTAGATATTTTAGCAAGTTAGGTATGCACCTAATCACGTCTGGTTTGTATCGTATAAAAACAGAGTGTGCCGCACGGAGTGCACCAAAATTGATGACGTGCATTTGTAGAGACTTGAGCTCTCCTTTCCAAGGAACCACACTCACTTGCTGAGAATGTCACGAGACCATTGATGAGCTCTTACCAAAACTTTATCCTTTTCTCGAAGCTGAGAGGGCTTCCCTCGATGCTGATGTTGGTGACGCACTGAGGTCTCTCTTTTCCTTGCCCACACTGCTTTTGTGCGGGTCAGGTCCCTCACACTCGCCCGCAGCCGCACAACCTGCCAGCCTTTTCTTTTGCATCAACATGTTGCTAGGATCACGCAAGCCGGTTTGCATTCTGAAATGTGGCAGGGCATTTGTTTGCGACCCCTGATGAGCTTAACCCAAATTTTATCCTTTTCTCGAAGCTGAGAGGGCCTCCCTCGATGCTGATGTTGGTGACGCACTGAGGTCTCTCTTTTCCTTGTCCACACTGCTTTATTTTGCAGGTCAGGTCCCTCACACTCGCCCGCACAACCCGCTAGCCTTTTCTTTTGCATCAACATGTTGCTAGGATCACGCAAGCCGATTTGCATTCTGAAATGTGGCAGGGCATTTGTTTGCGACCCCTGATGAGCTTAACCCAAATTTTATCCTTTTCTCGAAGCTGAGAGGGCCTCCCTCGATGCTGATGTTGGTGACGCACTGAGGTCTCTCTTTTCCTTGTCCACACTGCTTTATTTTGCGGGTCAGGTCCCTCACACTCGCCCGCACAACCCGCTAGCCTTTTCTTTTGCATCAACATGTTGCTAGGATCACACAAGCCGATTTGCA
>Ga0307948_1001413_pt1 | contig 17058 bp, 17 predicted proteins | sample OrgLakmetagen280_FD_201824 | JGI IMG/M metagenome (GOLD analysis project Ga0307948, IMG submission 201824) | Saline water microbial communities from Organic Lake, Antarctica - #280 | ecosystem: Environmental > Aquatic > Non-marine Saline and Alkaline > Saline | place: Antarctica: Organic Lake...
GACAGACCTGGAAGGCCTGGCATGCCAAGTGGTGAGAAATTCCACAAGCTCGGTGGCACGTTTGATTGATCATGTTGCTGAGCATGTGCGTTCACATGTTGCTGTGCAGTTGATGTGCGTTCACATATTGCTGTGCGCTCAGCACACGTGTACGCAGGGTTGCAATCATGCTGCTGTGCGTTCACACATGCTGCTGTTCGTTGCTGTGTGCTACTTTGGTCATTGCTGTGCGGCTGTTTGTGCACTCACACGTTGCTGTGCGGTTGGTTGCTTTGGGCGTTGCTGTGCGTTTACACACGTTGCTGTGCACTCACACGATGCTGTGAGGTTGGTTGCTCTGGTCGTTGCTGTGCATTCACACATGCTGCTGTCCGTTGCTGCGTGTTCGTTGCTGTGCGTTTACACACATGTTGCTGTGCTTTCACACGTTTACACACATGTTGCTGTGCTTTCACACGTTGCTGTGCGGTTGTTTGCTTTGGGCGTTGCTGTGTGTTTACACACGTTGCTGTGCACTCACACGTTGCTGTGAGGTTGGTTGCTTTGGTTGTTGCTGTGCATCCACACATGTTGCTGTGCGTGCACACGTGGTGTACGCAGAACTACATCGGGGGGCCCTTAGGGATCTCCTACACCTATTCCCTGAAAGACATCAAGGCCAAATGTACCACAAGGTGCGTGTTTTGTGTGTATGTGTGTGTGTTTACACCTATTCCCTGCAAGAAAGCAAGGCCAAATGTACCACAAGGTGCGTTTTGTGTGTGTGTGTGTTTGTGTATACACATATGCTTGTGTGAATGGGGACCTCCTACACCTATTTCCTGCAAGACATTAAAGCCAATTGTATCACAAGGTGTGTAGCTGTAAGAAGCGTTTGTGTGTGTATATGCTCGTGTGCTCGTAGCCTCAACCATTCTAATTGTGGTCAATAGTCACAGGTATGTATTTGTAAGAAATGTTAGTGTGTGTATGATTGTGTGCTCGTAGCCTCAACCATTCTAATTGTGGTCAATAGTCACAGGTATGTACTCGTAAGAAATCTTAGTGTGTGTGTATGCTTGCGTGCTCGTAGCCTCAACCATTCTAATTGTGGTCAATAGTCACAGGTATGTATTTGTAAGAAATCTTAGTGTGTGTATGCATGCGTGCTCGTAGCCTCAACCATTGTTGTGGTCAATAGTCACAGGTATGTACTTGTAAGAAATGTTTGTGTGTGTGTGTGTATGCTTGTGTGCTCGTAGCTTCAACCATTCTAATTGTGGTCAATAGTCACTGTGTGAAGAATGAGTGAGGATTCCCAGAAATTCATCTATTTCCTTGGTAATAAACGAATAAACCCCTCGTCTACAGGCTGTCCCCATGAACGGCCCACCCCTTTGCAAGCCAATCAGTCCCATCTAACTTTTAAGTCATAAGTCATAAGTCATAAGTCATAAGTCGTAAATCATAAGTCATAAGTCATTGTCTTTGCAACCCCTGCCTGCACCGTTTGTAGATCTGAGACATGCGTTGGACATGCATTGGATAGCTAGATGTTTTTCCACACGTCTACAAAGAAAGCAGGCAAAAAGACCCGCAGCTTTGTAACAAACAAAAACAGACGTCATTGCTCACACCTCTGGATTCTGAGATCCCAGTGATCCGTGTGTGTGATGCAAGCCCAGATGAGGTGCAAATGAATTACTCTGTTTATCTGTGCATCACGTGTGATGGTCGTCCCCATGCACACCCCATGCACAACTCCCGTTCAAATAGTGCCAACAAGCCTAAATTAGCCATATCTCCCCATCCACTTCCACCATTTTTGCCGAATTTAGCCATATCTCCCCATCCACTTCCACCATTTTTGCCTAAATAAGCCATATCTCCCCATCCACTTCCACCATTTTTGCCTAAATTAGCCATATCTCCCCATCCACTTCCACCATTTTTGCCGAATTTAGCCATATCTCCCCATCCACTTCCACCATTTTTGCCTAAATTAGCCACATCTCCCCATCCATTTCCACCATTTTTGCCGAAATTAGCCATATCTCCCCATCCACTTCCACCATTTTTGCCTAAATTAGCCATTTCTCCCCGTCCACTTCCACCATTTTTGCCTAAATTAGCCATATCTCCCCATCCACTTCCACCATTTTTGCCGAAATTAGCCATATCTCCCCATCCACTTCCACCATTTTTGCCGAAATTAGCCATATCTCCCCATCCACTTCCACCATTTTGGGCCTGAAAGTTACGTTGTTTTCTTCGCATGTCTTCGAGTCTTCAAAGAAAGCAGGCAAAAAGACCAGTGAAAATCTCGTAACAGTACAAAGCAGACACCATTGCTCACACCAATCCATGCCCTTTAATTTTTGATGCCCTTGATCATTAACCCGGCAACTCTTTTGTAAGAGTGAGGATGTTAAATGGGGCCGGAAAAGGCTCCAGCCAAAATTCAAAATTGCTGCATGTAATGCTGCAGATAATTCACCAATTCCGACCAGGCCGTCGATTGGCCCCATTTCAATTTTTTATTAAGCTATATTTTAATCCCGCAATTCTGAGAGCAAAGACCGGACTTAAACTCGCAGCAGGTAATGGGGCGACAGATTTTTCCAAGATTTTTCTGTCTTTTTCCCCTATATATGTCCCTTGTGTGAGTGCCTCCCGCTTGCATGCACTCCCAGTACCCCTGCCCCAATTAGGACATTGCAGCTTTGTTATATGACATGTATCATGCTTTTATCCTGAAGCAGAGGTCGATCGGGGCAAAAGTTCAGAAATGTACCTTTTCTAGGGTTGGTCAGAACCACATATATACGGTGTATATACGGTGTTTTTGGCAGGGAAACTATCAAATATACGGTCATATACGGTGTATATATACGGTTCTGGCCAACCCTAACCTTTTCCCTGCCGAAGTGGGTGCAAAGTAAGCAATGGGCCCAACACAGCCCCCCAGAATGCCAAATGTCAATAGTTTAGATATTGCAATATTACACCAAGTATCTTGCATTCAGATGAGGTACAGGGGGCTTTGAATTGAGTGGAGAGCTAAGTGAGACTGGTTTGGGGGGGGGTTGTTCATGGGGACAGCCTACGTCGTCTCACAATGCAACAAAAATTAACATTCTGATGTGGTCAATAGTCACGCCTTAAGAGAGAAGATTTAGGAAATTATAAGTTACTGTACTAGAGATTACTAGTAATTGCTAACCAAAGAAAGGGATGACAGGTCGTCCCCACAGCTGGACCTCCCTCTCCTAGTCAAATTGTGCCAATGAGCCATTTTTTGCTCTATCTCCCCGACATTTTCATTTTGGAACTTGAAAAGCGTGTTGGATAGCTTTTTTCTTTACATGCCCATTCCATGCTCTCTAAATTTTAAAGTCCTTCATAGTTCACCCAGCAACTCCGGTGTGAATGTGGAATTCTTATATGGAGCCGGAAAAGCACAGGTGGAAATTGCTGCTGCATGTAATGGGTCAAATAAGGCTGATCGGCCCCATTTAAATTTAATGTTAATGATATTTTGCCCGCAACTCTGAGTGCCAAACTTGGCAGGAAATCGCCTGAGCAGCTGGCCTGAGTGAATTTTTCCCCCTCCGCTTCACCTTCTGGCGAGCACAAGGTGTGGCAGGGAGCTTTCAAATTAATTTTGGGTGTGTATAATTGTTCTTGGGAAGCTTGTGCAGTCAAATTTGCAAATCCATGTTGGTCGCTGGGGGCCGCAGGTCCCCGCCAAAATTTTCTAGTTACCTAGGTATTAGAAAAAAGTGTGTGCCAAGAATAAGCGCTGCCTAGCAAGTTTCGCAGAGTTATGAACTCCCACTGCAACCATGGACAGCAATGGTCCCGGCCTGAGACTTGGGAGTAGATAAAATAAGCTAATAAGTAATAAGGCATACTGCAAGCTCACAGGACTGTTTCTGGCATGCATTTGGCTCAAAAAGTTTATTGGCACAGTTTGGGTATACCAGCCATGGGGACGACCAACAGGAAATCAAAAGCTTGCCCGCATTGAATGCACACTATCAACTATGGCTGGAGGTAGAAGAAGGAAGGCAATTTGTGTTCTTTGTGATTTGAGTGGTGCATTCATCTGCATCATGTGGGCACCTAGGATAGACAAAAAGTGTTTTCCTGTCATTGTGTGTGTGTGTGTGAAAGGTTCACTAGGTAGGGAATACAAGTAGAACGAGAAGGGCTTGTTGACTTATCCATTGTAGATCCGAAGGAGGAGGCAGAAGGATCCCTCTGTATGTGTGTGAGTTTGAGTGTGCTTGTGTGTGTAAGTGAGTGTGTGTGTGTGGTGAGTTTTGCCTCTGTCATCAAATTCAGTGCTCGATGTTGCGTTTGGAAATTGTTATAGGCGCCTGTGCTTCCTTTTAGGCACGGAGACTGGAAAGGAGTGCATCCTATGTGCATCATATGTGCATCCCTTTTAGGCATGGAGGCTGGAAAGGAGTGCATCCTATGTGCATCCTATGTGCATCCTATGTGCATCCTATGTGCATCCCTTTTAGGCACGGAGACTGGAAAGGAGTGCATCCTATATGCATCTTATGTGCCTCCTATGTGCATCCTTTTAGGCACGGAGACTGGAAAGGAGTGCATCCTATGTGCATCCTATATACATCCTATATGCATCTTATGTGCATCATATGTGCATCCTTTTAGGCACGGAGACTGGAAAGGAGTGCATCCTATGTGCATCCTATATACATCCTATATGCATCTTATGTGCATCATATGTGCATCCTTTTAGGCACGGAGGCTGGAAAGGAGTGCAGGCGGCAAGAGCGAAGATGAGGGAATGGAGTGAGGATTACGAAAAGAAGAGGGACGCAAAGAAAAACGCGGTAAGTGTGTGTGTCTGCATGTGCATGTGTGCTTTGGACAGCGTCTTTGGGGTTGAAAGGAAGATTTGGGGGAGGACAGCATTGAGTGTGGAAGGCTAAGTTTCACTGCTTGCGGCAGTTCTATAATGGCAAAAGTATCTGATCTATAAAAGCTGTTGATCGTATCTGATCATAATCACAGGGTCTTTGCAAGCATGGTGATAAAGCAACTCGATTAATGGATGAGCGTTTTTCAGGGACTTTAAGCAGTTAATTTTTTCTTGGCAGTAAACCCCCTGTAAACAGCACCTCACAATGCAAACAAAAAGAAATCGAGCAACCTGCTGTGTTTTTGATCCGCTCACACAGTGACACGCTCAAATACGGACATACACACGCATGCACACACTTTCACACAGACTACGCACGCACGCACTCACACACACACACACACACAAACACACACACACACACACACACACACACACACACACACACACACACGCACACACACACACACATGTACGCACGCAAGCACACACACAAGAAAGCGTACACACGTCCACGCACAGATCACTGAGATCCTACACATGTATGCATACATGCATGCACACACACACACGCATTCACACATACATACATAAATACATACAAATGCTTACACACATCCACACACAGATCACTGAGATCCTGACAGCCAGGGGCGTGGACATGAACGCAGGCGGACCTGGTCATAAGGCCCTCAACCACAATTGGCACCTGAACTTCAATGCGACGAATTCAGGGGAAGCCATCCAAGCTGCAGATACAGTAAGCTGTCGATAAGGATGCCTAGTCAGAGTTGTACCTGTGGGTTTGCATACTTTTATGCATTAGGCCATGACGTGAAGAAATTCAGAGCAAACCATCCAAGCTGCAGTTACAGATAGCTGTCGATGGGGATGCCTAGTCAGAGTGTCCCTGTGGGTTGGCATACTTTTATGCATTAGGCCATGACGTGAAGAAATTCAGAGCAAGCCATCCAAGCTGCAGTTACAGATAGCTGTCGATGGGGATGCCTAGTCAGAGTGTCCCTGTGGGTTGGCATACTTTTATGCATTAGGCCATGACGTGAAGAAATTCAGAGCAAGCCATCCAAGCTGCAGTTACAGATAGCTGTCGATAAAGATGCCTAGTCAGAGTGTCCCTGTGGGTTGGCATACTTTTATGCATTAGGTCATGACGTGAAGAAATTCAGAGCAAGCGGTCTGAGTTGCAGGCAAAGCGGTCTGATGAGTTGCAGGCACGGTAAGTTGTCAGTCGTCTCTTGAAGTTGTCTCTTGAAGTTGTCAGTCGGCTCTTGAAGTTGTCAGTCGTCTCTCAAAGTTGTCAGTCGTCTCCTGAAATTGTCAGTCGGCTCTTGAAGTTGTCAGTCGGCTCTTGGAGTTGTCAGTCGTCTTTTGAAGTTGTCAGTCGGCTTTTGAAGTTGTCAGTCGGCTCTTGAAGTTGTCTCTTGAAGTTGTCAGTCGTCTCTTGAAGAGTGACCATGCACGTTTCCCCTCATGGTCACTCCCTTGCACAATCATGTGTGGTCGCCCGTCGTACGTTTTTGTGCCAGGGATGAATGTCTGCTTACAGAGCGTAGTGCGTGGAGCAGCTCTACAGAACGCGGTGGCTTCTTCGGTCCCTTTATAATTGTGGGGAGTGATTTTTCACTGCCTGCGTACATACCTCGTTTTTTCCATCTCGCAGAATGCACGATCTATGTTGTAATCCAGGGGCTAGTGGTGTGTATGTGATGCAGGGGCTGGTGGTGTGTATGTGATGCAGGGGCTAGTGGTGTGTATGTGATGCAGGGGCTAGTGGTGTGTATGTGATGCAGGGGCTAGTGGTGTGTATGTGATGCAGGGGATAGTGGTGTGTATGTGATGCAGGGGCTGGTGGTGTGTATGTGATGCAGGTGCTAGTGGTGTGCATGTGATGCAGGGGCTAGTGGTGTGTATGTGATGCAGGGGCTAGTGGTGTGTATGTGATGCAGGGGCTAGTGGTGTGTATGTGATGCAGGGGCTGGTGGTGTGTATATGATGCAGGTGCTAGTGGTGTAACAATTCATCTAGGAAAACAATTCCTAATCTTACATCTCGAGTATGCCTTTTAAAACGCGCTGCTACATTGGTAGTCGAAGCTTCGGTCTGGGTTCCCCTCAACTTTGAGGTCCCCAGTTCGAATCCGGGCGCACGCGGTTTTTGGGTCATAATCGTTCCGAAGTGCAGTCAAGGACATGTCATGTAAAATCCTAAGGGATTTGGGGGTTATGATATGCCTACGAGGACGCAAGCACATGAGGGTGGGACGAATGTAACAATTCATATAGGAAAACAATTCCTAATCTTACATCTCGAGTATGCCTTTTAAAACCCGCTGCTACAGTTACTCTCCACATCATCCTTTTGGGTGTGGGTGGCACCATCTACAACACTCACACTCTGAAGCCTTTCAAGGAACTGGGTCTTGATTCTTAAAGAGTAAAGAAGCTTGCCTCCAAGCTCCATGTGCACTCCGTGAACTTTGCTGCTACACTTGTCCATACCAAACGTGCCCTTTCCAGTACTACTACCAACCCTCATCAGGAGCCGGTTTCAGGCCAAGCCTGCATTTCTCTTGATCCCCATTGAATCTTCCTTTCCTTTTTCGCGGTGGAGGAGCGAGCTTTACGGTACTCGGTACCAAATTGGCTCCTTTTCCTTAGTTAATGTGTGGAGTGGTTTTCACTGCCTGCGTAGTTTTTCTTTTTCTTTTCTTTTCTGAGACACTGAGGGGTGATGATGGTACCAGAGCACTTGCCATCTTCACCGTTCACACATGTTGCTCAGGGAAGTTCTGGATTTTGAAGTACTTCTGTTTTTGCCGGTCACCTGCTTGTGGCGGTTGGCCAGGTGTGTCGTATTTCTCGCTGTCATGTGTTGTCTCTTGTAACGAAGGTGGTTTGATAAGATTGACCTGTCTATTCCACAATTCATAGTTGCCTGTGGGGTGAAGGTAACAGAGCATTTGGCTGGATGGGTGTGTCGTATTGCTCGCTGTTGTGTGCCACCTCTTTAATTGGTGGTGGGCTGATAAAATGGATTTGTCTGTTCCCTAATTCACAGTATCATGTGCCCTTAACATCACTTTGCGGGTCAAGCCACTTCACAGTATCATGTGCCCTTAACATCACTTTGCATGCCAAAATAAAATTTCCCCTAATATGCACGTCTAGCATAGATTTCCATAGAAAGCACGTCTATTTGGGTCCTTCAACCCTTCCCGGGCAAGGTTGTTTAGGTTTACGTCTGTGGGTTCAGTCCTTGTGACAGAGGTGCTTGCCTCATACTCTTTAGCCAATCAGTGTAATATGTGTTGTCGACATTATGTGGTCTTTGTTGTTTCCCATGTTGGCTGCAAGGTGCTGTTGGTTCCAAGGCAGACACAAAGAGTTAAATACACTGTTTCAATTGAACGAGTCCTAGGTTCTGATTGTGATTTGCTGTGAGGTGTTGAAGACAAACAATAGGCCTGCTGATTTGCTTATTATTTGTTTTCAATCCACTCTTTATACCCGAATTACAGTCTTAGCCAGGCAAGTGCTGGTTCAGAGTTCATCTAGCAGCAGGGCCCGAGCAAAAGAGTGATGAACCAGACCATGTTTGATGTTCCAGACCCTCTCGTCGTGGCGCAAACTTTGCTTGCGCATTCAAGCCAGATGACTTGACGAAATGAGTTGAATAAGCATTGGTTATAGAAGTGCCAAAATGCTGAAAGTAGCCGATGGTAGGTCTGTACAAAGAGTTGTAGCACAACCCCCCTTGCTAGGCAAGAGCCTAAGCAAAGTAAATGACAGACGACAACGGTGCAGTGCATGTGCTGCTCCTCACACATGATATACATATTTGCCTCCTCATTCTTCATATCCTCAATGTATGTGACAGTCCATGTTTCTTATGTGCCCAGAACTCGCAGATGATTCCCCCTCTTTAATTTATTGCGGTCGGTTGGTCCAGGCAGATGCTTGATTGTTTACTGATTTTATTCAGTTGTCACAAACAGCGTTGTGCCTTTATTCCCTTTCAAAAGTTCTTTTTGTAGGTGCTACTAGTCTGGTGCTACAACAACAATTATCACAGTTTTTACATGTTTTACATACGCAGCCTAGCAGTCGCACGTTTTGACTGATGGCTTTATCTGTAACTCTGTAACTCTGTTCCTAATGATTCCCATGGACCAAACTAATATTTATGGTGTGGCCTACTTTGTGGCTGAGTGCCTAGCCCTTTTCCCTTCAATTTTCCTAGCCTTTTTGGTTTGGTTTCAGGCCTTTTCCAAGCTTCCGCTCAGATGCCCCCCAGAGGCATATATAGCGATGTAACCTTACCCTACCTTCCCATGATGGCACCCAATTGACCATGATTCCCTTCATGTTTGTCTATGCCAAATTTTCATTTGTTCCTCAGAGAGATACCGGCAGGCTGGGCAGTGCCAATATTTTAATTGGTCTGTACTATTACGGGCATCTTGTGTGTGGTATACTTAAGTTTCATGAGACATTCTCAGTGGTAGGTGCAAATATATGCATTGCTTTAAAACATACCTTGCTCGTGATCTATTTCTACTCTCTGTGGGGGACTTGTAAGCCGTTTTGTGCAATGGGTATTTTGCTTGCACACTTAAAGGAAGCTTTAATATGACATTGAAGGGCCAATTTCTAAACGGCACTAGGCCTCCAATGGACCAATTGCTCCTGGGATGCTGGTATATGCCAATCACTTTCTACTTTTGCTTCCTTTTGAGTACTTTGCCCGTCAGCTAATTTTATTAATTTTATTGTCGTTTCAACATCTGGTTAACGAATCTGGAGTCCCCCAGTTTGCAATGTTTTTTGCAATGCCTTTTTGCAGTAGTACTACTCATGCTTATATTACTGTCAAAGCACATTTTCAATCGAGATAAGGATAGAAGTGTGTATGTGTTGAAAAATCAACCAGTATAGCGCTAGAAAAAATGTCCATTTAACGTTTATCGTACTGATCCGAAAAAATGGTGATGTTTGCGTCGGAATGTTGTATTTCATTACCAATGTGGATTTCTGCGATTACTATAGGCATTACCAAATTGGTAATCTGAGCAGTAATCACGTGGTAATGCTTCTTGGGTAATCGGGCAAGTAATTGCTTGGTAATTGGTACCTCAATTACCAAACCAGAAATCTGAAGAGAAATCAGGCTTGGATTACCATCTTGGTAATTGGTCAGTAATCAGGTCGTAATCATATTTTAAGCTGGCTCAGTTTGTTTGATTTATAGGTATTGTATAGTAACCACAACCCCAGTTACTGAAGCAAATCTTACAAGTAATTGATTGGTGATCACGCAGTTTGAAATTTTTCATTACCAAGCTAGAAATCAAAGTAGAAATTAGGCTTGGATTACCATCTTGGTAATTGGTCAGTAATCAGGCCGCAATCACATTTTAAGCTGGCACAGTTTGTTGGATATATAGGTATTGTATGGTAACCACAACTCCAATTACTGAAGCAAATCTTACAAGTAATTGATTGGTGATCACGCAGACTGGACTTTTCATTACCAAGCTAGAAACCAAAGCAGAAATCAGGCTCGGATTACCAAGCTGGTAATTGGTCAGTAATCAGGTAGTAATCACCTTTTAACCTGGCATAATTTGTTGGATTACTAGGTAATGCAAAGTTATCACAGTTCCAGGTACTGAAGCAAATCTTACAAGTAATTGATTGGTGATCACGCAGTTTGAAAATTTTCATTACCAAGCTAGAAATCAAAGTAGAAATCAGGCTTGGATTACCACTTTGGTAATTGGGCAGTAATCAGGTAGAAATCACATTTTAACCTGGCAAAATCCGTTGGATTTCTAGGTAATGCAAAGTTATCACAGTTCCAGGTACTAAAGCAAATCTTACAAGTAATTGATTGGCGAAGTACTCACGCTACTAGGCGGATCTCAAATTTTATAGCACTGTGCAATGAAGTTCTTCAAGCTACAAAAAGTTCTCCGTACACGCTCATTATTCATCATGTACAGTTCTTGCAGAACTAAACAGCGATATTCTGCAGGTTGCTTGCTTGTGGGTAAACTCGTTGTTAGCTTGTACAAGTTGTACAGCTGTGCCTGCCTCTACATCTCACATTCGCTCAAATTCTCTCACATCTTGCTGGGCCCAACAAAGCCAGCTAGTTTGATACAAAGCAGGTTACATAATGTACGCCTGCCTCGTTGCACTTTTCAGTGACAAATTCACGGCTGAGCAGACTAGAGAAAGGAACCACCTCATACCAAGGCCGGTTGTGCAAGGCATCTGGCTTGATACGTACACAGCCAGCTGCAACAAGCTTGTCATCTGTTCCACCGGGAGCTGCCACAAAGCATCCCAAGAATGCAAACTCCTGTTCCGTAGGTGAAGCTAGCTGTGACCTGTCTGGTGCGACCTTACTTGTCGCTTTGAAGAGCAAGTGGAGCTGGCTGTAACACCTGGAGTTCCTTCTTGGCCGGCTATAGCTCACAAAGTCAAAGCGCTTATTTCCATAAAAGCACGGGCTTGCCCTCACTACATGTAATTCACAGCAGGTACAGCAACTGACAAACATTTCTGTTTAAACCTTGCAGCACGATGAAAAAGGCATACTCGAGATGTTCGATATGGAATTGCATCATTATATGAATGATTACAAGTTGTGCAAGGTATGAATGGTTACAAGTTGAGCAAGCTAGCACATCCATTCGAGCTCAATTGAGAGTGACCACCCTAAAATCGATGCCTAAGGAGCAAACGCATACCTGAAGTTGACCTGGTTCAGAATCATCAGTTGCCCACACAGGCCACCCCACCAAGTAGCCGCCTGGCAACACAGTTATGAGATCCTCCAAGCCCATGTGAGCTAGGGCAGTTGAGCGTGCAGCTGGGTTTGTGGGTACATCAGCTGGAAGGTGGCTCCCTCCATCATAAGTGCCAGAGAACAGGTGTTGTTCAAGGCGGTCACGCAAGATTGCGAGCTCTGGTTGTGCGCAAAGGAATTCGTTGCTGTGTTGACGAGCACTGGCAGGTAGGTTTAGGCGAGCGGGTTTGCCTGCATGTAAAAGGGCAAGATTGTTATTTAGATTTGTGAGGAGGAGAGGGATGTGGTTGTTATATACAACATATAAGCGAAACTGCATACGTGAGCCACCACAAAGTTTGTACGTGAAGTAAATCACCTGATAGGATGAAAATGAGTCAATGTGTCTCCAACGAAGGTCATCCAAAGAACGAGCACGATATGTAGATGCAAGCCACAACGCTTGCATCTACACGGTCACCAACCGCCCGTGGTACTTGCTTGTTGCGTGCAAGCCAATTGCCAAGGGAGACATCATCGAAGCGCACTACGGGCCTTACTCAGGCATACTGCTTCATACATTTAGAGGCCAATTTTGTGCGCTGAGTGCTGAGACATATCTTGATACAAGTCTGTCTTTGTTACTTAGTACTAGGTATTTCTGGCTGTGCTAGCAGCTTGTGGCACATCAAGCAGCTAAGTGCCTCCAAGATGGTGCCGAATGGCTAATTTTCCCTGCATATATGCAGATTTCATTGATATTAAGATCTCAAGTTATTGGTTGGTTTGGAATGATTGCAAGGACGCTAGGCTTTTTTTCATGTTTTGTAGTTGATCTGCACTTTGAATCAACCATGTGCTTGAATACAGCAGTTGATTTCTGCTTGAATCAACGGTCGACCTAAAATCAATCTCAGATCAACCACTCCTGCTTGATTGCTGGTTGAATCAACAGTGTGGTTGAATCAAACAAACCAGCAGCTGATTTCTGCTTGATTCAACTATCAACCAGGAATTAATTAGAAATTAACCGTTTCTCATTGATTACTGCTTAAATCAACTGTGTGGTTGAATAAAGATACCAGCAGTTGATTTCTGCTTGAAACAATGATCAACCAGGAATTAATTAGAAATCAACCGTTTCTCATTGATTACTGCTTGAATCAACTGTCTAGTTGAAGCAACCAGAACAGCAGTTGATTTTTGCTTGAATCAATGATCAACTAGAAATCAACGTTTTTTGTTGATAAAACCCCATTGAATCAACAGCCCTGACTTTTCCGACGAAGGTATTTGAATTGAGAGACAAGTTCCAGAGGTGTGCCGTCGTATGTGAAGATGGGAAAAGCAGAAGTATTCCTGCTGAAAAAGAACATAACTTTTGTTTTGTCAGTCTTCAGCTTGAGCCCTTTGAAACGTGTACAGTCATAGCATTTGTTAAGTTGGAGCAGTCTTTCAGCCGGGGTGACGATAATTAGATTATGAATTTTGTGCTTTCAAGGACACCAAGAATGTGCTTTCAGATAATCAATGTTGGTCAGAGGCTACCAGCAAAAATTTTGGCGTTTAAATAAGGGAGATTGTTTCCCTTACTGCAAACCATGCATTTCCTGGCTCGATCTAAAAACTGGGCCTTTTTTTGGTCAAGCACTGCGTGGCACTCTCAGTGGTTAAAATGAATGATATTGACAGTCTGGCTGAAGGGGTACAGGGCACAATTACTGGTATTCCAAATTTTGCTGTCCCAGAACTGCTGTTTGCTGACGACCTCTCTCCGCTGTCCAATGTCCATGATCAGCTGCAGACCAGGCTCAACAGGCTTAGAGTTTATGCCCACAGGAAATCTTTGATGGTGAACACACAAAAATCTGAAGTGATGTGCTTCAACTCCAGGTCTGGCAACCGTCTGCCTCCTCTTTATTATGACGGCACGCAACTATCCTACACCGACACATTCAAATATCTGGGCATGGTGTGTGACAAAAATATCAATCTGACCAATCAGGGACACTACTCCTTCTTGGTGTGTTATGTGAGGGTTTGCTCCTTCAAGCTCTGAATTCATTCCTTTCTTAACTTGTCATCACAGTATCACTGATTTTGAGATCAATGCATTCCTGAATCAAGACCCATACAGACTCCTCAAGTTTGTGTCAGATTAGTTTCAATTATCGACACTGGTTGATTTTGTTTCACCAGCCAATTGCCATCAGCCAGAGACTCGGGCTGTAGGCCATCCTTGTAACCCCTTGTAACCCCTATGTGAGGGTGTGGCCTTGAGCTCCACAGTTCAACTAGTTTTATGCCACATTGCGTCTTTACAATTCTCTGACCCAATGCAACAGCACTACTGCCAAACAAGTTTTACATGCTGACATGCGACTGAGCTCTAGGTCTGATGACTGGCTGCTGGACTTACCATATTGTTTCAGCCATGACTGGTATGGTACAAGAGTACATGTTCAAAGAAATGCTGCGGAACTATGAACCCATTGATCTCAATCGTTTTGTTGTGGACCTCAGAGAGAGACAATTGGAGGTTTGGACACCCTATTCTGATGGCTGCCCATGAGAGCACAACAGCAAAATTCTCACTTATAATTGATGGTGCGGACTGCCCCCCTAAAAGGCCCTGGCTACTCGTTCTCCCTACAGCCCTCCCAAGTACATAATCCTAGACCTCCCACGAAATGTCATTCGCAGTGGTTTCCATTTCAGACTGCGTGTCCTCACCCTTCGCCTTGAGACCGCAACATGGAACCCCAGGTCCTCCTCTACCTGTGATTTGTGTGAGGCTGATGATGATGTCCAGGATGAACAGCATACTATTTTCAACTGCACACACCCCCATACGGTGTCTCTTCGCAGGAGATATAAGTCCTTATTCTCAGAGGCAATAACACAGGATGTTTCTACTTTCTAGCACCAGAGCAACAACAAACTCTACTATATTCTACATGAATTGATTGTTTTGTATGAGCAGGCTAGCAGTCGCACGCTTTGACTGAAGGCCTTTCCTTATAAACCTTGTAAACCTCAGTGGTTTGAAACGGAACCAGGTTGGCTACAACCATAGTTCGCACACTTTTAGGAACTAGGTGAAGTTCAAGGAAAACAAATGAGCATTACAAAGGTCATTTAGAGGGCTTAACACTATGCAATAGGCAGACGTACTTGTAAATCATCGTCTCAAACGCCTACGCTGCTGTCGTTTCTGCATCGTTTGCCTACTCCTGCCCTTCCCCGTTTCTTCAAATGGCCAATTCATCTGGCCTGGCTGTAATTGGCTTGGCATTGCCTCGCTGATTCCATGCTGCGCCAATGCAGCACGCGTGTCCTGTTTCAAGGAAACCTGTGATAAAGGCCAGCATACTTACGTGTGAATCGTGAAAGGGATGGAGCCCTCACACACAATTGTGAACTTTGAGCTACTAGGCAATATGTGAGCTTTGTTGCATCCTGATTATGTGCCCCCATCTCCTGCACCCTCTTGCTGCTTCACGTCTGCTCGCTTTCATGTCATGGCCTTAACTCACCAGGTCGAGGCAAACAAGGTAGCCATCTGAAAACTCCAGTTTCAGGATTTCAGGCTGCTTTAGAGGCCCAGGCTGATCAGGGTCAAGACCCTCTGCTGTGGGAGCAGGAGCTACTGACGCTTCAGCAGCAACCCTATGACCCTCAAACCTGGACCCTCCCCCTGGTGTTTTGTGGCTGGATGCGTTTGTTGCCAGGATTACTCTGTCCACTACAATTTGCAGATTGAGGACCGGCTGGTCGTTGATCCTGCGAGGAGTGCAAGAGAATGCGGCTCTTATATTTGCTGTTTTCCTTGCCAAACTCCCAGCAATCACCATCGACACCCTCTCCCAAATTCAGCCCCCTTATGTTAAAAGTCATCCATAATATTGTATACAGCCACGCAAACTCACCTAATGAGCCTGCGTGGCAGCATCTCTCCCCCTTTGCCTGTACAGCAATACGAACTCCTCAAGAGCTCTGTGCCGTGCATCTCATCAACACTAGATCCCCCAAGAATTTCGCTTGCGACGATCACCTATGCACAAATTTGAATGCACACAGGCAGATGTTGGTATGCGCGGATCCAAAAGCTAGCTAGCTAAAGCAGGTTCAAGCATGTTCCTGGGTGTACTCAAAGCGGAAAATGTCTCAACGCTTTTGTTTCTAGACCGGAATGTGACGGCTTGATGGCTCACTTGTTCGTCCTGCATTAAAGGCATGCTCCAATCCAGGGCAGCCAATGCTCCTAAATCTTGCCCACCACTCCAGGTAGGAGGGCCTTCGCCCATCCGCCTGGTCAAACTTGTGTACAGCACATGTTTGTACGAGATTCATAGTTGCAGGCACATTCACACTATTTGCTTGACAGTGCTGTGTTAAATCGCAGGCTAGGCACCAGGAAACGGATAGCAACATAAAAATATCACTTAGCCCTTAGCCATATTTACGCGTAATCACTGTAAGTTAGACCTTGTGGGATGCCGGAAAATTTTGTGCTCCTCAAACGTAGAGCAGCAGCCTACCTTTTGGAAGAGGGTGCAAGGTCCTTTGAAAGGAGGAGGGGGAGCGTTAGGTGCAGCAGCACTAGCCCTCCTAGTATGAGGAACGGGGCAGCTTTTTGGCCAAAAGCAGCAGGAACAAACGGAGACGGACTGCACAGCCTGGGTTTGTAGGACACAGCAGATGGATCATTAGAATAGCAATTTGCGCAATTGAGCTTGCTACTTTTGTCCAAGAGTGCCTCAGGAGCAACGCGCAGGAAAAAGTGAGCACACAGTCCAATGGATTGTGCAGCTGAGCAGGCCTGCAAAAAACCTACCTGAGCCTCAAATGATGCACTGTGCCTTGGCGCAGCACTGTCGCCCCTATCACCTCTCCCACATGCCTTCCAGAGGTGCACCACCCAAACAGTACCCGCTGCATCATGGCAGGTGTGTTGCTGTGCCTACTGTTAACAAGGGCTCCCCTCTGTGAGTCAGCTGTACCGTTGCTGCTGTCTTGGCTCCCTGCGGTGCTGACCTCACCATGCAGCGACCACTTGGCTAATTCTGCTTGGCTACTTCTGCTGCTGTTTACATCACTGCTGAGGCTGGGTGTCAGGGCAATTGTACCATCACAGGCGATTGCATACGTGCCGTCACCTGTGTGCAAAGACAGTAGGACATCGCCCTGCAGTATGTGGGGGCTGTTGCTGCTGCTGCTGCTGCTGCTGCTGCTGGGATTCAGATCTTGGGAGCTGTGTTGGCTTTTGATGCCTGCTGCTGCAGAGCCGCATGGGTCCACCGCAGTGACAAAGATGCCTGAAACGGATCAATTCAGGTGCACATTGAGAGCAGTGAGAGAGCAGTGAG
>Ga0307948_1001414_pt1 | contig 17055 bp, 12 predicted proteins | sample OrgLakmetagen280_FD_201824 | JGI IMG/M metagenome (GOLD analysis project Ga0307948, IMG submission 201824) | Saline water microbial communities from Organic Lake, Antarctica - #280 | ecosystem: Environmental > Aquatic > Non-marine Saline and Alkaline > Saline | place: Antarctica: Organic Lake...
ACATCTATTTCTCTGTATGCGCACATGAGCACATCTAATTCTCTGTATGCACGCATGAGCACATCTATTTCTCTGTATGCGCACATGAGCACATCTAATTCTCTGTATGCGCACATGAGCACATCTAACACTTGAATAAGCACATGAGCACATCTAATTCTCTGTATGCGCACGTGAGCACATCTAACACTTGAATGAGCACATGAGCACATCTAATTCTTTGTATGCGTAGGACCTTCCTCCGCAGCAGCAGGCTCTTCTGCTCCCTGGTGTCCGGACTTCCGGATGGATCCCGGGCTTGTAATAAACCAGGCATACATACAAACACAGTAACACATATAAAATAACAACCTCTATTACTATTACTACGCAATCTCAGGATCATCCTCAGCAGCATCAGGCGCCTCTGCTCGTTCATCTTCAGGTTTGGGGGCAGGCCCAAGCGGCCAGCATACGAGACCCCGAGCCGCTGCCCCTGCACCTTCTGTATTTGGAGACGATGATGGTAAGTTTTACTATCAGGCCCTAGCGGCCATCATGTTCAGTTTTAAGCGGCCATCATGGCAAATTAAACCATCAGGCCCTAGCGGCCATCATGTTAAGAATTAAGCAGCCATCATGGTAAGCTTTACCATCCGGCCCTAGCGGCCATCATGCTAAGTTTTAAGCGGCCATCATGGTAATTTAAACCATCAGGCCCTATCGACCAGCATACAAGACCCCAAGCCGCTGCCCCTGCACCTTCTGTATTTGGATATGATGATGGTTAGTTTTGTGGTGGGGGGAGACTAGTGAGGAGGGGGTGGTGTTTGTGGAAGCTGGTGCGTGTTGCGTGGAGTGCTGTGCGGTAATGTGTAGCTAGTAAAGAGGGGAGCGTTGGCAGTGCTCACTGTGGAGATCTATGTTTTTTTTACGGAATGTCAGTAAGCCGCATCAATTAAGTAGTATGCTAACGCTGACACTGAGTGTGGCGTGATAAGTTATGAGTAAGGCTGGCCAGAACCATAAATATATATATATATATATATATATACGGTGTATATGCAATGTTTTTGGCAGGGAAATCACCAAATATACAGTCATATACGTTGCGTATACACGGTGCACATATACAGTGCCTATATACGGTGCACGTATACGGTCATATACGTTGCGTATACACGGTGCACATATACGGTGCACATATACGGTGCACATATACGGTGCACATATACGGTCATATACGTTGCGTATACACGGTGCACATATACGGTGCAAATATACGGTCATATACGTTGCGTATACACGGTGCACATATACGGTTCTGACCAACCCTAGTGATGAGTCATGAGGCATCACGTATATACATGGTGTATATGCAATATGTTTGGCAGGATAATCACCAAATATACGGTCATATACGTTGCGTATACACGGTGCACATATACGGTTCTGACCAACCCTAGTGATGAGTCATGAGGCATCACGCGGGTGTAAGCGTGGTGGCTATGGTGGCTATGGTGGCTATGGTGGCTATGGTGGCTATGGTGGCTATGGTGGCTATGTTGGCTGTGGTGGCTATGGTGGCTATGGTGGCTATGGTGGCTGATGGTATAGACAGGCCTCTTTGCAGGACTCACTGTAAAAGATTGTGTGCTTCAAAGTTTGCCCGTGGGAATACTGGCATTTGTGTTTTGTAAGAATAAAATGTTTACGGTAAAGGAAATAAAATGTAAATGGGTATGAAAGGGAAATATGTAATATACAATAAACAACTTTGATAGATCATATTTGAGGTTTAAGATCAGGCTTGTTGAGTTGTACAGTATGGTACGATTACGGTTTGTACGATACAGACCGTACTTGTTGTAATATGGTGTACTGCCGTAATTGTCACACCGTATTTTAACTACGGTAAAATACGGTACGGTGTACGGTACGGTGCCGTGCTGGCACTGCCAGTGCAAATATGGCCTCATCAGAAAGACCTCTCCGCCCCAACACCTCCCATTTCCACCTCCAGCATGCTCCTCCCATGTGCTGACGCCACACAATGCTTCCTGAACGACCCTGAGGCTGGGTTGGAGCTGCATCAGCTCAAGGGAAGGGCCCAGCAGTGGCTTGCATGGAAACTCAAAGTCGGACGCAGTACTTGATTTCTGGTTATTCATATTATTCATTTGTGTTTATAAATAGTATGCCAAAAAGAAAGAAGTATTTTGGACCGAAATTACAGGCAAACGGTCAAATTACGGTCAGACTGTACAAGTACAGTGGCACCGTACTGTACGGTTGGACATCGTATTTTCAAACAGACCGTACTTCGACCGTATTGTATGGCGTATTTCGGTACGGTAATTACGGTCAAGAATGCCGAAGTACGGCGTATCTTGACAAGCCTGTGTAAGATAGATTGGCTGTTTCCTGTGATCTAGATTGTTCAAAACACTTTAACCCTAGGTGTATAATCGTGTATGTCCCTGCTTGCCCATTTCAAAAATTGGGTCCGACATCGTCTACGGCCCTAGAATTGAATTTTGTTTTCCTCTCGTGTCATGTTTTTGTTGCTGTGCGTATCGTTTTGGAAATATTTCGACTCATTTTGAACAGCTCCTTTTGCAGAACGCAGGCTGTGAGTATAAAATGTGAATTCTTGTGGCCAGTTGGCCAGGGCTATATCGAACTGCCTTGGTGTCGGACAAAGATGAGAGCGTTGCAATAAAGACTCCCACACACATCCACTCACGTGTAGGGTTGTCCAGAGCCATATAGGTAATATATATATATATATATATATATATATATATATATGCGATGTATGTACGGTATTTCGGGCAGGGAAACCACCAAATATACGGTCATATACAGTGTATATATACGGTTATGGCCAATCCTATTCGTATGTAAAGGAAATTACAGAAAACACGTTTGTCATCGTGCTTTGTTTTGACAGAGACCCTGAATGTCACTGTTATGTTTGTTAACATCAATCTATCGTTATTGTCATCACAATGTCTTATTTATGAAGTGTGCTGGTGCATCTTTCTGTATGCGTGACATCATGTGCGTTGATGAGTGCCGCTGTGTGAGTGTGTGAGTGTGTGTGTGTGCACTGTTCAAAGTATTGCCCAGTGTGTATCAATAAGGTCTTATGAGTGTGGGTGCAGATGTTTTATCATTGCCAACACCTGCAACACAGGGGCTGTTATCATTGCCGACAGATGTTATCATTGCCGACAGATGTTATCATTGCCGACAGATGTTATCATTGCCGACAGATGTTATCATTGCCGACAGATGGTATCATTGCCGACAGATCGTATCATTGCCGACAGATGTTATCATTGCCAACAGATGTTATCATTGCCGACAGATGTAATCATTGCCGACAGATGTAATCATTGCCAACAGATGTTATCATTGCTGACACCTGCAACACAGGGGCTGATGAAGATGCGGTCGGCGGGAACAAGACTCTGAGCAAACTGGACGCTATCATGAAGAAGGTGTGCGTGTGGCATATGAAGAGTGGAAGCAAGGTTGATGCTGGTGCCGACAGATGATGTAAGCTTGCCAAGCTCCAACTTTGTTTGTACCGCAGGGCATGCTGGCTGGTATGATGTGGCAGCGTTGTGACTTGTGACCAATGCTAAGCTGAGAACACTCATCTATAAGGAGGAGCTCATGTGAAGTGCAATGTCGGCATGATGGCAGCGTTGAGACCAATGGCAAGCTAGGAACACTCATCAATAAGGAGGAGCTCATGTGAAGTGCAATGTCGGCATGATGGCAGCGTTGTGACCAATGGCAAGCTGAGAACACTCATTAATAAGGAGGAGATTACGTGAAATGATGTGCAGTTCATAGTATGAGAGGATAGATCATATTTGAGTGGTGTTGTTACTAGTGCAGTGAGTGGGGTGAGTGGGGTGAGTGGTGGGAATGCTCAAACATGAACCCGCCTACTAGTGCAGTTTATCTGGCAGGTTATACTAGTGCAGTTAATAACGATGGAGGTTAGACTGAAGTTTTACAGAGGCTAGATCGAGAATTCATACTGAGGTTAGACCGAGAGGTTCAACGCATTGGTGAGAGCAAATTTGTTGTGCTTGTTGTGCAGTGTGGGCTTTAAGCATGCACATACAAGTCCAGCATTCTTCCAACAGGGTGCCATGCACAAAACATATAGCACATGTGCACATGTGGTTCATTGCTTGACAATTCATATTTAGAATCAGAACTGCTTCATGGGTACAACGTCATAAGAGCAGCAGTGCCCACCCACTTGTGGCAGGAGCATGTCAAGTACACTTGTGTAAAAGCAGATCTGGACGCATGCAGTGTCCACCCACTTGTGGCAGGAGCATGTCAAGTACACTTGTGGAAAAGCAGATCTGGCATGCGCAACACACATGCACGTGCAGTACACATGCACAAGCAACGCACTTGCACGCGCACGACTCACATGCACGTCCACAACGCAGAAGCACGCCGCAGACGCACGCCCAAAACACATGTGGACACAATGCAGATGCACGCGCAACATGCAGATGCATGCCCAACACATATGCATGCACAGCACGCATGAATGCTCAACATGTATGCCTGCCCAACACACATGCATGCACAGCACGCATGAATGCTCAACATGTATGCCTGCACAACACACATGCGCTCACGCTCAGGAGATGGACGCCAAAGCTCGCAGCTCACGATTAGACCACTGGCTTTCCCCCAACATCATTGTCAAGGTTATGAGCAAGGAGCTGAAAGAGGCTGGTTACTACAAGCAAAAGGTGAGTCGGTCTCAACATCATTGTCAAAAGGTCATGAGCAAGGAGCTGAAAGAGGCCGGTTACTACAAGCAAAAGAAGGGTCGGTCTCTTGGAAGAAGGTATGTAGGAAGCGTTATCGTACCACACATTTATGGAGCAATATGGTGAGTCGGTCCCTAGGAAGAAGGTGTGCAGGAAGCGCAATCGTACCACACATTTATGGAGCATTATGTTGTCCGTTGTGTTTGCTTGAAAGTTGGATGATTTTACAGACATAAGAGATGGCCACGACCATATATATACGGTGTGCGTATACGGTAGTTTTTTAGCGGGGAATGGTCCATAAATACGGTAGTATACGGTGGTTATGTACTCATATATATACAGATGTCCGTATATATATGTATATATACACATTCGTATAAACAATTATGGTCAACCCTACAGACACGTCAAGAGTGTTGCACACGTCCATCAGCGTGCTTTGGTCCACTTTTTGAGTAGGGTTTCGATGCTTTTATACACCTTTCAGACGCCACTGTGTCCACCTCTCAAGCATGTCAGTGATCTCAATGGCGTGCTTATTGCCGTTGGTCCAATTTTTGAGTAGGGTTTCGATGCTTTAATGCTTTATTACACCTTTTAGACACCACTGTGTCCACCTCTCGAGCATGTCAGTGATCCCAATGGTGTGTTTATTGCCTTCAAGTCTTGTACAGTTACAGTGTGCCATTTAAATAGGGTTGGCCAGAACCAAATATTTACGGTTTATATACGGTATTTTTGACAGGGACATCACCAAATATACGGTCAAATACGGTGTATATATACGGTTTTGGCCAACACTACATGTAAAGAATGGCACACCATTTTGCAATGGCAAAGGGTCAGCCGGAACCATGTGCTACTAAGCAGGTTCAGACAACGCACAGACCTACAGAGGCACGCGCACCTGTGTCAGGGATTCTCTTTCTCAGGGGTGCAGGCACGCGCACCTGTGTCAGGGATTCTCTTTCTCAGGGGTGCAGGCACGCGCACACTTGCGTCAGGGATTATGTTTCTCAGGGGTGCAGGCACGCACACCTGTGTCAGGGATTCTCTTTCTCAGGGGTGCAGGCACGCGCACACCTGCGTCAGGGATTATGTTCCTCAGGGGAGCAGGCACGCACACCTGTGTCAGGGATTCTGTTCCTCAGGGGTGCAGGCACGCGCACCTGTGTCAGGGATTATGTCTCTCCGGGGTGCAGGCACACGCACACCTGCGTCAGGGATTCTGTTCCTCAGGGGTGCAGGCACGCGCACCTGTGTCAGGGATTCTCTTTCTCAGGGGTGCAGGCCCGCGCACCTGTGCCAGGGTTTCTGTTCTTCAGGGGTGCAGGCACGCACACCTGTGTCAGGGATTGCTTCTCAGGGGTGCAGGCACACGCACCTGTGTCAGGGATTCTGTTCCTCAGGGGTGCAGGCACGCGCACCTGTGTCAGGGATTCTGTTTCTCAAAGGTGCAGGCACGCGCACACCTGCGTCAGGAAATTTTGCGCTCTAGATTTGATTTCATTTGGAGGCCTAATGCGCACACATTAAGTTAAATGTCTGTGCACTGACACGCGCTCATACAATGTCGGGTCATCATGCCGCTGAACATGCGCACAGCCACACACACACACACACACGCACACACACACACAAACACACACACATACACACACGCATACACACACACTCACACTCACACATATATACGCGTATGCACTTTCTGCTTTACAAATAAAATGGTATTGACATGTCTCTTTCCTTGATTCTGCAGCAGCAAAGAGCTCTTGCAGCTTTTTTGCTCTTCTTGGATGATGGATTATGACACACACGTTGTCTGTGTAGCCCTTGTTTTCATCTTGCCTCTTACCCTTTGCGATTCAGGGTGTGGTTGAGAAGGTGCTAAACAAATATGTGGGGGAGATAGCCATGCTGGATACTGGTGACATCGTAAGGTGGGTTTACATGATAGGTAAAAATCCGTTCATAAAATAATCAGGGTGCCATACACACACGTTTGTTATGGTAGCCATGCTGGATACTGGTGACATCGTAAGGTGGGTTTACATGATAGGTAAAAATCCGTTCATAAAATAACCAGGGTACCATACACACACGTTTGTTATGATAGCCATGCTGGATACTGGTGACATCGCAAGGTGGGTTTACATTCATAGGTAAAAATTCATACTTTAATCAAGGTGCCATACACACACGTTTTGTTATGGTAGCCATGCTGGATACTGGTGACATCGCACGGTGGGTTTACATGATAGGTAAAAACCCGTCCATAATTTAATCAGGGTGCCATACACATACGTTATGTTATGATAACCATGCTGGATACTGGTGACATTGCAAGGTGGGTTTACATGATAAGTAAAAATCCGTTCATAAAATAACCAGGGTGCCATACACACACGTTTTGTTATGATAGCCATGCTGGATACTGGTGACATCGTAAGGTGGGTTTACATTAATAGGTAAAAATCCGTCCATAAATTCATCAGGGTGCCATACACACACACGTTTTGTTATGGTAGCCATGCTGGATATTGGTGACATCGTAAGGTGGGTTTACATGATACCATATCGTTTCTTGAGTAGTATGTCACCCCTCCTCCAAAAACGTTAATTAGGGGCGGTGACATGCTTTATGTAGGTACAAAATGTAATCATAAATGATGAGGGGTGCCATACACACATGTCATGTTATGATAAGTAGGTATAGCTTATCTACATGCAATCAGGTCTTGTACGCTTGTACGCAGTAAGGCATACAATTAATTGCAGGGAGATTGCAGGGAGAGAAGAGCATGAGCTGTAGGCAACTGTGAAGGACACTCCTGCGTTGAAACTTGTGGTGGATGTGTACAGAATGGTTCCAGTCATCATTGTGTGAGGGAAGTATTTGCCATCGCCAAAGGAAATGTGCTCTTGCTTTGGTTTTGTATAGAGTGATTTGTATGACTTGTGCTGGCTAGCTTTCTTTCTCATAAGTGCCCAAATTACTTCTCAGCTCCGAGATCACCTTTGATGGTGGCCTTGGGTGATCCTTTGATGGTTGATGGTGGCTTTTGATGGTGGCCTGTGGTGGTAGCCTTGGGTGATCCTTGAGAAAATCCAGAACAACTCGCATGAAAGCACCCCAAAAATGAATGACCTTCTTCTTGATTGATGTGGGGAGAGGTCACTGGACTTTTTTGCATTTTCTTGAAAGGCCCCAAAAGGTCTGCTGTCTCTAATCTCTAATTTCTGCTATTGAATGAGATAAGCAACCTACCCACCTGCCTCACTTCTCACGCGTATGTAATTGCGTGTAGGCTTGCATCAACGCTGTGTGTTGTAGGCTTGCATCATTGAAGTGTGTTGTACGTGAATGCCAGCCTTACGTCTTGCGCGTATTACGCACATACCTGCTACATACACACACACAACAAACACACATACACACACACACACATGCACACGCACACACACATACATGTGCATATACCCACGCACTTACACAGGCGTGCACACACATAGATACACAGAGAGAGAGACACACACAAACACACATCACATACACATACATGCTACATGAATTGGGTACATTGCGCAGCTGTTCGCTTCAATGCTACCTACACAATTAGTGTTCACCTGTGTCCATCTGGCGTGTGGTATGCAGCTTTCCTACTTCACAGCTTGTATGCAACACATTCGACCTGCACATCCTATGCACGCGCACACGCACGCACGCACACACACACGCACACACTTACACACAGACACACACACACACACGCACACACACGCACGCACGCACACGCATACACAGGGTGGATCAGGCACAGCTAGAAACAGTACTGCCTCAGCCTGGAGGGCGCTTGCTCGTGGTAAACGGTCTTTACAGAGGGAGCAGCGCAACGCTGCTGGCCATAGACACAGACAAGTTTCAAGCGCAGGTGCGTGTGGGGACGTGTGGGGAGTGTGCTCGTGAATCGTCCAGGAGGGTGTCTGCTCGTGGTGAATTGTCTGTACGTACAGTGGGGCAACGCAATGATGCTTGCCATAGACACAGAAAAGTTTTCAAGCGCAGGAGTATACAAAACATGTGAGAGTTTTTTGTTAGAAGGTGTGCTCATTTATAATTAGTGAGTAGGCGGTATGGGGCGAGTCATCTTTCAAACATGAACCACAAGCACTTCATGTGGCCTTGACACTGTTCCAGCCTTTTTTATGCAGCATGTCTGCAAACAGACAAGCAGGCAGAATGGTAGAGGTTTGGATACTGAATTTATTCTGGCTGAGCACGGTACAGTTTCTTTCAAGCTTTTCATTATCAAAGCCTCGATTCCCAGGTGCTGAAGGGGGCAGTTCAGGTTGCGCAGAGGGAGCTCACAATGGCAGCTCCCGATGCGACATGACAAGACTAAGATTTCTTGCAAGAGCCTTCATCAAATTATGTATGTAAGAGACACGGAACGTTTGACAGGACATTTTTGAATATTCATGAGCATATAGGTATGTTTGCATCTGTGTATATGTAATGTATGTATGTGTTGTTCAGGCCAAGAACTGTCCAGACAAGTTCACCCAGAGGTGATTACAGTCTTGTTTAATCAACGGTCTTGTTCAATTTACAGTCTTGTTCAATCTACAGTCTTGTTCAATTTACAGTCTTGTTCAATTTACAAGTTGCTTTTATTTGGTATAAACGGAGGCAGCAGTGCAGGCTCGCTGTCCTATCTGTGCCACAAACAAACGCGCTCTCCAAGGAGATGTGTTTGTGGATGTCTTGCTACACGTCATCCCTAAATAGATCCCCCTAGATCCACTTTTACCCCCCCTTTTTTCATATAGATCTTGACTGTCGTTCATACGATGTTTGGATATTTTCACATTTTGCAAAAGCTGAAAAGAAGGCCGCTCTGAGCAATTTTAAGGGGCCTGTATGCCTTTCTGTTCATGGATTTGCTCGTAGGCCACCTGACACGGCTGCATTTGATGGGTGCTCTGTGTACTTTTATTAGCAGGCATTGCTGCTGTGAGTTGCTGGCGTTTAGCAGAGATGGGTTACACATTCTATTTTGTACGATAATATCTCTATGGCATATGATATATCTGAAAAGAACTGGAAACGCTTGGGAGAAATTTGGGGCGAATTGGGTCCATTTTGGGCCAAAATTCGGCACTCCCGAATTTGCTTAAAAATACAATTGTATCATACGCTTATTTGTTACGTAACGTGTATCATACGCTTATTTTTTACGTAACGTGTATCATACGCTTATTTTTTACGTAACGTGTATCATACGCTTATTTGTTACGTAACGTGTATCATACGCTTATTTGTTACGTAACGTGTATCATACGCTTATTTGTTACGTAACGTGTATCATACGCTTATTTTTTACGTAAAGTGTAGTTTACAGTATAAACGCTCCCAATGACCGTGCGCCACATCCGTGGAAAAAGCTAACCGTATTTTGTATTTATATTTCGTATTATACATCGTATGTATTGGACATTTCTGACACTTGTATTACCATCCCTGGTGTTTAGTGAGAAAAGAGTGAGTGAGCGAGCGTGCGAGTGAGGGAGTGAGAAGCAGGAGACTAAAAGAAAATAATGGTTGCCATTTGATTTGAGTTGCAGAAAAGGAGCATTTCACGCAAGGTGCCCGTGCTGTTTCTGTACATCGTGGTTGCAGGTGCGGCTGTTGGATGGGCCTGGTCGAGGGAAAGAGGTTTGGCAGGAGTACGAGGACGTGTGCAAGCAAGCCTCCTCTTGATGGCGCACTGCCTCACCCCAGACACATTTCCTGCACTGTATTTGAAACAGTGTGTCGGACACTGCACAGGGCAGGGCGCATATTTCGCACTGTGTTTGATACAATATGATCACCAAGCCTCCTCTTGATGGCGCACTGCCTCACCTCAGCAAGCAATTTGCGACGCCTCCCCGTGCTGAATCCTTTGGCCCCTTAAAGTTACGAGTGTTTATCCCTCCCCTAAAAAGCGCATGAATATAATGGCTCCACGTCTGATTGTGTTCGCTACGTCTGCCTGTATTTCTGGTGCCATGTCTGCCTCCTTTATATTACCTTAATTCTAGATGTATACATAATGTCTTTTTTTTAACGTTTCTTTAGAAGGAGCTGTATAACAATAAGGTTGAACATTCAAAACGTTGGCAGTTATTCCATCGTAAGCCACTGGCCCAGCATGGCTGTAAAGGCCTTTATTAATTGTAAACGAGCATGTTCCAGTATGCTTCCTTGTTCATTCAATGGATTCACATAGGGCCTTAGTAATATTGTTAGGGTTGGAAGTGCAGAGTCCAATTGCTACCTCTCCTTATTTTGGAAAACCTTCAGTACTTACGGTGCTTACAATAGGGTAATTAATGATAAATGACAAATTCTAGTTAACTAATTGACCGCGTTATACAAAGGGTGATTAAGGGGGGGTGGCCCACCCTCAGTGATTAAGGGTTTACAAAGGGGTGTAACCGGCAGCCACATATGTTGGGCTGATAGGCATTGCTGGATCAGCCAGCGTAAAGTAAATGTAAGGTAAAATTTTTGAACTGGTCTCAGCCGGTGCCGTATTGTTCTTTAAGGAAAGTTATGAGTGATGAATGAATAATTATGAAAGGCAAAACCTGAGGCAATAAAAACCGGAAAACCACAACAAGCGCGTTAACTGAACACCAGAATGTATAACCCAAGGGGAGGAAGGGAGCGCCACATTAGAGACCCATGACTGTTCATGCAAACAAATTGGAAGCTGAGTTCAAATTGAACATTTGACTTACAACAGTGCACCAGCATGTACGTTCTAAGAAAAGCACAGAAAAGAGTTAAAAGAAAAAAATTTCGCCTCAAATTGTTAGGTTGTTTGAGCCCCATCCTGGCCTAGCTGGTTGCTGCACATACATAGAAACTCAAGCATCTCAGTCCACACTCCCGAGATGTTCAAGCCACAGCAAGCTAGCCAACAAACACCACAGCGTTTTTTACCCTAGAGGTGCAACTCACAGCAAGCAAAGGCAAGTATTTCTGAAGTTCCAGCCCTACCTTCCCAGCTACGACCTGCTTCAGGCTACAACCTGATTCTGCTGGTGACGCAAGGTGATTTATTCATGGGCAAATAGTTCAACCGTGATTAATCCGACGGGTTAATCCCACACTTAATAACACCTTACAATATAGGGCGATGACCTATCTCACTCAGCAGGTGCGGTTACTGGACACTGCACCTCAGCCGCTGTTCCTTTTTTTGTTTGAATCAGTAAGTTTCACTCGTTCGAATTAGCATTTAACATCAACCCACCAGCTGCAATGGGCAAGCTGAGAGAAGTGGTTGCAGTATATAATGCACCACTGTTACAAGTTGATGGTGGTCTGAAAGTTCCTTTGCCTAAAACACTCACATACACACGCACACACACGAGATATATTGCAGGATCGTGGTATTGATGCCGCCACTCACTCCAATGCATTGCAGGATCGTGGTATTGATGCCGCCTCTGCTGCTGCTCTGGAAGACAAAAACATCAACCCCACCGACATCCAACACAAGCCCGGCATGCTTGCTGCTGCAGTAGCATTGTTCGCGATCATCAAGAGTCCCATCGGCAATAGGGGTTATATAAGGGGATCCGATTGCTCTCAGAGGAGAAACGGGAAACTTGGCAGTCTGGAACAAAGCTGCCAGCGAGCAACTTATTACACACAACCCATCTTGTTTAGAGAAAATAAAACCAGACCTATCACCAGCGGCAATCTGGAACTTAAAAAAAGCAGGAACCATACCTTTTCTTGAACCACCAACTGAAATGGTACTGCCAAGAATGGCAATATGTAGGCTCCTCGAAGACTCAAAAAACATAATTATCAATGCAAATATTGGCGACATCAGCGATACATTACACAGCCAGGTCCCCTCCCATCAAATGCAACAATAGCGCTTGCTATAAATCAAGGCCCCTAACTGGAAAGATTGGGCCTTCAAAGATGGGAGTCGATCACAAACAAAGAAAATGGATCTCGGTCGATTGGAGCTGGAGTCTACCACCCTCAGTCCAACAAAATCACCACAGTAAATCCTGAAGGACAAGCATAAAACCATAAACAGATCTGAGCTAGCGGGAACTGCTGCTGTTCTCCATTTTCTCAGATCTCGAAGCTGTAAGAGCACACATGCACGTCCAACACAAACTAGGCCCTAAATCAAAAAAGGTTCCAAACCATCAGTCCGCAAAGTGCTACACAAAATAAAAAGAACCGATCACTGATTGGCAAGGAAGGATATAAGTAACTCATTTCGGTAATATGCAAGTGTCACCTCTGGAGAAAAGAAAAATGTCATACGCTGCCGCACAGAGTTGATATACAACTAAAAGCGTGCCGCTCAGTGCAACCATTGAGAAGGCCAACCAATCTGCCCCATCTGCCAGAAGCTAGACGGCACCTACCACATGCTGTCAGGCTGCAGTCATCCCAATAACTATAATGATTATTAATAGGCACAACGCTGCTGGACGAATAATTATAAAAGCGATCCGACGAGGTACACAGGGTGCATGCCTGCTAGCACAAGCAGACATGCATTTGTGGAAAATGGTACAAAAAGGCATCATACGCCCTTCAGAAGAGACACAGATAGGAAAGTTTCCAACCTGGCTCTTACCTTCCAATCTCAATGCACAACAGCGGCGGAAATGTAGCAAGCCAGATGCATTAATAGTTATCCCGACCCAGCAACCACGCCCCAAACAAAACCCAATAAACACATATCAAACTAGGTCTGCCAATAATACAGTTGCCCGTGATAACCTTGCAGATGGCGCTGCCCTTTATCCGTACCCCCTGGCTATGAAACCAAGAGACACACAACCAAACACACGGGATATAATTAATCAAAACTAATTACTGTGTAGACACTTCACCTACTCAACAAGCAAAAAAGGCACGAGAACAGCATAAGCTGCTGATGCCTCAATTACTCGGACACTGCAAAAGCCTCCACACAATTTTGCTAGGAGTAACAGGCACCATCTACAGCAGCCACAGGGAACCCACTCCACAGCCTTGGAGTTACTGGTCTACATGCCAGAGCACTCATGAAAAATTAAAGCCTACATGCAATCAGATCCGCAACAAAAATCATACAGATGAGACGAGACGTCGAACACAACCCCCACAAATATATGAGCAATACTCCTGGTGGTGTGCAGGCTTCTGCTTCCCAACCACCTGATCCCCACTGAAAGTATAATAATCTTTTTCTCCAGGTGGGATGTTGTGTGTCTTTGCATCCATTGGGTGGTGCAGAACACAAAACATCTTTATCCAGAAAAGCCGGTTCTATTCCGGCTCGTATCCATCAAACTGCTGGAGGGAGAAATTACACTCGTGCCGACACCAATCATAGGAGGGAGAATTTACACTCGTGCCAACACCAAAAAACTCTGAATCCACTGACTCAAAGGAAGCTGAAAGCCCTCCTAACTCAAGAAAAGAAATAGAAACCGAGCAGCTGGGCCTTTGACGCCCGGGACCTGCCACACAAAAAGGGGCAGGAAACACAGACACACTGGAAGCACACAAAACCAGGAAGGAACAGGCCAAGGGCAGCAGGTTGCTGAAGTCAAAGAGAGCAGGGGCTCAAAAACTAAGCTGCAAACTATCTATGGCACAAGCACAAAAATGATAGTTTGCACAGCGCAAGCTGTGCCAAGAGAGTACCAACTGACGTTCGGTTGCAACCGCCTCCAAGAACTAGAGTACTTCTGCATGCTGCAGAGTACTCAGCAGTTTTATAACACACTTGTAGAGCCCAGCGAAAGCATGATTTGTTTCAATGGATGTAGCACAAACGAGGAACACGAATTCCTATTGCGCCTTTCACTTGCCTTGCTGCAATGAAAATAGGCATCAAATAGGTAGCCAGGCTAGCTGAAACCAATAAGAGCAGTAACAAAAGGTCTATTTTCACCCTACTTGTTGGCACGTTGGCTGTGCGTACCTTTGGCTAAGATCGTCATTTCAATTTCTGTCAAGCGTATCTTTAAAGGATTGGTTAGAAGCATACTGTTGAGGTTTCCACAAAGTGTTTATCAGTGTATTGTTCAAAACGGTGCCCATTATTATTCCCATCGACATCACTAGTCTGTATCCTTTTCAGATTGCTCGGGATGCGTTTGTGCTATTTATTTGCCACATCCAGCTATGTTCTGGTCTCATGCCTTTGCAGTACTTGAAATTTGTTAGGTTCTAACACTTTTATCAGGTGCCTTGTTTAATGCTAGCATTCCGAGGCTGTAAGAACTGTGATGAGATTATTGCAGGAAGTCAGATTGGGAATGAAAACAATGAGGTCTGGACACGAGGTGAAACGTTGCTTAAAAGGTTAATCCAAAAGATGCCATTTCTGTACTTCGTGCGATACATATATCCACGTAGCAAGAGGGGTGCTTTTCGGTCTGGTGCTGTGAGATTTGGTATCAGCTGTGGTGGCATTGCTCTGAAAGGGCTGTTGGCAGTAATTCTGATATGTCACATGATATCCATGAGTCTCAGAGGACTATTGACCGCATCTGACAAAGCAGCGTTTGCGTGCTACGGCCCTTAAGCCTCCTTCCAATGACCACATTCCATGACCATATTTTTGATCTCTGTGTCTGTACAGTCCGAGATGTGCCGCGCGCTATGTTTGGAGACATTGAAGCGGGCAGATTATAGCGATTGCTGAGACACCAAAGAGCATGGCACGGTTCTGGTTACAGGCATGCTGCTTTTGATCACATTTTTCTTTTGTTCTGTTTCCATTGAGCTCATTACACAAGTAATGCCACCTCGCATAATGTAACGGCACATAGGAATACAATTCCTAATCTTACATCTTGAGTATATGCCTTTTACAACACGCTGCTACACATAATATTTGTAGGGTTGGCCAGAACCGTATAAGTAAAATTATAGGTATTATACGGTACGGGATATACGCCGTATAATACAGGGGGGGGGCGTAGGGGGCGACAGCATTTCTTGAGGGTCAACACAGCTTGGAAATAAATGGACTGGAAAAACTCCGCACACAAGGAATTGAGAAAGAAAGCCAGTGAAGGGCAATGTGAGAAAGGGAAAGCAGGAAAGGGACGTGCTGTTCAGTCACTCTTCTTAGTTGAAATTTACACATTTTCTAACCTCTGGTATTGTACAATAAATGTACAGTGGATTGGAGAGCTGTCACTAAACGCGGCTGTTTGGTCAAACAGATTTGACTAGGGACCAGGTTTGACCAGGGGGTTGCACTTACCCATCAAGCTAATTGACCCAATTTGACTGTCAATAAGAATGTTAGTGCTGGAAGTCAGTCCTGGGAGCCTGGGTTTGCAGCGTGCTGTGGGGGCACTGCTCGGGGAAACTGCCTGCTTACAGCACGCACTGGTGTAAATAATTTGAGTCAATAACGTTAAATTTATTAATCACGGTAATTACGATATGTTCCAATATTAAAAAAACAGTTAAAAATATTGCGCCTCACACAGCAAAAGCGCCAGCACCTCCCGTCATTTGCAATGAGTTAAGTAAAAAAACTAGAAGTATTCCAGGGGGGAGGGGCGGGAAGAGCCTTGTTCCGAGTTGCCGTCCCTAGTGCACTCATGAAACACTCTGCCATCTTTCCCCCTGGAATATTTCTTATTTTGTATAGTCCATTGCAAAAGACAGGCGCAATCTTTTGTACTGCATATCGCCATAATCGCCCTATTATGAAACGTACCGTAAAGATAATTATAGCAATTTAACTAGCAATTTAGGGTCTTGCCCAATGTGAGCAAGTACCGGTATGTTGAGGCGTTCTCCCGTGTTGAACGGGTTTAAGCGGAGGGACGTAATTGCCAGGAGGTCCCCGACTTCGCCATTTCTGAGGACTGGACCAAACAATCTGCAAGCATTTCTCCCTCAAACAGCGGGAGTGCTCTCTGGGTTTTCTTTCTGGTCTCGAGAGCTGCTGGAATGCGATATCACCGCGGAAAAGTTGATTTCCCTCCAACGTCTTGAGCCGGATGCACCACTGGATTGGGGGCGAAGCACCTCAATTATACAGAGTACGTGTGGTTATGTAGGGAGAATGTTTAAGAGCTGGAGAACCCTAACTCGTGGCAGGCACACACACACACACACACACACACACACACACACGCACACGCACACGCACACGCACACGCACACGCACACGCACACGCACACGCACACGCACACGCACACGCACACGCA
>Ga0307948_1001427_pt1 | contig 16996 bp, 20 predicted proteins | sample OrgLakmetagen280_FD_201824 | JGI IMG/M metagenome (GOLD analysis project Ga0307948, IMG submission 201824) | Saline water microbial communities from Organic Lake, Antarctica - #280 | ecosystem: Environmental > Aquatic > Non-marine Saline and Alkaline > Saline | place: Antarctica: Organic Lake...
CATGTTTGATTAATTGACTGGTGTCTGGATGGTGAGAAAATTGCTCGTTGATTCTTCCCTCAACAATTTGCTTGCTTGCTTGCTTGCTTGCTCACAGATCCCAAATTAATGCAACGTGCACCTACCTCGTCTCCCTCAGGCTTAATCAGTGCCAGAGAGTTGACGCAGCTCTCCCCTTCTGTAAAACATTCACAGCCAAAGCTCCAGGCCTCAAGGAAGCCCGCCTGTGATTGAGTTCAAATAGAAGCGCTTGTGAGAGATGCGACTGAAAAAGCACGCGTCACGATTCAGGAGTTAGAGGGCATAAGCGCAACCACCTATACACCCAACGCATTTAAAAGTGCAGACAGGGGAGGGGGCCCATGTTCACGAGAAACAACGCCGCAGAGCTGTCTTGCCTAAGTCCGTGCCTAGTTCTCAGCCTCACCAATTGCTAGGTGGCTTGTCTTGTGCATTATAGTGCTAGTAGTGCACAGCATTAAAGACACCAGGTATCCAAGATTGAACGTGCCTTGAAGCCCTCTCCCTCCCCAGCGAGAGTTCTCCCTATGAATTGCACCAAAAACTGGTCAATATTGTATAACGCACCTCACAAACACGAAGCACTGCTCCCCTGTTTGTCACGAACTCCAGCTGCCGCGTGGAAAAGGGCTTGCTTGCAGCGCTGAATAGGGTCACTTCGCACCCAATTCGGCCCATAATTTTAGTCCTGCCGTCGGTAGTGCTGATCTGCAGCTCACAAAGGGAAATTTGCACTGGGGCTTGCAAGCAGGAAAAGCTCCTTTGAAAGGCTGACTCAACCAGAAAATGCACTGAATGCTACACCACAGCCATAGATGAAATGCAATAGGAGGGGAGGGTGCATTGCAGATGGGTAGATGCAGGAGCATACACTGCGCTTGCACGAAAGGTGCCAAAAAAATCAAGCACTGTGTCCACCACCACTGCTACTCACCGCCATGAGCTTTTGAATGGGCTCATAAGCAAAGGCATCCACGTTTACGGGCCTGCAAGCACGAGGCGTGTCTTATGTGAGATGAGGGGGATTGCTGATTCATTCCAGCAATTTTGTTTTGTTCATGCGCGCCCTTGCTTACACGCCGGAGCTGCTGATTATCCAGCGGTCTTGAATGAGCTGCTCCTCCATCTCCTGCAGGTCAGAGGCCTCAGCGATTCTCGGAATTTCATCAAGGAACTCCAACTCATGTGTGCTGTGTCTCCCGCTCCAGGCACGCATAGACCCCTTTCTGTTTATTTGCTCTGCGCTCATGTTTCACTTCCATTCATTGTGCATTAAAAAAACTTTGGTGTAAATCTGGTTATTAGTTTTTTTGTTCCGAGTTTGGCTCAGGCTCTGGCAAAAAGCGCAAGGGCGAAAACATAAATCCAAATCACTCTCACGCAAAGACTGAAAAAAGGAAACAAGCTAAAAATCATCACACATTCAGCTGTGATAAGGAGGAGCACGTGTCTAGACATATTTTTTTCCACCCCCAGCCCTGCAGGTAAATTTTTGGAAATGGAGGCTAAGAAGGGAAACCAGGGAGATAAGTCCTCTTTAGTGCATTGAGCAGCGGAACGGAATACACAGAAGCGGGATATATAGAACCTAATTTTGTGGCTCCCTTCATTTTTGCTTACCATATAACATTGCAGCTGGTTCTCAGAATAAGAAAAGTAATTAATGGAGAAGATTAGGTAGCGATAACCTTTTGTGGAGTCAGTGCCAACTATTAATCAAGTATTCATCATATGCATACTCGCTGGCTGTGATTTTGATATAAAGGGTGTAAAATAGATGAAAGGAAGGTAAGGCAACTCGTATTAAAGCAAGAGAAACAATTCAGGGGCCAGCTGGCGGACGAAAAAGAAAAGCAACTACAAGGGTTTTAATGTGTTTCAGAATAGGGTGATATGTCACGACGAAACATAGTACCAGCACTAACGCATCCGCCTCTTCGTTCGGGTATCGTTCGTCATCTACATCCTACTGAAGAAAAGTCAACGTGTCAGTCGTTGGATGAACGACTAAGCCCATAAGAAGGTATAATACAAGATGCAGCATGTCATGGCGAGCCATGGTATCATGATAAAAGATGAGATGGAAGATGAGATGGAAGAGGTCGGCGGTTCGGGCTTAAGCAACGCACTGAGGAGATGGGGCAGACTGAGGAAGACCGAGTTTGTTACAATAGGGCCATCGATTCTGGCCAAGCACCCAAAGAATCGTAAGACCGTTGCTCACGTTATAAATCCCAGGGATAATCACACAATTTGTCCATGCCACCCCTATAGCATGACAAGCAGTACAGTAATCCGCGTCCGCCTAGCCCCCTCATGAAGGTGCAATTGACGTCTTTTCCTTTTCTTGACGTGAGGCGACGGCTCAAGCAACCCCCAGGAATTTGCTTGGTATATGAGGACCATCTAAACTGGCCAAATAACCAAATAGCCGTTGAACCGTTGATCACATTATAAATCCTAGGGGAAATCACACGATTGTCCACCATGCCACTGATCTGGTGTACTAGCCAATAAGCCATTACATGATTGAGGGAGGATACATAAGTATCCATACCAATAGTGAGCGGCAGTGGTAGTTCTGCTCCTCCGACAGAGGTTAAAGGGCCTTCCTGCTCTCTCTTCAGCCAATGTGTGGGTGCATAAATCTGTTTTATCCACAAGGTGGTGGGAGGATATTCCCAGCAGACTTTTATCTTTCCCTGACTTATAGAGAGACTGTGCGAGCCTCCTTGATCAATACTGGGTCTGTCATCATTACTAGCAGTGCAGTCTTTTTATTTTCCATGCTACCTCCAGACCCCTGACAATGGAAACGCCTAGCAATTAGCTATTCTCTCTCTCTCTCTCTCTCTCTCTCTCTCTCTCTCTCTCTATCTATCTATCTATTTATCTCTCTCTCTCTCTCTGTGTGTCTCTGACTGTCCACTTATAGCTTTTACTATTCTATGATAAAGAAAAAGAAAAGAAAAAACTTCGCAGGCAGTAAAAACCACTCCCCACATTAACTAAGGAAAAGGAGCCACTTTGGTACCGAGAACCGTAATGCTCCTCCACCGCAAAAAGGAAAGGAAAAACCAATGGGGATCAAGAGGGTTGCAGGCTTGGCCTGAAACCGGCTCCTGATGAGAGTTGATAATAGTACTGGAAAGGGCTGGTATGGACAAGTATAGCAGCAAAGTTCACAGAGTGCACATGGAGCTTGGAGGCAAGCTTCTTTACTCTTTGAGAATCAAGACTCAGTTCCTTGAAAGGCTTCAGAGTGTGAGTGTTGTAGATGGTGCCACCCACACCCAAAAGAATGATGTGGAGAAGTAACGGAGGCTCCTTGCATTGGAGGATGTTGCAGAGGTCTTTGTGCTGTTCCTTTTCGACGTTCAGCTGGTTCTGAGGTCTGGCTGGTGTCCTTACATTACTTGATCTCAACGAGGTGGATGTCTTGCCGAGTTTTGCTGAGGTCTTTAGGTCGGTGCTATCTGGGATTGGTGGCTCTACTGGTTGCTGGCGGTGCTGCTGGGATGCCCCCAGTCTCCCTCAATTGCCCCCTGCCACTCCAAAGATTCCACCCCCCTACATTAGTTTGTTGTTTTTGTGTTTTTGCAGTAATGGGAGTGACCAGCACAACATCTGGGCATTCTATGCTCTTTTACTCTCTTCAAATGATTTTTTTGTTGGCAGCAGACTCTCCTGGAGTCCTTTGTAACCCAGACTAAATAATTGCCGCCTGTGCCATCTAGTATTTGAGGTTGGTTTTGTTAAAGTATGTAAATTCTATAAATAGTACATTACTTTATTCAACGTCGTCCGATGACAAGCAAGAGCAGCTTCACTGCCCCTGATTGCAACCAGGTCGACTTCCTAATAGTTAGGGCTCTTATCTTATGATAAGCTGGTGATCAGAGTGTGAGGGCTCTTACCATTATGATAAGCTGAAGTTCGAAATGTGAATTACGGCAGCAAAATTGTTGCCGCCAGATTTAGTATGCAGTGAACTCACAAGAGCACACAGGTTGTGTTCGTTCCAAATTGTGCATGATTAAAGATCAAAGGAATAGTGTTCAATTCAACCTAGAAAACATCTAGTGCGTTGTCCAAGACTGAAGACCATCCCTACTACAATCAGGTTGCCAGCAGGGAAGCAGGCAAGAAGGGGAAGGAGAAAATAGGAAAAAACATAAGGCCCCAGAAATCTAGAGTTCACAATCGCGACTACAAAGTTTGCCAGTAAAGAGTTTAGAAATCCAGCCCTCAGAGGTGGTTAAACCTTAATAAAACGTGACAAACTAAATGCGCTGCCCCCAAGCGCATTTGTCTAGAAACTAATTCAGCTAGGTCCCTTGCCACCAGTTTAGCACATTTAAAAACATGGCAGTGTACTTAAAAACGCATCTACCTAGCTAGCAGCTCGATCAAGTAAAGCTATCTCACTGTGAAGGCTTCAGTGCTGCTACTTGGCTGACCTTGGCATCTACCATGGACAACTTCTCTGCAGCTTCCAACTGCTGTGCTTTAGCCTCAGCAACCACTTCCTGCGCGTGTTAACCGTGGCACACAAAAATGTTATTCATAGAATCAACTGGCCCATTGCAGCTATACCCTTTATTTGCTTTTGCGAAATTTTGGCATTGCCACTTTGCTTTGCCAACGAAGGGAAGTGTTCAGGTGTAGCAGACAATCGATATTTGAACATTTTACTTTTGACAGGTCCCCATGCAAACATGCCCAATCCAGGGCAAATGAATCTCCACAACCCTGATCTCTTACTCTCTGGGAAAAGCAAACCAAAATGATAAACAGATCTGACATTGAAGGATGCGTAGCCAGAGTCACATCTAAAGGGAGCACAAGCGTCCATATGGTATAATGACCCTACCATACCACGGGCTGACCCTGTGCCAAGCCCTATGCCAAACATCCGTATGGTATAATGAGAAAAAGGGTTGGGGTGCTGATGCACATGTGTACCCTTTTCCTTCCGTATCGGCTGAATACCACTGCCAGCAGGATCTCATTTCCTCCCTGAGTGGGATATCTTTTTGAGGCCCTTGGAGCAACACTGATCCGGGAGGTCAATTCTTGGAAATGGATGCGTTGCCACTCAAAACAACACACTTCCAGTCTGTAGAAGGCTTTGCTCTCCCCCATTGTGTCAAAACAATATACTTCCAATCTGTGCAAGGCTTTGCTTTCCCCCACCTGGGACGCCTTCTCTAGGAACTTGGTATTGCTGAGCCGGGAAGTTACCCCGTCGTAATCTTTTTGCAGCTTCACGCGCTGCTTGTTGAGGCGACCCAGCTCTTTGTCAATGTCAAACAGGCCGGCCATGGGCAGCAACACCTATGTGTGTGTACGAGTATGTGAATATTGTGTGTGTTGTGTGTTTGCTTATGTATGAGTGTGTATATGTGTGTGCGTGTATGCGTGTGCACATACCTGTGTTTGAAGGTGAGTGTGTTTAAACAATCAGCTTTATGCAAACACACACACACATCAGCCGCAGCAGCACATCCACCAAAAGGCAAAGGTGGAATGAGCAGTTCTAGCATGACACAAAGCCTGTCAATGCCGAGTTGGTGGGAAACTTTAACAATCACGTAACAGAAATTGCCTATCAGATGCTCTATGATCTCGCTTGTCTTCTTCATCATGAGCATGACCTACACTCCTGCACGCACCAATAACCGTTGCAAAGCTGCACACAAGGTGGCACCACACACAACGGGAATTAGGTTAGCCCTTCCCCCTTTTTGAGCCTCTTGCTCTATTTATTCCCCTGCGCCCTGCGTCCTGAATCTTCTGTTTTGCCACAACGAGCCTCTTACACTTCACAGTGATGATCACATTGCGATTCAAGAGCCTGCAAGCCCCTCCTTGGTATTCCATCATTATCCTTTTATGATGGGAAAGTAAACCTAAACACTTACTATCCTTTAGTGTTTAGGTGGCTAAATACCCTGACCCAAAATAAAGAGTCACACGCATTGGCACGGTGGCAACAAGATGAGCTGTTTCATCCACCCGGTTTTCCCACACCACCACCATAATCATCACCTCCAGATTGATCTTTTGTGATTCAGTCTCTATAAGTCAGTCCATCAGTCCCTCACCTGCACCCCATCCTTTACAACTAAGCTGACATTAGGCAACGAATCAGCACTCGTCTCAGGCACAGAGGGAAGCAGGTGCATCTGGCTGGCGTCCATCCGAGCTAAGAGGCAGATGACCTGTGCGCAATTGTGTGTGCAAAAGTTAACAAAAGATTGCTTGTGCATGTTTTCGTGTTTATTTTTAGAGGCAGATGCCTGTGCGTGTTTGTGTGTGTGTCATTATACGTGGGGGTCACAGGCACGGAGGGAAGAATGTGTGTTCTTTTTTTTTTTTTTGGTGCATAATAGCAGGCATGTTAATAATTGCGATTTACTGGTGGGAGTCCAGTGCAACAGAAACAGACATCTGTAAACCTGCGAACTCTGCCCCGCGTTCCTTGTAAAGTCTTTGCACTGCGGGTAGAAAACTTGTTCCCAAATCGGCACAACAGTGTATACTTAGGGTTGGCCAGAACCGTATATGTACACCGTATATGACCGCCTGTTAGGTGACTTCTCTGCCAACAATACGTACATAGAGATAGAGTGTCATAAATATATATATAAATATTGTGTCACCATATATATATATATATATTGTCTGGCCAACCCTACATATACTACAGCATATCTTCCCTCCTGTATGCTCACTCTGCAGACATGTGATTGGGAGCGCAACTGAGGCATTGATGTTGCACCTTAAGGCTTTGCACCTGCGCTTACACACTAGTTTACTGCAAACCAGCAACAAGTGCAAAAGGGGTCATAAATACGTTTGTCAAAGCTTCCAGCTCACCATACCTCCCTCGATATTCAACGCCCAACCCTGTCGACCATCTTGACCAGCCTGTTTCAGTCCTTGTCTACATCATTTGCAGACTTCAAGAGTCCAGTGTTAAGAAGCATTGTAAGGAAGTGAAGGTCAGGTAAGCACAGTTATCTGAAACAAACACAAGCAAGCGTACCGGAAGCTCTGCTTCTAACGTCGCTCGCTCGTCGGCATCCTCCACCACGACGGACCCCCCAATTTTCTTCCCTGTCTGCGTGCAGAAATGCAGAGGAGGCATCATGGTATATGATCATCAAACAAGAGTCGTATCACAAAGTTTCAGGTCGGCAACAATGCTTTTGATGTGCACGTACCAAGATTCTAGGGCAGCAAGAGCAGAGGGGCAGGTTTGTGTGGGCGTGGGTGCAGGATCTTGTGGGCTCATACTGAGGACTGGCTTCCTCATATCCTGCCAATTTTGTTCACTCTCTATGGCACTTAATCTGTGCTCAAGAGAGGGGGATAAGCCCCAGTCCTGGCCCGCAGCAAAGCAGAGTGCAAACTTCCCACTTCCCACAGGAGGAGAGCCTGCACCAAATTCAAGGAACCCAGTTGCACCGAACCCATTGCCTGACAACTCCACACCTCACCCACAGATGTCCCACTCATACATACCTCCACGTTGTACTCTGCCCGCGCGTTCCGGATCGCCCGCACCACCCCTTGCAAGGAAGCCCAATGTGACACGGAGCGAGCACACGCAGGAGCAGCTTGTGCAGGCCACGAGGCGGCTATTAAGGCCTCTCCTGTCAAAGCAACGCGTTATGTGTTGCTTAATCAATACCATTGCGTATGTCCACCCCAATGCACGGTACAGAGCACATGCACACAGGAGCAGCTCGTAAGGGCCACAGGGCAGCTATTGAGGCCTCCTTTGCCATGGTAACGTGTGTTGCATTTGTCAGTGCCTTCATGTAATTGTATGCAACACACAGGGGGTGTACCAGGAGCAGCTTGCATGGGCCTTTGGACGACCATTCAGGCTTGTGTGATTCAACCACGTGTAATCTCTGTGCCGCAAAACTTGCTGTGCCCAATGATTGTGTGCACAACACAAACTCACGTACACGTATGCAAGCACACGACCTTACATGGACATACACATAGACACACACACATGCACTCAAGCACACACACACACACGCACACACAGGCACACACACCACACCTGTATGGGGCAGCGCCTGCCACAACTCCTCCGTAACAAAGGGCATGAAAGGATGCATGAGCTTGAGTACACGGTCATATACGTACACAGCCACAGCCAAAGACTGCTGAGCCTCAAGGCTACCTAAGGGGCGGGACTTGCTGGATTCAATGAACCTGCGCATGTGTGTGTATGTGCTTGTGTGCATGTACATACATGTGTGTTTGTGTGTATAAGTGTGTGTGTGCATGGTTTTGCTTGGAAAAGCTTGTGCAATTGTGTGTAAATATGTGTATTAGTGTCTTGCAAAGGAAATGATTGGGCGCGCATTGCCTGGGGTGTGCATGCATAAGCATCAACAAGAATGCACACAGGAGGCCTCAGAAAGCATAAATTTTGGACGACATGTTACTTTCCAATGAAAATTATATATTCAAATTCCTGACGTCATCAATTGGTAAAAATATGGGTCAAATTGGGGAGGGGGGGGGGGTGTGGAGTGGTCCCCCGGTGGGATTTTTAGTTTTGGGGGGGGTCTCCAGTTTTGTTCTGGACAACCTCCACGGAATTCTAAATATATCATCGGAATCCTTAGCTCAAGCCCAGTCAATTGCTACCCTTTTGGAGCAAATTGGGTAAAAGAGGGGGTCTGTGGAAATGTCCAAGTGTCAGAGGCACACATGCTCGGGTGCAGGCCGCAGGGTGCGTCAAGCCACTGGAGCAGCAATTTACTCCAAACTTCCAGGACTGTGCCAGCATGAGATAGTCACTAATATTTTGAAGAAATGGAAGCAATGTGGGGCTGTGCAAGCCAGGTGTGGGTGCCTGGTAGGTCATGTGTGCATGGGCCCGTATCTCAGTCATTGCCCCATAACTCTGCAACAGTTCAGTTTCAGGTCTTAGTGAGTATGCAGATGGATGCAGAATTCAAAAAGGAGCAGATTGGTTTCCTTTTTGCCTGGGTGGGGGCACTGGAAGGGGGGTTTGGGGGGTGGGTGGTCCCTCAGAGGGGTCCACCCCATAAACTGGACATGCCTTCGAAAAAATCAACAGCCTCCTGATGCACAAGCCAATTATTCAAATGTATGATCTGCTTTTATACTCAATACGCAAGCAATTGTGAAGGGTTTTACTGGCCGCATACGTGATAAACACGCACTTGCAACTTACAGTTTTGGGAGTGTGGAATAACTATTGAAGCAGTACATTACTCTTGAGAGGTTAAAACGCGAGAGCAAGTGTGAGTGTCGGTGGGTAAAAACTACATTCAGCTGATTGGCTCAACCAAAAACATGTTTGAACCAGACACTGAACTCATCTAGCATTTGAAATAGTCTGTGCCAACCACCGCATGTAACACACACACAGGCACACACACACACACACACACACACACACACACACACACACACACACAAACACACATCACTTTGCCCTGCAACCAGCCTGCCACCCACCAGTCAGCAAATTCGTCCCAGAAGAAGTTGTAGGTAGCCACGCCTGCCGAGTTGAAGTCGTACTTGTCATGTCTCTCCGTCACTTCATCAACCACCTGTATCCGCGGGTGTGTGTGTAATTTGCACATTTTTTATGAGCACAACCTTTTTCGTCAGTGTGTTTCCACCATCTTCTTGCATACGCCCAATCTGTTGCAAGCAACTAACATTGCTTGCAGGGGTCAGCACAGGCGTTGGAACATCGACTGGCACTTACAAACAAAAAGAAAGAGAGGAATTACTATGTTTAAAACCGATTATCAACCTTGTTGTACTTGCGTGCAACTCCATGCACAAGCTTTCATGCACAGGTGACAAAATGCTGGTGCGTCATGTATAGTCCGCATGCACCTGCTTGAAACTTTGAGCGAGTGTGTGCACAAAGCAGGGGTGCCAGGCTGTCACGTGCCAGAGCACACTGCAGGCGAGTACATTCATAGCGTGAACGTAAGCGTACGTGTGTAGATATGTTGTCCTAGCTGCTTGAGGCGATTCTGCCTGGGTAACTATTTGTATAAGTCTATGATTCCCTTACATGTGCACATTAAATGACAGGAGCTGTGAAGCTTGGCACGTAAACACGTTCACACACACACACGCACACACAAGCTCATACACATGCCTATACCTGGTGCACGCGGCTCACGATCCACCTCTCTGCCAGCGGAAGTGCTTGCAGTGCTTGAGGTGTGCTAAAGTCAGCGGCTGCTAGTTGCACATCAAGAGCTTGTCCAGCCTCTGCGCTGCCTGTGCAAGTCGTCAGCAAGCGGAATTTTTGTCGCATTCAAAGTTCCAACCACATCGCACATGATGCCTATCACTTGCGATGAAACGCACATTGCAAATGGCACACGTCAGTGTGCAACCAAATATGCATCACGAATTACGGGGGAGTCGAGTGGGGTAAGAATGAGAAGCAAGGCAGCGATAGCTCAAGGCAGCCTCTGACTAGCCTCTGACTGGCCTAATCTATTTTTTCAGGAGGGTTCCTTTACAGGTTAAGCAATTGTGTCGGCTGGGAGCGTTGCACACCTAACGACTAACACATTATGAATTATCAAAAAGGCAACATGCAGCCTTTTCAAAGGCAGCACTGCCATAACGAAGCAGGCCGAGGCCTGGGCCTGAGGAAAAACAACAACAGAACAAGGGAGCGGCAAGACTACAATGACCATGACAGAGCAGACCTGCCCCTGCATCACCCACCCACCAGCAAGCTCTGCGTCGCTCATTCAGAGCAGCAGAAATAGAAACAACGCAGACCTCTACGTACCCCACCCCCCTCCCCTTAAACACCGGCTCCCTATAGACCCGGCTCTGTCCATCAGGAGCAGCATTTGCACAGTGGGCTCCACGCAATACCCACCAGCAGACTTGGCCCTGTCCATCTGGAACAGGATGAACTTGCCCGCATTCCACAGCTTGTTGGTGAAGTTGCGATTGCCGGTGATCCGGTCCAAGGACAGGTTGAGGTCCTGACCTGGCCCGGTGCCTACAGGCAGTTGAGATCAAACACGCTTTTACGTAACTAATGAAGTGAACAATGAAGCGGTCATCAGCCCAGCTGCTAGAATGAGTGAACAATGAAAAGGTCATCAGCCCAGCTGCTATAATGGCAGCAGCTTTATTCTGCTGCCGTTCTAGAGCAGCAGTTCTTCAGAAAATCTGTTCCAGCTGAGGGCCTTTGCACTCAAGATGGTTGTGATGCACTCGAGATGGTCATGATGCACTCGAGATGGTCATGATGCACTCGAGATGGTCATGATGCACTCAAGATGGTCATGATGCACTCAAGATGGTCATGATGCACTCAAGATGGTCATGATGCACACAGGATGGTCATGATGCACACAAGATGGTCATGCTACAAGGTGCTGACCTGACTGACCCAGTCACAGTCATGACTCATGGTCGATCAAGGCAGCAAGGTCGATCAATGAGAGTGTGATTCTCATTCAGGCAGTGGCTGCTTTCGAATACCAATGTAGGTACTACGTTTTGACAAGCCCTGCCAATTTCACAAGAAATCCTCTCAGCTCCAGGTCCGGTGACTGTAAGGGTCGAACAAGGCAGTGGCTGCTCATTATCACAGCGACGTAGCTTCTGAGAGTTGATAAATTATGCTGATTCCATGGTGAACCTGCTCATATCTGGGATTGCATGAGTGCTACATTGTAGCCAGCTCAAACTTGGCAAGGTATACACTGGAACAATGGGCGTTCACACCATTGACTATGGCAACGGTACTCATGCATATTGAACGGTGGCTGCACGTACATGCGACAGGGTGTACAGCAAGGCCTAAGGTTGCGCCACATAACACGCGAGTCACGAATCCTCGTGCTGAAAGCTGGGAATTGAAGGCAGGAGCACACTCATAAACACACACAAACACTAACACGCGTGCACACACACAAGCCACAGATACATCCACTTCCACACAGGTCAACACACCTGTTGCCATGGTGAAACGCAAAGCGTCGGTGCCGTAGTCTTTAATCACCCCCAACGGGTCGATCACGTTTCCTAAACTCTTGGACATCTGTACGGCCAAATTGACCCAGATCAGAGGATTAGATGGCTCATTGTTTGTAAAAGTGTAGCAGCAGTCAAGTCGAGGGAGTGTGGTGGTATGAGATAGTCAACGCCAGGCCTTTCTTGCTTATGTCTAGCTGTGAGCACTTGTACGACAATAATCTGATAAGGGATTGGCCTCCTGGACGACTCCACAAAGAGGAGACTTTCCAGCATGTCGAGGATGATAGCACCTGTCAATGTGCCATGTCATCAGCTTTACTTAGTTGCACTAAGACGTCCCGGCAAAAGATGACGCAGAACCCTTACTTACAATTATATCCGGCAACTTCAGCTTTCCCCCATAAATACGCATGCAATTAATGGCAAATTGTGAAAAGCCACGCAAGCCACCCGCATGGCGGTGCAAATGTTTACCACAAACAATTCCTGCATGGATTCTTACACACAAGTGTAGACTGCATGCATGTCCCGCACATGACCGTACAAACACTTGAGAGCTTCCATGCCCATAAATACGCATACCGGTACATATAATGCAAATCTGGTTTGGTTCAAGCCAAACCTGCAGCAGATCACCAATAACGCTTTCAGCAGCACAAACACACACAGATACATACACACTTTGCAACCAGGACATGCCAAGGGCAGGAAGATGGGCCAACACGTTTTGTTAGTGGAATGACTGCTGGTTAGATGGGCTAACAAGTTTTGTTCGTGGAATGACTGCTGGTGAGCTTGGCCTTGTGTTCTTGTCATCACAATCCACTGTGCGAAATTAAAAGGCAAAAGCTTGTTATCACCCACATATCACCAAACGCGCTTGCACACGTTTCTCACAACCTAGCGTACCTTTCTGCCCTTGTCATCTCGAACTAAGCCATGCAAGAACACGAGGCTGAAAGGAGCCTGGCCTGTGAACTCAATGCCCATCATAATCATGCGAGATACCCAGAAGAACAGGATGTCGTGGCCTGTCTCAAGGACCTGCACTCAAGTTGTGTGTCATACACAAATTAATCACTGAGATCGCTCTGCGTCACATATTACGCTAATGCAAGACATCCGAAAGGGTCAGGATGTTGTTGTTTGCCTCAAGGCAACCAAGACACAGGATGCGCTGTGAAAGTAGTTCATGCTCGACACTCATTACGTCATGAGCCTCCATGCGTCATACACTGTAGTGACAGTGCACAGTAAGCTGTGCAGTTCACGCGGATGAAGACGTGTGCAAGTAACGGTGCAAAACTGCATCAGTACAGAGCATTGCATGATCATCTGAGAACCCCAAAAAACACAGTTGTTTGTTCTGCAGGAGTGTTAAGTACGTAAACACAAAGTGTACGCACGCACAAACACACACAGCCCCACCTGTGTAGGATAAAACTGCTTGAGATCAGACGCATCCGCATTGGGCCAGCCTAGGGTGCTGAAGGGCCACAAGCTGGAGGAGAACCAGGTGTCTAACACGTCCTGGTCTTGGAGCAGGGATAGACTGTCAGCCTGCGTGTATTTTTTGGTGAGTTTAAAGTGTGTGTGAATGAGTGTTGATATGTGCAGGGGGGAGGAAGCGATAAGGCAAGGCAAAAACAAGGCGACGAGGTACGACAAGCCTATAGAGAAAAACAATCTTTTTTTTCGGACAATGCCGCAGACAAGTCAGTTAGTAAGGAAGGATGGTGCACTTTTCACCATACATGATGCATATGCTGACAAGCCCACACTCTTGCACTCTGTACACACACTTTTTTTTGTACACAAGCACACAAGCCTGCACACTTCAACCATCTCAGATGAAACAGCTTGTGCTTTCGCGTGCACCTCCACCCCCATTACTCACCCTCACGCACAGGCAGACACACACATTACACACAAGCGTAGGTGTGCAGCTCATGCTTTCTGCAACCCGTCTACCTGCTCACGCACCACGCACGTGTTCACCACGCAAACTCATACATGTGTGCACACTCAAGCACCTCACATACCATCTCAGGCTGTGCAGCCCGTGCTTTCTCGTACGCCTCTGCCTCATTACGAGCCACCACGTACGTGTCGCTGTCGCCTTTCTCTGAGGCCTGTGCGGCAGCTGCGTTGGGGAATACATACCACACAGGGATGCGATGGCCCCACCACAGCTGACGGCTGATACACCAGTCCTGCATGGATATATGGTACACATAGATACACACAAGATATCACTTTTTTGTCACAATGTGTAAAGCGGTGGTGTACATTATGCGTTCAGTGCAAAGGACCACCACTGCCACTAACAGCTGATGCTCAAATCCTCTGCTACGCACAACGCACACAAACAGCGCGCACACACCCACAAGTGCGGACAAAAGCAGTGCATTCACACACATGCACAAACACGCATGTATGCACACGGCGCACGTACATAACGTAACACACATATCCACAGAGCACTCACACCGCGCAATGCACATGAACAACAATGCATAAGCACGAGGCCATAACTCATCTCTGCATTGCGCACAATGGCCACCATCAACCACCTTGATGTTCTCCAGCCAGTTGTTGTAGATCTTCTCAAAGCGATCTGGCATGATGCGCACGCTGCCGTCAGCCACCGCAGCCAGCGCAGGCCTTGCAAGGGGCTCCATGCGCACAAACCACTGGTCGCTGATGAGGGGTTCGATGATCTCACCAGATCGCTGAGATCTTGGGGCCCTGCGTCGAGAGAAAGGGATAAAGGTGGAAAATGAATTAGGCTTTGAGGGGCTGTCAATTGCTGGCTTTAGGTGCTCCTTCTTTTTATCATGCTGGATGTGTCAACACTACCAGCACAGCTTCGTTTCTTTTTCTTATAACATGCTGCATAGGGAAATGTACTTTGTGGTGCGGGTGTGTGTATTTGTGTGTGCGTGTGTGTGTGTTTGTGTTGCATGTATGTATGTGTGCGTGTGTGTGTGCATGTGCATGTGCATGTGAGTGGTGTGTGTGAGAAAAGACAAGGTATGGTGAGTGTGTGTGGGGGGGGAAAGGGGGCGCGAAGACCATTGCTTACTGATAGGGAATGTGCAAATCGTTGAAACAATCCCACCAAGTTGCAGTGACTGCGGCGGTAAGCATAATGGCGGCATGACATGCTTTGAAAGACTTGGCACACGTTTCCTTTCAGTATGAGCAGGCTAAGAGCTAAGGAAATGCCATGTTGCAGGCATCATAGAGTAATGACACATTGGTGTGGCAATTTTCAGACCAGAAAAAACTGAGGACCCTCACCTGAAGGCGCGCAGCTTAATTTGCAAAAAGCAATGTAAAATAAAGGTCTTCAGCACATAAGTGTTGAATGTGCTAGATACCGAAGGTCGACAAAGGAAGGATTGTCAAGACACAAAAACACATAGAAACACACCCACGACCTCACGCACAGACTTGTACCTGATGGTGTAGTTTTCCTTCTTGATGGCAAGGCCTTGTGCCTCAATGTCCGCCCACAGAGCCTTGCGCGCCTCGAAACGGTCCATGCCCTCGTACTTGCCCGCTGCAGCATTCAATGTGGCATCCTGTGTATGTATGCACCCACACACACAGTAATCCTTTCTGCCCATGTGTACAGAGACTACACACCCTTGTGCTTGCCTGCTGCAGCATTCAGCACGGTTTCTAACAGTCACATACACACGCCCTTTGCCAATTTCAATTTCACGGCCTCAGCAATGATTTCAAACGTCAAGTTTCGGCATGACAATAAGATGCTTGGCACGTTGCAGCACTAAATAAGCACAAAGGACTCAGCGCTAGAAATCATGAAGAAGGTGCACAGTTCTGCAAGTCATTGTGGACGCGCACATACACACACACATATAACTGACGGGCTTGCAAACAGGGGCCATGCTGAGATAGGTAACTCATTCGTTTTATATTCTACGGGCACCCACCTCACCTTGTTCATGATGTTAATAGTCTCCAGGTTGAAGCGCTTTCCAATCTCATAATCATTGGGGTCGTGCCCTATGTGTGCGAGTGTGTGTGTGTGTGTGTGTGTGTGTGTGTGTGTGCGAGTGTGTGTGTGTGCGAGTGTGTGTGTGTCTGTGGGTATGTACATGTATGTGTATGCTTGTGAGTGTATGTGTGTTTATGTGTGTGTATGTATGTATATGCTTGTGTGTGTATGCACGTGCAACACCTCCCACCTTGTCCTTCATACATAGGATTATGTGCGGCATACATTTTATTTTGCGCAGCCACATTCAGATGTATGTCTCATGACTGTCACATTGCATAAAACGCAGGTTGCTAGCTCTCGTGTGCTACTCATCCGCAATAGGGTAGGTACGCTGGCCAACGATACCTTCATTTCCCTACAGCTTGTACCTTAAACACCCCTATTACTCCCTCTCTGCGAGCCTCAGTCTTTCTTTGCTGTCCTGCCTGTCAGCAGTTGTATGTCCCTTAAAGAAAATGCCCATTAGAAACCTTGACGAACATGGCCTTCAGAACAAGTCACCATCAACAGCAAACTAATTCCACCTAATTACGCTTTGCTATCAACATACACGCAGGCACACTGGCACCTGTCAACTAATAAACAACACCATATATTTCATTCCATAGCATCCATATCCTACACTGGCACTTTCTTTCTATTAATTTGCTGCAAATGTGTTAGACGAAAAAGTGCGTTCACACACACACACATACACACACACACACACACACACACACACACACAAACAAGGCACATCACAAGTACAACATACATACACAGACAAGGCACTTGAAGTGCTACCTCTCTCTGACCTGGTGTGATCTTGAGGGCGCCCGTACCAAACTCGCGGTCCACGTACTCGTCTGCCAGCACTTTGATGCGGCGTCCCACCATGGGCACCACACACTCACGCCCAATTAGGTGCTT
>Ga0307948_1001432_pt1 | contig 16966 bp, 22 predicted proteins | sample OrgLakmetagen280_FD_201824 | JGI IMG/M metagenome (GOLD analysis project Ga0307948, IMG submission 201824) | Saline water microbial communities from Organic Lake, Antarctica - #280 | ecosystem: Environmental > Aquatic > Non-marine Saline and Alkaline > Saline | place: Antarctica: Organic Lake...
TCAACGCTTGCCTCCCGGATGGCATGCTTGGAACGCTGCTGCTCGCGCGCAACATCGTCCTCCCGCTTCTCCCGCGGGATGGCACGCACATACCTTTGCCTACCCAGAAATTATAACATTAATTGATTTTGCAATTGCGCACAAATGCGCACCGGCTCTCACCGGAATAATTTCCCGCTTGCGCACCCGATTGCGCACCCCAATTTCAAGTGTAGCAAAATATTCATTGCGCGTCTCCATTGCTCCAAAAAAGATAATTAAAGCGCAATGGTCAAGCGTTGGTACGGTATTTATTATTCCCTTGTATTTATTATTCCCTTGAATTTTTATATTGAGCTGCACATTATGATTTGACGTGGACCTTTGACGCACCCTACAACAAACACACGCATGCGAAACATATCACGCAAGTTAAACACATTGACGTATTTGTTTCTCACAGAGGATCTGGCTGTTCTCACTCCCATCATCTGTCTTAAGTTCTGCTCTCCCATGGATCACTTGGTATGCGTATAGATGTATAAATATATGTTTCTGTTCTCTCCACCCTCTCCTTTGTGCCACCTCTCCCACCTAAATTGCGGCATAGGAAGCAATGCGTTTGCACATAGCTACTCACGTGCAGCAGGGAACATCTAAGCTGCCCTAGCAGGCATACTAAACCCTCTACCCTGTGTGCCCACCTTTGTGTGTAGATACATGAGCAAGAAGGTATGATAACACTGCAGCAACAATGGCCATAAAAAGTCAAGCGGAAGACACACGTGTATTTAGATATGTCGAAGGCACAATAACCCTAACCCTAAACCTGAAACACTCTGCCGCAGCAATGGCCATAAAAGGCAGAGCATAAGACACACATGTCTCTAGACATGTGTGTGTATGTGTGTGTGTTCATGTGAGTGTGGAGCAGGGAGCATAGGAGGTTGTTTAAAAAGCTGTGGGGCAACAACAGTAGAGCAGCGATACACTTTATTTTTGTCTGTAGGACTGTGGAGCAGGAGGCTAAGAAGAGCGCCCGAGAAGCTGCAGCTGCCGCGACTAGAGCTGCAAAAAGGGAGGCTGCTGTGCGCCAAAGCGAAGAAGCAACAGAGGTTGATGAGGAAGGTGGGTGATACGCATGAACATGCATAAACTCGCACAGTCGCACAAACAGACACTATTAGTCACATAAACTTGCACACTTGCACCAACAGATACTATAAATCACACATATGGTTGCATAACAAAGTAGGATGAGCTTGCTTGCATGCGCCTGCACGTACACAATACGCCTTCATGCACACAGTAGTGCACACAAACCAGTAATTCTCTGAAATGCTCCATCAAACAGCACACACCCACACCTACACACACACACACGAACACACATATGCAGGGGGCACTGAGCAGGGGGAGGGGCAGGGGGCAGGCCAACAGACTGGCACCAAAGTCAAAGGCACTGGTGTTGGTGGTGGTGGTGGTGGTGGTGGAGTTGGGAGGATGAAGAGTGGGACGGGTCCTGGCACTGCTACGAAGCCACCTATCAAGCCAGCTGTGGTGTTCCGCGATGATGAGGAAGGAGGAAGGGGGGGGGACGGAGGGGGGGAGGACGACGGGTTTGTGGGATTAGAGACACAGAGTAAGAGGCAAGCGGCAAAGAAGGCGAGCCGGGCGTGGGTTACGCTGGGGCATGGGGGGCAAGATAAGAGGAAGGTGGGTTGTGTGTAGGGGGGTGTTGATGGAGGGAGGGGAGGTGGTGTGTGCTGTGCATACGGATTTGCAGAGGGTATAGCTTGGCGTGGATGGTGCTGGGGGGTAGAGGCTAAAGGTTGGGATTCGCTGGCCTATACCCCCCAGCATGGAGTGGGTGAGGTTTATCGTGTTTGTGTGTTGTAGAAATCCGGCTGTCAGTTGTACGCGTTGTGTGTGCATGTACATGTGTATTTGCTTACACGCACGTACATACAATCTTATCATCTGCGCGCGTGTGTGCTCCTGCATATGTGCAGGGTAAACGAGCAGCAGGAGAGATGAGTGAGGATGCAGAGGGCAGTGCAGAGGCTGAAGAGGAAATTGGAGAGGGAGGTGCTGCGAAGAGGCGGAGGGTGTCCTCTGGAGCTGCGGGGGGTGGCGCCAAACAGCTCAGGAATCAGGTGGGCGGGGGTGACATGCCTTTTGCCTGGTTACTGTATGGTTTGTTCAATTAGAGTCGCAATACAGAGCAGGGTGTGTTCTGGAGCTGCAAAACAGCGCCAAACAGCTTTGCCTGATTATTTTATGGTTTGTTCAAGTAGAGTCGCAATACAGAGCAGGGTGTGTTCTGGAGCTGCAAATCAGCGCCAAACAGCTCAGGAAGCTGGTGGGCAGAAGTGTTGTTGTTTTGTACTACCTGCTTGCTCCATGTCAAACTTCTGTTTGAGAAGGTTGCAAAAAGTGTTTTTAACATTCTGGTTGTGTGGAGATTTGCAGAGTGTGGTTTTATGGTCTTGTGTGGGAAGGGCTGCAAACACCTATAAGAAGCAGAGTTTCTTTTGAGATGTTCCTAGGGAGTGGTGCTAAACATCACGTGAATCAGGTGTGGAGGGGCCATTTCATATTGCATCATGTGTCAATTTTCATAAGCCATGAGCCATGAGCTAATGTATGAGTAGGAAGCCATGAGTAGGAAGCCATGAGCCATAAGCTAATGTATGAGCTAATGTATGAGTAGGTTGCCACTGCGAATTGGGTGAAAATTCAGTGCTGGCGCTCACAAGCTCATTTGTTCACAGCACCCACACCTGACATGCGTTGTGTGCCAAACCCACTGCAGCCTGGCGTGCTGCTGCGCAAGCACAAACTGGACGTGGTCAAGGCCTTGATGCTGTGGGGTCTGCCGCCCCACATCGACCTAACCCAGCCCCTGGTCCAGCACACCCTCCTGCCAGCCAACAAGCCACCGGCGTGTGCACGCCCTCCTGCTCTAATGCCACCTCCCGCCAAGCAAGAAGCGCATGCAGCCCTTCTGCCACCTCCCCCAAGCAAGTCAGAGGTGCATGCTTCCCTACCACCTCCAAGCAAGTCAGAGGTGCATGCTTCCCTACCACCCCCAAGCAAGTCAGAGGTGCATGCTTCCCTACCACCTCCAAGCAAGTCAGAGGTGCATGCTTCCCTACCACCACCACCGTCTTCTCCCCTTGGGGCCGGTACTGCTGATGCGCAGATAGTGGCGCCCCTCGTCAAGCAAGAAGATACTGCCTTCCCAGCACCATCTGCTCCTTCTAAAGAAACGTGCACTGCCGTCACAGGAGAGACAAAGGTGCCAACAGGAGCAGGGGCACAAGCCGCAGCAGCACCAACAGCATCAGCTCCTGCAGAGTTAGCACTATCGCAAGCAGCAGTAGCAGCAGCAGCAGTACCACCAGCACCAGCACAAGCATCAGCAGCAGCAGCGGCAGTACCAGCCGGAGCTTTAGTTGCCACAGGCCCTCCTGCATTTCAGTGCACTGCTGCCTCAGGCCTCAAGATTGTGCGCCAGGCACTGGAGCTTCCAGACAACATGCTGCAGGTGTGTGTGTATGTGTGTATGTGTGTATATGTGTGTACTTTCAGACAACATGCTGCAGGTGTGTGTATGTGTGTGTATAAGTGTGTAATTTCAGACCGCGTGCTACAGGGGTGTGCTTGTGTATATGTGTGTACTTTCAGACAACATGCTGCAGGGGTGTGTGTGTATGTGTGTATGTGTGTACTTTCAGACAGCGTGCTACAAGTGTGTGCTTGTGTGCTGAAGAGAGGGTAATGCGTGGATCGGTGCTGGGTAATGGGCATGGGCATGGGCATGGGCATGGGCATGGGCATGGGCATGTGTTGCTTCGTGTTGGTCAGGCAAATGGGCAGACATGTGACTTTTAAACATGATGCACAGGTCAGGTAAACGGGCAGAAATGTGACTTTTAAACATGATGCACAGGTCAGGTAAATGGGCAGAAATGTGACTTTTAAACATGATGCACAGGTCAGGTAAACGGGCAGAAATGTGACTTTTTAACATGATGCACAGGGCATTGTTAAAAAAGAGGGTTGTGTGTATGTTTTAAACGCTGCTTCCCATGCCTGGCTCTAGGCATGAACGCAGCAGGCGTAGGGGGCAAAACTGCATCCATTGCACTGAGTACATTGCACGTTCATACACTGCACTGAGTACATTGCACTTTCATACATTGCAGTCATGCTGCTCAGGTTCATACACTGCACTAAGTACATTGCACTGAGTACATTGCACTCCTGCATCCATTGCACTGAGTACATTGCACTTTCGTACATTGCACTTTCAAACACTGCACGTTCATACATTGCACTTTCATACATTGCACTGTCATACATTGCACTTTCATACATTGCAGTCACGCTGCTCAGGTGCTGAAGAGCCTCCCTCCATGTCATGCTTGGACATCAGCTTACAAACGCAGCAAGCACGAGGGGCAAGATCATCATCATCATTGCCCTTCGTACACATTGTACTCCTTATTCTTCTTATTATTCTTATTCTTAATTTTTTTCTTATTTTTCAGGCACTGGACAACCTCCCTCCCTCTCGCGCTTGGGCATCAGCCCAAGACGTAGCAGGGGTGTGGGACAAAGTCAGGCACGGCTTCCTCAGCTTACAGGCAAAGAATGATGGCGCACTGCATGGCACCGTGCTGGAGCTGCTAGCCCTCATGCATCAGCTGGAGGAAGGTACGGTGCGCAGTCTGATAGGCTTCATGCAGTAAGCTCGTGAAGTGTGTGTGCATATGTGTGCGTGATAAGCTGCTGGCCCTCATGCATCAGCTGGAGGAAGGTACGATGTGCAGTTGAATAGGCTTCATATAATAAGCTTGTGGATGTGGAGGCTCGTAAAGTGTGTGTGTATGTGTGTGTGATAAACTGCTGGCCCTCATGCATCAGCTGAAGGAAGGTACGGTGCGCAGTCTGATAGGCTTCACGCGGTAAGCTTGTGGATGTGGGGGCTCGTGAAGTGTGTGTGTGTGTGTGTGTATATGTGTGTGTGATAAGCTTATGAGAGGCTCCCGTTTGGGCATTTGCCAGCTGGAAGAGGGTGTGTGCTATGCCCTCCTTTTCACAAGTCTGTGAAAAAAACCAACTGCTTGTTGATTTGGTGGAGGAGTTTTACGGCACCCGGTACAAAAGTGACTCCTTTTCCCTATTAATGTGGGGAGTAGTTATTCACTGCCTGCGTAGTTTTTTACATTTTTTTGATCAGGCCCAGGATTGGCTGGCTCTCTTGTACTAGCATGAGGGAGGTGCGCCTTCTGCCATGTTCATTCTCTACCCTGTTCTCCTGTGGTTATGGTGCTCTGGTCAAGAAGCTGCTTTGTCTCATGCAGCAATTGAAAGAGAACAGCAGATGTTGCAATAAATGGAAGTGGAACGTAGTAACACCGCAGTGACAAGATGTTGCAATAACTGGAAGTGGAACATAGTAACGACGTACGTTGTGTAGAAGAATAAGCTGCAAAACACTCGTCACAAACAAGAGCAACTATGAAGTGTTTACTCCAATTGTACAATGCCACAGTGGCCTTCCACGTGTGACGACCTTGCAGAGTCTGCAGCTGAAGTGTTAACTCCAATTGAACAATGTCACAGTGGACTTCCACGTGTGACGACCTTGCAGAGTCTGCAGCTGAAGTGTTTACTCCAATTGTACAATGCCACAGTGGCCTTTCACGTGTGACGACCTTGCAGCGTCTGCAGCTGAAGTGTTTACTCCAAATTTACAGTGCCACAGTGGCCTTTTAACGTGTGACGACCTTGCAGAGTCTGCAGCCGCTAAGAGGAAACGGCCTGGACAAGGGACGGATGGCACTGAGGAGGGTGGGGTACTGTCACGCAAGCAGAGGGGCAGCTACGGCACGCACCAGCCCACCTGTCCGTGTGCGGTGTGTATGGCGCGGCGGAAGAAGCGTGAGAGCCAGGAGGTGAGAAAAGTACAGGAAATGCACAAGTTACGGCACGCACCAGCTCGCCTGTACTTGTGCGGTGTGTGTGGCGCGGCGAAAGAAGTGCATGAATTAAGGGGTTAGATATATAGGAAGCGTATAGGCACGTGCCAGTGGACCAAATGGAGGTAAGCAAAGGCATTTCATTGCTGCATGAAGTTCAATTCATGTTCAGGACAAAGCTTGGCTCTTTTATCAGTTCATGTTCAGGACAGGGCTTGGCCCTTCCATCAGTTCATGTTAAGGACAGTGTTATACTTTATAGCGGAGGACTTATCTACTGTCGACAAGCTGACGCGCCCTTTTATTCCATACTACAAACACCAAAAGAAAAATGCTGCCAGTTTGACCATCTCGGAGTTCATGTTCAGGACAGAGCTTGGCCTTTCTGTTTCATACTACAAACACCTAAATATAAATGCTGCCAGTCTGACCAGAAGTTTCAGTGCAGAGCATTATGGACTGAAAGAAAGCGATAGGGATGCTTTTGATCCACGCCATGCTAGTTGCAAGTGCAGCTGTTGGAGAAATTGCTGATCGTCGTTGGCTGATTTGTAGGCAAGAGTGGACAATACAGCATTATGCAACTTGGATGCCCCGTGCATTGTATCTGTTGAATCAGGTTGGCAGCGATTTTGTTCTATATGAACAGTGAGCAGATCGCGTTGCTGCCTGCAGCAAGGCACAACACATACACCCCCCCAAACAGCCTCATCATTAAAAAGCAAAACCTAACTTACTTTTAAATGTTGCATTTCAGACCGCTGATCTGTTAAAAGGTCTGCAAAAGCCATCAGGTGGTGAAGCCATATCTCACGCTCCTCTCAACCCTGGTCTCCTTCTGTGTGCATATATGTGTGTATGTGTGCGTGCAGGGAGGTGGGGGACAAAAGAAGGCTGGGGACGAGAGGCGTAGTGATCGTCAGACCAATCAAGGCATCAGGAGTAATCCCAGTCCCGCTCCCAGCGCTACTGCAGCAGCCGCAACTGCTTCAACAGCAGCTGTGCCATCGGCGCCCGGAGGAGCAGCAGTTGGAGCAGCGCCATGCAAAGCACCAGATGAAGACGGGACGCTGGAGGACGCAGCAGGAGAAGGAGCAGTGGCACCATCTACAGCAGCAGCAGGAGCAGCAGCGTGTTCTGAGGGGGGTATCGCGGAGGAGGACGCGAAGGATGAGAGTGCGACAGAAGACGATGAGCCACCGCACGATGAAATCCCCGGCTCCTCTGTGCAGGGTGTCAAGAGCAGCTCCTTAGCACTCAGCCCTGACCCTGCTCAGACCCTCCTACCCCCTGCTAACAACGAGCAGCAGCAGCAGCAGCAGCCTGGTGTTATGCTAGAACAACAGCAGCAGCAGCAGCAGCCTGGCGTTACGCTAGAACAGCAGCAGCAGCAGCAGCAGCAGCAGCCTGGTGTTACGCTAGAACAACAGCAGCTGCAGCAACAGCAGCAGCAGCCTGGTGTTGCGCTAGAACAGCCGCAGCAGCAGGAGCAGCAGCAGCAGCAGGGGGTGGGGGGGCACCAGGCTGAGCCGCAACAGCATGGAGGGGAGAATCAGGCGGGACCGCAGCACGCAGAGCAGCTTCAGTGTGCTCTGGACCACCAAGTAAAGCAGCAGCAGCAGCAGCTCAGTGTGTTCACATTTGAGTGTAGGCAAACTAATGCGATGCTGGAGGGGGGGGTGCAAGACACAGCAACGTGCCAAGTGGGTCCACAAGACGCAGCAAAGGCACACGCAGGCAGCGCTTTGGGCACTTCCGGGCTTCAGGACAGGGTGCAAGACGCAGCAGTGCGTCAACAGGGGTCTCAGGACGCAGTGACGGCACACGCAGACGGGGCTTTGGGCACTTCCGTGCTGCAGGACAGAGTGCAAGACGCAGCAGCGCGTAACGACGGACCACATGACGTGGTCATGCAGGAAGCGGGTCAGCCCTCTGGCTCGTCCACTGCCAGTGAGGCGCTCACACAAGATGCGGTCCCTCCCCCCCCTCCTCCTTCTTCAGATGCTGGAGCTGTCGTTGGCGCTCGAGCGCAGCAGCAGCCGGCACAGACACATGAAGCCACCAGCACAGTGTGCCCACCTTGTGTACCGGATGCTGTGCCACCCCAACCTCAGGTGTGTATGTTGTGTGTTTGTGTGTGTATGTGTGTGTGTGTGCGCGCTTGTGTGGCTGTGTGGGTTTGGTGTATGTGTGTGGGGCAGGTAGTAAGTTTTTTTTGCTATTCATTTGTTTCTGCCTTTGCTACCACCGTCACCACAACGAGCGCTGCAATCTGTATAGTACCTGTTGCATTGTTTGCCCTCAAGCACCACCAACACCACCACCAACACCACCACCACCACCACCACCACAATTTAAAGTGTGATATCTTGTGTGCATCTGCGTACGTTTTTAGACTGTGTGTGAGTTTGGCGTGTAATGCAGCAGTATCCTTTTTGCTGCTCCTCTGATGTGCACATACCATCCATTCACCCTCGTCTCCATAACCATCACCACCAACACCAACACCAACACCAACACCAACACCAACACCAACACCATGGCCTCAGGCACCACCACCGACCGCATCGCAGCCACCTTTACAAGCACTGCAGGTGGTGAAAGCACCCACCGCCGCATCAGCACCTGCTCCTGGGGACACTCAGGTAATTGTGGGTTACAGGTTTCGTTTTGCCAATTTCGCACTGCAGCCAACCATTATCCTCTCTCTTTCTCTCTCTCTCTCTCTCTCTCTCTCTCTCTCTCTCTCTCTCTCTCCCTCTCTCTCTCTCTTTCACACACACACACACACATACACACACACATACCACAATACACGCATACACACACCAATCCCACATTGCACGCACAGCCGCCTCCCTTGGTACCAACTACGGCAACAAAGCTCAGAGAACGCCTGGTGCTACTGGCAGCATTGCATGGAGGCCAAGAGTTGCTCAAGCCCAACTGGACAGGACAGGTGTGTGTGTGTGTGCGCAAGAGAGTGTGTGCCATCTTTCGGCATCATAGCCCTCCTATAAATGCTTTGGTGCTGCGAGCAGCATTGCATGGAGGCCAACAGTTGCTCAAGCCCAACTGGACAAAACAGGGACTCAAGAGTGCAGTCACTTGCTGGAAAATGAGGTTGAGGTCACAAGCGCAAGCTAGCGGTGTAGTTATTATTAGCGATGTAGTTAGCGATTTAGTTAGCGATGTAGTTAGTCTTAGTAAGTAGAATTAAGAAGAAGTAAGTAGCCCATTAGCGATGTAGCTGTCTTAGTAGATGCGTATGCAGTCTCGGCTGTCTTGGCAGGTACGTGCCAACTGAGCCTTTCTTTGTTTTCTGATGCTGATGGTAGAATTTTAGGGGTGCAGACGCCGCAACTCTGTGCGTGTGCTTGTGCGCCTGTTTGTTTTGTGTGTGTGTGAATGTGTGTGTGTGTGCAGTCGTGACACCCCACCCTCTTTCTGCTGTTGGTGCTGGTGGTAGCACTTTAGGTTGGCAGACGCCGCAAGACTGTGTGTGCGTGTGTATGTGTGTGTGTGCAGTCTCGCGGCACCCTAGTTCTCTGTAATATGCTTTGGTGCTGCTAGCGCTGTAGGGGAGCAGACGCCTTGAGCCGGTCAAGAGCCTAAATGGACAAAGGTCCACCCAGCCCGTGCAGAGAACTGTGCAGAGGAGAAGCACGCACGCACTTGCACTGTGAGGTACCAGAGGAATAATGATTGCAAGTGTGCAAGTGTGTAATGATGTGTGGAGAGACTTAATATGCAAGCATCAATTGTGAGGAATCAGAGTTTCCGTGCGTGCAAGCACCATGTGTGGTGAGTGGTGAGATATCAGGGTTTCTATGCTTGCAAGCACTGATGTGAGGAATTCAGTTTTTTTAAGTTGAGTGTAAAGCTGAAGCTACTTTCCCCTGCACTTGGATTCTATGCCAAGACTCTTGGACGCACACTCTCTCTCTCTCTCTCTCTCTCTCTCTCTCACACACACACACACACACACACACACGCCAGCACACACACACCAACACACACACACCAACACATGCACACACCAACACATGCACACACACCCATACACACCCCAGTGTGGCCTCCCCAACAAAGTCACGGACATGCCCTCCTGGTGGTCCCCTGAGCACGATGCCCAGCTCGTTGCTGGCGTGCTTGCACACGGCTTTGGGGAGTGGGACACCGTCTTGCAAGACAGTGCGTGCTCCTTCCTGAGCTGCCAGGAAGCCTACGTGCTGCGGGTGCGTGTGTGTTGTTGTGAAGACGCATAATGTCCTTCAAAAGTGTCTTTCGAAATGTAGTTGGAGTTTGTGTGTGTTGCGAAGGGCTGTGAAGGCGCATAGCGTCATGATACCTTTAAGAATAGCTGCAGTATCAAGCTCATTTTCTGAGCACTGTGTACGATTTGGTGGGTGTGCGCTCACGGCTTTGTGAAGTGGTATGGGTTGGGAGTGAGTGTGGGATGCATCGCAAGCTTGGTGGACATATAAAGCTTGTTTGCTAGGCAATGGACGCAGCGTGGTAGTGTTTGCTTTCGTTTTTGCGGTACGGGTGTGTGTTCTTCTGAGCTACCAAGTATGACTCAGTATGATAATTATGACGCAGTATGATAAGTATGACTGCAGTATGGTTTGTATGACGTAGTATGACAAGTATGACGCAGTATGATAAGTTTGACCGCAGTATGATAAGTATGACCGCAGGTGCTTGTCTTCATGAATGTACGGCGCATACTTAAGGGGTTGAAGCACATTATTTGTGAAAAAGAGAAGTAACCTATGAATTAGTATTTGCCCATTAAAAGGGGGTGTAAGCGGTGCTTGAGTTGCAAACTACTAGGTGTTCTGTGTGTGAGTGCAGCAGTTGCGCTTGAGCGCCAAAAGATGCAGGAGACTGGGTACGGAGACTTTTTTGGAAGCCACCTAAAGACCTAAAGTGCTGTTCTGAGTATGTGTGTGTGAGCGCAGCAATTCAGGCGCCAAACAATGCTTGAGACCGGTGAAAAGACCTTTTTACATTCAGGTTGGCCACTCATACATACTTTTATTTGATGTACATCAAGGTAGGCCTAACATACATACCTGTATATAATAAACATACGGTGTGCTTAGCAGTGAATTGCCACACACACACTTTCTGGCCATACATTCATACTTGTATATGATGTACATACGGTCATGAACGTGTGTGTACGCTTCTGGCCAACCCTTTTCGTTTTGAATTTGCTTAAAGGATGCAAGATTCATGCGCACATCATTTTCACCATTCCGTTCACCCCTCGCGCTATTGTTTCCTGGTCTTTTGTCTATGTTTCCATTGCTGTGTTGGTAAAAATGTGTGTATATGTGTGTAATTTGCCTCAAGCGTTGTTATTTACTTTGTTCTTGTGTGTGCAGCAACGTCTGAGGCGCCAAGCCTTGCTGAACAGTGGTCAGGAAGGAAAAAGCACTGAGGAGGAGGAGAAACCGGTAAGTGGGCAATTTGCAAATAACTATTGTTCTGGTAAATTGTGGGCAACGCATGCGTACTTGTGACGAAGGCTCTCTTCAATGGAAGCAATTGCACTGTCAGCACAGCTGCTAGCTCACATATTGCTGAGTGAGATCATTAACGTGCAGCTGCTAGCTCACAGATCACTGAGTGAGGTAACAAAAGCATGAAGTCATGCTCAAGCACGTGTGCAAACATTTCATGCTCAAGCACATGTGTAAAAAACTCCATTCTCAGCACGTGTGCAAAAAGGGTCTACCGTACCTTTTTGACAACAACCTGCATAATATAGTTTTTTGCCCTGTGGGGTGACTGCAGTATATTTGCATATATATATATACTATGTAAATATACTTATATTTTGATCCTGCGGGGTTGTGCGGGGTTGGTGAAATTACCCGTTTCCGGGTCGCTGCCGGTCACGAACAGCGAGAGATACCCCCCGCCCCGCCCTCTGTCCCACAGCACTAGACAGCCTGAGTCTCAGCAGCAGCAGCTCCAGCCCAAGCATTGACCACTTCCGATGGGAAATTCCGGAAAGCAAGCTGCGGCGACAGCCAAGCAGCAGCTGGCAACCCTCCGAGCTAGCATGCAAAAGCGGAACGGGCTGAGCGCCGAGGAAGGAGGCAGCCAACAAAAGGCTGATTGGCAGGCCAAAGAAAAATTGCTACGGTCTCACAATTTGGTTGTGGGGACACAGTAGGGGCACAGCTGTTATGCACAGGGGCATTGGCACGCATGAGGGGGAAGCTGTGTGGAAAGATGAGTGGGAGGAGGGCGTTGGGGTTGAAGAGGACCAACGCTTGCTTATGCAGAGCAGGTTAGAGCAACCCAGCAGCTAAAAGATGATCAGGTGGGGCAGACAAGGTCACGCACCAAGGCTGCCCGCACCTAAGCAACACCATCAGCACGCACGAGCAGCAGCAGGAGCAGCAGCAGTGATAGTGGCTACAGGAAGAGGAAGCGAGTCTTGAGATTCTGGGCAGTAGCAGAACAGAGAGCAAACTCACATGCGAACACAAGCATGCACCCTTACACAGGTGGTGTTCTCTTTCATTAAGGTTGTTTTTGAAGCTTAATGGTGCTGAACAGGGCTAAAGGCCCTGCAGGGTTGATGCGGGAAGAGCAAAATTCTATATTTTGGGGGTGCGGGGAAGGTCCGGGATCTTGCTAAGTATTTTTGAAATTTGGGGTGCGGGATGAGTACGCTAGGGTACGGTATACTGATGTGTACGCTATGGCAGCAGACAGAGGCGCCAATGAGCCAAATTGAGCCAATCACTCGACATATCCCTCTAGCTGTACCCAATCACACTCTGTGTGTGTAAACGTGTGCAGGAGGGGGGCGAGGGTGCAGCTGCTGCTGACCAAGGCATTACGGAGGAGACCATAGCCAGCACAGCAGCCATGCCGCCACCTGCAGTGCTCTTCAAACGTTGCCGGCAGATCTCAACCGTCATGCTGCGTCTTCTGCGCAAAGGCCGCTGCCTGAAGGTGTGTGTGTGTGTGTGAAAGCTGTTGCTTTTTGGTAGGTCTTCGTTTTGCGTTGTGCAACTCACAGCTCTGTTGGCAGCTTGTTGACGGTTAGGTTTTGCCTGCTGCGTGCTTAAGTGCTGTTGCCTGAAGGTGCAGTGATGATAAAAATGTAGTGATGATGAAGGTGCAGTGATGATGAAGGAACAGTGATGCTTCATCATTTGTGTCTGCTATAAATTGGGTACGTATCATTCATTGGTGGTATTATTCTCCGCAGCTCTGTGCCACATTTTATCGTGTTTAAGATCTCTGCCTATCGACACACACTGTGTGACATTAACAAAAATGTCCGCGCACGTGCTTATTTTTTAGGTACAGGAGTGCACCCATCCCCCCAATTAATGTTGCCAATACATTGCTGCGTATACATTGTTGCCCATACATTGATGCCTTCTAATTTTCTAACATAAAGCAGGCTGTTGTGGACCAGAAGGGCCAGTGCTTGTTTAGAACCATTTTACAAATGCAGGAGAGTGTTGTCGTGATTGCAAAGGCTTTGTTTGGCGAGTAGTAGGCAAAGGAAAGGCTACAAACAATGATGATTCATTTCTTGACTACATTGAAAATGCAGGAGCACGTTGCTGCAATGATGGGAAGCCCTCTGGCTGCCCATGCCAAAGAGGGGGAGAGCAAGAAAGGCAGCAAAGGCGTTAAGGTACTGGAGAAGGTTAGGGGACCAAAGGGTGCAACCTCTTGGGTTGTTTGTGAGTTTGGGTGTGTAAGTAGTGTTTGTATGTACATGTGTGTGTGTGTCTGTGTGTCTGCAGCCGTTGCTGTGTATTTGTCGGTGCAGTCATGACGAGCGAGTAGTCAGTGTTTGCTGACACGTGCCTCTATCTGTTCCACAAAGGGAGTAACAGAGTAACAGTCGTTTTGCGTGCTTGAAAAAGGGCGTTTGTTAGCCCTGCCGCTTTGGTTTAGTGCACGCTCAAGTGGCGCTTTGGTGCACGCTCAAGTGCCGCTTTGGTTTGGTGCACACTTAAGTGCCGCTTTGGTTTGGTGCACACTCAAGTGCCGCTTTGGTTTAGTGCACACAAAAGTGCCGCTTTGGTGCACACTCAAGTGCCGCTTTGGTTTAGTGCACACTCAAGTGCCGCTTTGGTGCACACTCAAGTTCTTTGGTTTGGTGCACACTTAAGTTCATAAAAGGGAACCCTGGTGTAAGCTTTTTAAAATATGCTGCTGCTAAGGTTAGGCTAAAAGGCAGGTTTGTAGCTTCACACACACACACACTCGCACACACACTCACACACACACTGGGCCTGTCAGCAGTAGCGCCAAGGAGGCCTCCTCTGAGGCAGTGAGTATATCACAACTACGTAATATTTTGTGCATGATGAGCTCAGGCACGCAAGTTGTGGCTGTCTGCATGGGTGAGATGAAACGGAATTAGCTTCTTCTCTTTGTATTCATGTAGAGCAGATCTGTGCTCTCGTTGTTTGGCAAACATAGTAAGCTTCGGAAAACATGCTCACTGACGTTCTATTTACCGACGTTTTTAATCGTGTTACTTATGATTTAAATCGTGTTTACTGATGCTTATGACCGACGTTTATTGATACTTATGATTTTAATCGTGTTCACTGATACTTACCGACGTTTTAGATCGTGTGGTAGTGCTCTGTGCCTACACTTTAAATCGTGTAGTAGTGCTCTGTGCCTACACTTTAAATCGTGTGGTAGTGCTCTGTGCCTACACTTTAAATCGTGTGGTAGTGCTCTGTGCCTACACTTTAAATTGTGTGGTAGTGCTCTGTGCCTACACTTTAAATCGTGTGGTAGTGCTCTGTGCCTGCACGTGCCAACGTTGTGTGACCAGGGTTTGAAAGCTACAGAAAAGGGTTTGTCAGTACTCTTACGTTACCAACATGTGGGTTTGTTGTGGGTGTGCCTCAAGTTGCACGTACGCGCACACACACACACACACTTACACACACACATACACACAAAACAGGAGGTGAAGGGGGAAGACTTGGAGCTGAAGGCTCGAGCCAAGGCCATAGCCATGGAGGCCCTCCTGCATGCCAACGCTCCCAAGCAAGCACCAGCCACGACGGCATCGGAAAACACGGCCTCAGGTGAGATTGTGTGTGTGAGCGTGTGTGTGTACGTGTGTGATTGGGGTTGTATGTGTATGTGTGTATACACAGGGGATGGTTTGCTAGAGCTGATTCCAGCTAGCAAGCCACAGGCAAGTGGATAAGCTATGTGTCCGACTTGTTTTTGGTGTATTTGTATTTTACAAGTTGTTCAGATTTTGGTACTTTAAGGGAAAAACGAGGGTTGCTTTGAGACGGGTTGAATGAAACCTTAGAAAGAGGCAGGGGGACATGCACATCCATGCACACACCTTAAAACCACACAGCATGAAAGGGTGCTTCTTTCTTATACTTTATTTGCAATCCCCTCAAGCAACAGGCAAGGTGGCCGACAAGACAGTAGGCACTCAGTGAAGCGCAGTTCAATGTCTGGAGCCGACAAGGACCACATTCTTACTTTCCTAGCACACCCCATTCACTCAAAAACAGATTTGGGGGCAACTGACGAGGCGACAACAGCACAGGACACGGCTGCTTCTGCCGCTGAGGGCAAGAAGAAGAAGGAGCGCAAAGGGCGTGCAAGCAGGGCGGCGACGAAAGCAAAGCCTGCTCCTCCTCCTCCCCCTTCCAGCGAAGCTTGGAAGATTGCACTAGGTGAATGATGGTGGTGATGAGACGCTGGTGGTGATGAGACGTTGGTGGTGATGAGACGTTGGTGGTGATGAGACGTTGGTGGTGATGAAACGTTGGTGGTGGTGAGACGTTGGTGGTGGTGAGACGTTGGTGGTGGTGAGTCGTTGGTGGTGGTGAGTCGTTGGTGGTGATGAGACATTGGTGGTGGCACTCATAACATCAGAGGTTGCGTGCATGGCTTTTGAGATATTTGAGGGTGCTGGTCTATGACAAGGCGGTTGTGGTTTTAAAGAGGGGTCATGTGCTCGCTCTTCCAGCTTGCATGATATGATGATATGGGTCTGCATGGTATCGGTCACATCTGAAACCGTAGGCTTTCGCAACATCACAGGATCACAGGCAGTCACAACCAAATTAGTCACATCTGCAACCACAGGCTGTCCACAGGCTTTCGCCACAGCACAACCGAATTAATCACACATGCAACCACAGGCTATCACACAACCGCGGTGCAAATAAAGAATTGATGAAATAAGAGCACAGCAATTCTCGTCTCCTTACTGTCCCCGTGCATACCTCGCACATCCAGCCACGCTCGCAATCACACACACTCACAAAGTCACACACATGCTTGCCTGAGCTTACATACACAGATACAAATTCCACACAGAGGTGCTAGCCCCTGCTGGTCAAAAAGACAACGACTGTGTCAAACACAAACATAAGCATATACACACGCATTCACACACACACACACGCACACACACACATACACACACACACACATGCATAGGCGTTAGCCGATGTTGGTGGCGGGTGCGGTATAATGCTCATATTCCTGTAAACATACACATGCCTATACACGTAAACAACTACGAACCCACCTTAAACTTTTCAACTCATACACCATTTACACACACATTCACACATTCACACACACAGAGGTGCTAGCTGGCGCCGGGGGCGGAGGCACTAGCGGCGGTCGTGCAAGCGGTGCATCCCCTACCCCTCTTGAGAGCACAGAGGTGGCGTCAGAAAAGGATGAAGAGGCCACAGACGTGGAGGAGGAGGAGGAGGAGGAGGCAGGAGGTGCGTGGCAGCTATCAGCTGACAGATGACAGATCGTGAATTATTATTATTATTTTGGTACAATTGTACTAGGTATATGATTGTTTAAAGTAAACTGTATAGGGTTGGTCAGAACCGTATACATACACCGTATATGATCGTATATTTGGTTATTTCCCCTCCAAAAGTACATAGAGTTGGTCAGCACACACACACACACACACACACACACAC
>Ga0307948_1001434_pt1 | contig 16948 bp, 13 predicted proteins | sample OrgLakmetagen280_FD_201824 | JGI IMG/M metagenome (GOLD analysis project Ga0307948, IMG submission 201824) | Saline water microbial communities from Organic Lake, Antarctica - #280 | ecosystem: Environmental > Aquatic > Non-marine Saline and Alkaline > Saline | place: Antarctica: Organic Lake...
GAATTTAGCTGGGCTAAATGAGTATTTCGGCAACGAAGTAGTTGGAAGAAACAACAAGTTAGCAACCAAAGTAGGGTTTTTAGAGGTGCCCATAAGTTTTTGAGTGTTTTCATAAATAATACAGGATAGAAATGTAAAAGGTGTTTTATTTAGTGTCTGGTCGGAAACAGCACAAAATTAAAATTGATTCTTTTGAGTATATTTTATTTTTTCTATTTTAAATCAGGTCATTTAACAAAACTTTACAGAAAACACTTTTCTTTCTGTGATGTATCTAATAATTTTGGAGCTTAATCAAAATAAAAAATATGAAAATCACAACAATTTTATTGACTTTCACCTTATTGAGTGGCGCAACAACAGCAATTGGACAAGAAACCATGATGCCGGCACCTAAGCAGCAAGAAACAGCTGATGTATCTGACAAAGAACTAGAAAAATTCGCCGTTATTTACAAAAAAGTGCAAGCAGAAAGTGAAAAAATGCAAAAAAAGGCAGTTGAAGCAATCAAAGCAGGCGGAATAGAAGTTGAGCGCTTTAATGAAATAGCTAGTGCGAAACAAAATCCAGATAAAGAAGTTGAGACAAATGAAAAAGAAACGGAGCAATTAACAAATATCAATACAAAGATTCAGGAAATACAAACTAAATTCCAAGGTCAAGTAGCAGAGATGATTAAACAAAACGGTTTAACAATTCAACGCTATCAAGAAATTTATAATGTAATTCAGCAAGACCAAGAACTACAAAAAAGGTTTGGTGAATTAATTAACGGATAAGAAACAGACATCCTTCAAACACATAAATAACAGAGGTGAATTTGTTTTACTTCTGTTTTTTTGTTTGTAGCCTATTTTATTAAATTCAGTTTGACAAGCTCAATTCGAGAGCATCAATTTGTTCGGTTGGCATCGGGATTTTCAGATATAGTATTCTATTTCAACAAGTTCGTAACGAAAAAGCTGTGTGAAAGTAAATCAAAAAACACTCAATTTTGAGAAAGTTGTCTTTCTTAAAATTGAGCATCAACTAACTTGTAAACAGTCTTATACCAAAAATTTGAGTGTTTTGATGAATAATACAGGGTAGACATTACATACTATAAAAGTGAATACATTCACTAATCCTTAAGCGGAACAGCTAATCAATCGCCCTTAAAACTGATAAATATCAGTTTTCTTCTGTAACAATTGTTATTCAAGTTCCAATCATAATTTCAGTTCTTTGTACTGTTGATAAATAGAATTAGTAATTTAAAATATTGTATCATGAAAATTGAACAAATTTATACCGGATGTATTTCACACGCAGCTTACTACCTAGAAAGCAATGGAGAAGCAGCCATTTTTGACCCATTAAGGGAGGTTGAACCATACATTGAAAAAGCTAAAAAAGACAATGCAAAGATAAAATATGTATTTGAAACACATTTTCATGCAGATTTTGTATCAGGACACCTTGATCTTGAAAAAAAGACAGGAGCTAAAATAGTTTATGGTCCTACTGCAAAACCACAATTCGAAGCAATTGTCGCTGAAGATAACCAAGAATTCAAAGTAGGAAATTATACTGTTAGGGTTCTTCATACGCCAGGACACACGATGGAATCATCTACCTATTTATTGATAGATGAAAAAGGGAATGAACATGGAATTATAACAGGAGATACTTTATTTATTGGTGATGTTGGTCGTCCTGACTTAGCGCAACATGTCATAGCAGATTTGACGCAAGAAAAGTTAGCAGCGCACTTATTTGACTCCTTGAGAAACAAAATTATGCCATTGAGTGACGACTTAATTGTATATCCGAATCACGGAGCAGGTAGTGCTTGTGGTAAGAAAATGTCAAAAGAAACTACCGACACGCTGGGCAACCAAAAGAAAACGAATTATGCGTTGAGAGCTGATATGACCAAAGATGAGTTCATCACAGAATTACTCACTGGTTTGACAAATCCTCCTGGATATTTTCCAAAGAACGTATTAATGAATATTCAAGGTTATGAAAGTTTGGATGATGTAATGGCCCGCGCTGAAGAACCATTAAATACGGAAGCTTTTGAGCTTCTAGCAAACGAAAAAAGACCGTTAATATTAGATACTCGTCCAGCAGAAATATTCCATAAAGGATTTGTTCCTAACAGTATCAATATTGGATTAGACAGTAATTTTGCAATGTGGGTAGGAGAGATGATTCCTGACATTAAACAAGAAATTCTATTGGTCACAGAACCAGGAAAAGAAGAGGAAAGCATTATTCGTTTGTCACGTGTGGGCTATGACCATGCCATCGGATACCTTGAAGGTGGATTTGATGAATGGAGAGGAAATGGTAAAGAGTTTGATACAGCAAAACGAATTACAGCTGATCAACTGAAGGATAAAATGAAAAAAGGAGTAAAAGTATTTGATGTTCGAAAAGAAAGTGAATTCAATTCTCAACATGTTGAGGGAGCTATTAATATTCCACTAGTATCTTTAAACGAGCACCTTGCTACATTCCCAAAAGATGAAGAGTTTCTTATTCATTGCGCTGGAGGTTACAGAAGTATGATTGCTTCTTCTATCTTAAAATCACGCGGATGGGAAAACTTTGAAGATGTAATCGGTGGTTTTGATGAAATTGAAAAAACAGATTTACCTGTTACCGAATACGTTTGTCCAACTACATTGTTGTAATTGATATAAACATAAAGTAATGAAGGGCGGGAAAAATCTCGCCCTTTATGATTGCCGCACTACTTTATAATCACTTTAAACACGCTCTTATCAACACTAATTTGCTTAAAAAGTTATATGCTTATCCGCTTGTTTCCCCAAGATTGCCTTTCAGAAAAAACGCTATGCAAGAATTAGTGTTTTTTCTTTTATTCACAAGTGTTTATTTCATTTTGTGTTTCCCGATTTCTCGGGACAGGCTATGAGCTTGCTTCGCGTCGGTTGGCATTAGCTCCCTTCGGTCACTGAGAACGCTTTAAAATATCGTCACCTCCCGTTGGTCAGTATTTTTATTTCGCTAAGTTGCCCCAAAAAGAGAAAAAGCAATGCTTTTGACCGCCGAAGGCAGCAGCGAAGCTAATACGATACAGTAAGTAGCGATAGTGCCGAAACTGTTAGGATAAAATGTCTAGCGCCTGATATTTTTTATTCAATTCCTTAAATCTTTTATTCAGTTCTTAATTATTTTTTATTGCCTTCATGAGCTTGCTTCGCTGCGGTTCTTGTCTCCACTCCTAAAAGTCGATAATGTCGGTGATCTCCGCCGCAAGCTCTGGAGCTTCAGCCATTATTAGCGACTTTTAGCACGCTCCAACTTCAAAAAAACATAAAGCGCGTCCTCAACTAAATTACATATAGCCAAGAATCGGTCATTTTTATTTTTCTATTAAAAAAACAGCGTTTTATGCCTCTGATTTAAACGTTTTCCAAACAAATAACAATTTGAAAATATGCAGTTCATAATATTTTAGGGTAAACAAGCGGATAAGCATAAAAAGTTAAATAATTTTAAAATAAAAAAAGTAATCAAACCACTCCTTCAAAAATAAACAGAACAAGAATCTTAAACAACCTAAAATTTATAAATTATTGAATATTAGATAAATAGAAGCTAATCTAAAAATAACCCAATAATATAATATATTTTTTTCATCTCTTTTTTTTATTGAAACAATTGATGTTCCCGAGGAGAATAACTATCTTTAATAAAAATTTTAAATATGAAAGCTCCTTTTAACTTATTCAAGTGGATTGAAGACAATAGAGGTTTATTGAAACCACCTGTTGGTAATAAAAATCTTTATGTGGAAGCAGGAGATTTCATAGTTATGATTGTAGGCGGACCAAACTCTAGAAAAGACTATCATTTTAATGAATCTGAAGAGTTATTTCTCCAAATAGAAGGAGATATAACAGTTAGAATTCAAGAGCAAGGTAAAGCCAAGGATATTCAAATTCGTGAGGGAGAACTATTTTTACTTCCTGCATCCACACCTCACTCTCCAATTCGAGGTAAAGATACTGTTGGACTTGTTATAGAAAGAGTTCGAAAAGGAACAGATCTTATTGATGGGTTAATGTGGTTCTGTGAAGCATGTAATCATCCTTTAAAAACCTATAAGTTTAAATTAGAAAATATTGAAAAAGACTTCCTTCCACGTTTCAAAGAGTTTTATGGCGCTAAAGAAAATAGAACTTGTGAAAATTGTGGGGAAATAATGGAAGCAGACGAACGCTTTATTTAATTCATTGAAAATAAAATCTGGCATTGACTCCTGAGCTCATTGGTTTTTTCGATATAATTGTTGGCTTTAGTTGGCTCCTTCTTCTCATGGTTTTCTTTTGGGTTTTACGTTTGAGAAAACTAGATCAACCTCACTACAAGCTTTTCTACCCTGCAATGCTTTTTAGACTAGGATTTGCACTCATATTTGCAATTACTTATACATTGGTTTTAGGAGGTGGAGACACAACAGCCTATTGGCAGGGAGCAGTAAAGTTAAATCATCTTTTTTGGGATAGCCCAAGTGCATATTTCGCAGAAATGATTCAAACACCATCATCTGACACGATTAGAATCAATTTTAATGAACACACAGGTTATCCTCCATCATGGATTTATGGTGAGTCTGAAAGTTTCTTTGTCTCTAAAATCATTTCACTCTTTACTTTTGTGACCTTCAATAGTTATCTGGCAATGACTCTGCTCAGTTCAGCAATTGTAGGAATAACTTCATGGAAACTCTATGAATTAGTAAAAGATTTTACGTTTTGTAAGCCGTGGATCTTGGCTGTGGCAACTTTATTCGTGCCAACAGTTGCATTCTGGTGTTCAGGAATATCAAAAGATACACTTGTATTGGCCGCATTTCAAACAATTGTATATATCGCCTTTTCACTGCTACTCAAAAAGAAAAGTTTTAGTTTTAAGTACTTCCTTCTACTTTTTATTGCAGGATTCTTCCTTTACAAAATGCGTGACTTTATGTTAGTAACAATAGGTTTACCTATAGCTTTAATTTTAATGAATCGAATCATTAAAAACATAAAACATAATCCCGTTTTACTTTGGTCCATTCGCTTCGTTTTTACCCTCGTTACGACTGGCTTCTTGTTAGTATACCTGCAAACTATGGCTAATCAAATTGCCGAAAGCGCCTATTTAGAAGAAATGGCAGTTGTACAGCAAGATTTTGCACAAAACAAACTTTATACTGGCCCTCGCTATGACTTAGGAGTAACAGACTATACTCCTTTTGGAATTATAAAGGCAATACCGATTTCTGTCATGACTGCCTTTTACCGTCCGTTTCTTTGGGAAGCAAGCAGTGCATTTTTATTACTTAGTGCACTGGAAGGAGTTTTGTTATTAATACTTACCGTTGGATTTTTTTTCCGATCAGGAAATATTCGGCAACACTTTGGTTTTATTAGAACACAGGAATTCTTAGTTTTCGCAATTTTATTCTCTTTAATTCTTGGATTTTTTGCTGGATTCACCTCTGGATTGTTCAATGTTCTCGTAAGGTTTAAAGCCCCATTTATGTCTTTAATCATCATTTTCTTTGCCTCAAGAAAACCTGAAAAGTTAGAGGAATTGAGACAAGATAAACTTTAACGGTAGTAACAGGTATCAGGATTTCCCAAAGAAAATGTAAACATTATTCCAAACATGGAATACCAATCTTTGGTTTCAGCATTCCCTCGATTTCCTGTCATTTGATTATCAGTGGATGATCTATCTGACAAATTAGCTGCTATATTCCCGTTTTGTTGCGCCAATTCATCTCTGTTTAGATAACTTCCTGTACCTACGTCATCTAAATAGTCAGTGAAAGTTTTACGAATTCCGTATTCCAGAGAAAAAGTTGCTCTAGATCCCAAATTAAATTTAAAACCAATACCAAATGGGACAACTAATTGTGTTAATAGGTAAGAATTTTTATCCGTAAGCTCACTATTCTGTCCCTCTGTACCAATCGACTGAAGACTCACTAGTTCACCATTATATTCTGTTTGAGGGTCCATTTGGAACACTCCAATATCAATAAACATGTAGGGTGTAAAGAAGTATTCATCATTCCCCATTTTATAATTGAGATAATTGAACTCTATTCCACCCGTCAATTCAAAAATTGTAGATTCAAAAGAAAGATTTCTTGCTATTTGATCTGGATTTCCAGACTCAGAATCGTAAGCTTCAACTTTTCCATAACGAAATGCCCCACGCAATTCTAGGCGGGAATTCACGTGATATCGGTAAATAAGCCCAAACGATAAATTCGTATTATTGAAATGATCATACTTGTTCAAATCTCCGATATAATAGCTTCCTCCAACCATAAAACCAAGAGAAGAGCGCGATGCAAAATTCTCGAGTTGAGTAAAAGCGCTTTTGGTGGTTAAGAAAACCAGAAAGCTTATCAATACTATTTTAAATTTGATCATCATTTGGAACAATGTAACGACAAAAATACGGAATTATTGCTTATTTCAGTTTTTCATTTATAATCTCACTGCTAAACCTCTAAAGCGAGTAAATAGTTATTGGAAATATTATCTAAAAAATAAATGTAATTAAGGAAGTGGTTTACGTTAAGGAACTGAAGTAAACCAGCAGACAATCTATTTCATTCATTCCGTTGATCAATTCCCCACATCATTTTTTCACGAATGGTCTTAAAGAAACCATTTTCACTAAATTTCACAACATTAATTGTAAAGTCTGCCTTAATAAGTTTGATTTCCGTACCATTTCTAACTGGTTTAGAATGAGAATCTAATGTCAAAAGAAAGTTTCTGTCTCGGCCAACTGCTTTTAAAGTAATCGGTATATGATCAGGAACAATTACAGGACGAACATTTAAATTGTGTGCTGCAATTGGCGTTAGAAAGTGAACTCCACAACCGGGACTGATAATAGGCCCACCACAGCTCAAACTATAAGCGGTAGATCCAGTTGGAGTCCCAACCAATAAACCGTCTGCCCAATAAGAATTTAAATACTCCCCTCCCAAATATGCTTCTACAGTAATCATTGATGCCGTGTCTTTCCTATGCACTGCTAACTCATTTAATGCTAAGTTGCGGTCGCCAAAAATATTTTCTTCCGTTTCAACTTGGATCAAGGAACGATCCTGAAAAGAATAGTCTTTCTTTTCAATTCTGTCTAACGTTCTTTCAAAATCAGCTGTATTGGTATCCGCTAAAAAACCCAAACGACCAGTGTTTATTCCTAAAATAGGAACTCCACTTGAACGCACATAGCTCACACATTTTAAGAAAGTACCATCACCTCCAATACTTATTGCCATATCAATCCCTGTAATAAAATCTTTATGACATTTGAAAGTTTGATAGCCATCTTTGAGTCCAATTTGTTGCTTTAATTGTTTGTAAAAATCTTCTTCGATGATCGGATTCCAATTCAAATCATTCATCTGTCTAAAGAATCTACTAAAAAATAGCACTTCGTGTTTTAATATTTTGCGAGAATATACTGCTACATTCATGGTTTAGAAATTCAAATAATTCATTAATTCATCATAACGGTCTTTCAAATCATCGTGGTAGCTATTGCGCTGAAAACTTGCTTTCACATGATAATCGTAACGCTCTAGGGCTTTTATGACTCTACCTAATTCCAATTGATTGATTTTAAGCGTCAATTCTAAGTTTTTAGACATTGCATTAGAGGTAATAAAAGAACTCAATACTTTAGCATTTTCGCTTTCCACTATTTGAGAAATCTGAGCCAAAGAATAATCAGTATCACTCATTTCTAAAACGATGATTCCACCGGCTTCCTTTATACTTCCAGTAGAAGCAATGTTCTGCATTAACTTGGCAATACTAATATTGCCCAAATAGTTCTCTTCTTCATCCAAAACGGGAAGAACTGATAGATTATCTATAGAAGCAATATTTAAAACTTCATAAACATGAGAAGTTCCTTTTACATAAGGACGCGGTAAATGGTCAAATAATTCCGTAAGCGTCTGCGAAAGATCAGACTTATCCAGAAGATCATCCTCAGAAACCAAACCCACAAAACTCTCATTCTTAAGCACAGAAAGATGATTGACTTTAAATTCATCCATCCACTGTAATGCTTTTTCCCCTGAATCCGTATGCTTTAACGGAGGGATTTCGTCTGTTATTAATTCGACTGCTATCATTGTATTGACCAAAGTAGTAATTCTGCGTTAATGTATATAACTTTGTTGCTAAAAAATAAACGTAACATGGCAAAATTAAGCGTTAATGTAAATAAAATAGCTACAATTCGAAATGCACGAGGTGGTAATGTTCCCAATGTAGTTCAAGTAGCGATAGACTGTGAACGTTTTGGCGCCGAAGGAATTACGATTCACCCGCGACCAGACGAAAGACATATTACTACAAAAGATGTTTACGACCTTAAAAAGGTGGTAACAACTGAATATAATATTGAAGGTTATCCGGATGACCGTTTCATGAGGTTAATACAAGAAACGCGTCCAACTCAAGCAACGTTAGTTCCAGACGGACCAGATGTGTTGACCTCAAATGCTGGTTGGGACACAGTAAAACACAAGGAACGATTAACCAAAATATGTAAACAATTATCTGACTGGGGAGTTAGAACTTCAATATTTGTAGACACAGACCCAATAAATATAGAAGGCGCAAAAAGTATTGGTGTAGATCGCATTGAATTATATACTGGTCCTTATGCTGTCAACTACCCTAAAGACCGTGATGCGGCCATAAAAGAATGTGTTACAGCTGCTCAATTGGCCAATAAATTAGGGTTAGGAATTAATGCTGGACATGATTTAAGTTTAAATAATTTAGCTTTTTTCAATCAATCCATACCGGAATTAAAAGAGGTAAGTATTGGTCATGCTTTAATTGCAGACGCATTATATTTAGGATTGGAAACCACAATTAAGAAATATTTAGAATTACTCAAATAGATGAAATTAAATTTTAAACAATTTGGAGACGGAAAGACCTTTATTGTATTGCATGGACTTTTCGGTTCGTCTGACAATTGGCAAACACATGGTAAAAAACTAGCAGATTACTTTGATGTTTATTTAATAGATCAGCGAAATCATGGAGAATCTGATTGGAGTGATGAATTCAGTTATGATCTTATGGCTGATGATTTACATGAGTTTATCCAATCACATAATCTAAAAGATATCATTCTTATGGGTCATTCGATGGGGGGAAAAACAGCAATGCGTTATGCTCAAAAATATCCAAAAATGATTGAGAAATTAATCATTGTGGACATGGGTGTAAAAGAATATCCAATTTCACACGATGGCATAATAGAAGGTTTAAAATCAATAGATTTATCAGTAATTGACTCAAGAAGTGCTGCTTCTAGGCAACTTGCGAAATATATTGATAACAAATCGATTAGACAGTTCTTATTAAAGAATTTGTACTGGAAAGAAAAAGGTCAGTTGGCATGGCACATCAACTTGCCAGTGTTAGACGAGAAACTTTTTGAAATCGTAAAAGGATTGCCAAAAGAAGAAACGATGGTTGATACATTGTTTATCGCTGGAGGTCAATCAGATTATATTTTACATGAGGATCACGATGCGATTAGAGCCCTATTTCCATTGGCAGATTTCCATACTATAGAACGCGCAGGACATTGGATTCATGCAGAAGCACCAGAGGAGTTTATTGAAGAAGTTTTAGGATTTGCTTTGAGGTAAGTAGTGTCTGCAAGAAAACTAATCATTTTTAAGTCTTTGCAAGAAAACTTCAAAGACAAGGCTAGTGAAGCTTTAATTGTCAGGAGTTTATCTTTATAAATGCGATGCGCTGAGCCTGCCGAAGTGAGCCAGTCGATGGGACTAATTAAAAACAAGCTTAACGCAGTATTTGACGTTTTCTTGCAAAGACTAAGTAGAGACGTTTTGCAAAACGACCTTACCTCATATCAAGACGTCCGGACGTTATCAAGGATAGCTGAGCGAAGCCGAAGCCACATTTGACAATGCAAAAAGCCCCACATTCGAATGAAAATGGGGCTTTAAATATTTTTATAGTATATTTATTCTTCTTCTGTTTTTTCTTCTTCTGTTTTTTCTTTGTCTTGGCTCTCTAATGCTGAGTTTTCTACTACTGGATTTTCAGCAGTATAATCCATTCTCATTACTTCACCTTCTGTACGACGGTTAAATTGATGCAATTTTTCGAATATTTCTTTATCTGAAGTTTTAAATTTATTAATATAACTTTCCGTTAACTCTATAGCTTCAAATTCTCCTGCTGGTTTATTTGTATAATACTCACCCCCTTTTAAAAATACAATTCGTGGGTTACTTTCCCCTTTTCCAACTGGAACTAGTCTTGCTGGGTCAACACCTTTTTCATTTACTAGGTAATTAACACTAGACTCTGCTCTTCGTTTTGATAATCTTTTGTTAGCGGATGCTGAACCACGTGCGTCTGAGTGTGAGACTAAATTAAGTACCATTCCAGGATACTCTTCAAGTAATTCGAAAACATAGTTTAACGAGTCTTTTGAATTAATCTCTCCTTCTATAACTTGAAGTTTAGCAGACCCTAAAGCATATCTCACTTCTGGAAGAACAATTGGAGTTTTAGGCAATAAACTCATTTCTAGAATAAAGTTCTGATCGTATTCCAAACCAATAGTCGAGAATTCCTCAATAATATTGCTTGGGTGATAACCTTCTAAAGGAAGAATTTTAATCATATAATCTCTTTGTTCATTGATAAAACGTTCACCATCTGGTTTTCTATCCCAGTAAATCTCACCTGTTGGATTAGTCGTTCCTTTGTAGTACATTGTGTCTTGTGGGTCCTCACCTTCTTCAACTTCTTTCGGAAGCTCTGTTACTTCAACAATCGCACCGTCAATACGAGAAGCTCCACCAATCTCAGTAACGATCACTTTCAAGTCAAAGATATTCGGAGGCAACATGTAAGACCAAATATCTGGTAAAGAACGTGTTCCTTTCGATCCTTTTCTATTTGAAGTAAAGTAACCATTTCTTTTATCAACTTCAGTCAGATGGTAATCATTTGCATCAGAGTTAATAGGAGTACCCAAGTTTGTTGGTTTTCCAAATTTCATTTTACCTTCTAATTTTGGAGAAGAAAAAATATCTAAACCACCTAATCCCATGTGACCGTCAGAAGCAAATAATAAATCTCCGTTTAAAGCAAAGGTTGGAAACAACTCATCAGAAGCAGTATTAACATCTGGTCCTAGGTTAACTGGAGTTGTCCATGTTTCTTCTCTTCTTTGATATTCAGAATACCAAAGATCTCTTCCACCCTGTCCACCAGGCATGTCAGAAGAAAAAATCAAAGCTGAACCATCTTCATTTGGCAATGGATGTCCAACACTAATAGAGTCAGGAATTCCGAAAATTACACGCGTAGGAATCCCGAAACTTCTTCCTTTCTTTTCTGCTGTCCATATCTGACAACCTAAATCTTTCTTGAATTCTGAAGGACATCTTGTAATATAGATTGTTCTAAACCTACTGTCCATTGCTATTGTTCCTTCGTTAAACTCTGAATTTAAACTGTCTCCTTCAAATAGTTTCGTTTCGCTCCAATTCCCTGATCTATCAATTTCAGCTTCCCAAATGTTAAAATAACCTTCTCCTGTAATTGGATCATTTCCCGTTGTAGTTGTAGCGGATCTACTAGAAGCAAAAGCAATTGCATTTCCACGGCGACCAGATATAATAGGTGCCATATCCAGACCTTCAGAGTTAATTTTTAATTCTGATTTTACAGTATAACGGGTACGGTTATCTTTCATAACAACAGCATCCTCTAATGATTCTAGTGCATTCAAGGCTTGTTTGTCATTAGGAACTAAAGCTAAAAAATTCTCATAACTGGCTTTCGCTTTATCATAATCTCCTTTATTCTTATAGCCATTTCCCATTCTGAAATAAACATATGGGTTTTGTTCATAGTGCTTTAAATCGATAGCGCGCTGATACCAATCAAGTGATTTGTCAAGACTGTAAGCGAGTTCAAAAGAATAACCAGCTTTATAGGCTAATTCGGACTTCATAGCGAGTGCTCTAGCGTTTTTCGGTGATATACCTTGATAGGCCTTAACAGCTAATTCCGCAGCTTCGAAATATTTCCCACTTTTGAAAGCGGCATCCGCTTTGTGAACGGCAGCAGGCTGTGCGAACGCCATAGCTGAGATAAATATTGAAATTAACAGTAAACAGTTTTTCATAAAAGCGATATTTAACAAATTATTTTTCAGAAAGAAAGCAAATTAAAAAATTATTTACAACTATTCAATCAATATTTATGATTGAAGTCATAATAATATTCTAAAATTAATATTTTTTCGTTATTTAATTGACATAAAAAATGTTTTTTTCACCAACACCTAATTAAGCAACTAATTTACAGAGTTTTAAAGTATATAATATGAGCTATATCGATTGCAAAGTGAATTTAAACTCTATCACGAGCAGCTAAATAAGTTTCCCAACGTGCCAAAACAGCTTCAAAATCACTTGGTAATTCTGATTCAAAACGCATAAATTCCTTAGTTTTTGGGTGAACAAATCCTAAAGTTTTTGCATGCAATGCCTGACCTGTTAAAAGCGAAAAGTTGTTTAGCACGAATTGTTTATACTTTGAAAAAGTAGTCCCTTTTAGCACCTTATCTCCTCCATATTCTAAGTCGTTAAACAAAGTATGCCCAATGTGCTTCATGTGTGCACGAATTTGGTGAGTTCTTCCCGTCTCTAACTTACATTCAACTAGAGTAACATAGCCGAAACGACGCAATACTTTATAATTAGTAACAGCGTGCTTACCATAATCACCATCAGGAAAAACTGTCATTAACTTTCTATCCTTATTTGACCTCCCTAGGTTCCCAGTTATTGTTCCTTCGTCTTCTATAACATCTCCCCAGACTAATGCATGGTAGCGGCGCTCTGTAGTACGATCATAGAACTGTTTAGATAAATTTGTTAATGCATCCTCTGTTTTGGCTATAACCATTAAACCAGTCGTATGTTTATCTAAACGGTGAACTAGGCCTGGACGACCATAAAAATCATCTGACTTTGATGGCAATTGTTCGAAATGATGAATTAATCCATTCACTAAAGTTCCGGAATAGTTTCCATAACCTGGATGAACCACCATATTCGCCTGTTTATTTAAGACGATTACTGTATCATCTTCATAAACAATATCCAATGGAATATCTTCTGGAATCAGCTCGATTTCTCTCACTGGATAAGGCATTACAATAGAAACCTCATCTTCTGGTTTAATTTTATAGTTCTGTTTTACAGCAACACCATTCACTAAAATATTGCCGTTTTTGGCTGCAATTTGAATTTTATTACGTGATGTATTTGGTAGACGATCAAGCAAAAACTTGTCAATACGAAGTAATTCTTGTCCTTTGTCTGCAATAAACTTATGGTGTTCATATAACTCTTCGTTTTCTGTATCTTCGATGTTATCGTTTTGATCTTCTTCTTTCATCCTTAGTGAACTACTATTTTTTTTGTTTGTATTACTTTATTTTTCTCCATTCGACTAACAAGATATATCCCATTGTCAACACCAGAGATGTCTATTTGTGTTTCGTTTTTAAAACGCTTTACAACTCTTCCATTTAAATCTCTCATTTCAAAAGTAGTTGAATTACTAAAATTCTCTCCTTTAATATTTAAAATATTTTTTGCTGGATTTGGATAGATTATAAAGTCTAAATCTGGAGCGATAACAATTTGCTCTTTTAATCCCAATTGGTAATCCATTTTACTCGTGATCAAAGGTCTCATCATTATGGAACCTGCAAAACTAGCGTTATTCCAATTACCTCCACCATCAACACTCCAGAAAATTTTATCCGTATTGTCATGATTCACATCAAATCCAATATTTAATCGCTCTTCATCAATTTGTCTCATGCCAATATAATAGGTTTCCCCTACTCCAATTCTTGATGAATCCTTAAAAAAATAAGTCGTAAACTTATTTCGATCAGAAGTATATTTCGGTTGACGTGGATAGAAAAACTCATCCTCATACAGAACATCGCCTGGCTCGCCATTTGCGTCATCCCAAACAGTTAACAAGAATAAATTATTTGAAACGTCAACTACAGAAGGTACAAAATGAATTTGAATTGCTACTAACGAATCTGGTTCATAGGCATTAAATTGATAAGCCAATAACCCTTGAATACCTGTTACACCATAAGCTTTTTCAGCTGTTCCGTCATCATAGGCATAGTAATTTTCGAAAACTTGTTGTCCAAAAGTGGTGTCGTTAATGGGATTATTTGGAAACTGAGCGCTTACAATTCCTTCATATTCGAAATATGCCAAAGTATCATTAGTCAGTGTATGGTCATAAGCATACCCAGATGAAAAATCATGAAGACTGGAATAATTTGTACGTGGTGAATAGTTTATATTCCCTCCCGAAAGGGTGGCAGCATTTAAGGTATAACTTCCTTCTAATACATCGTCATAATATACATTAACGGTTCCATTTTGGTTGTTTTCAGTCAACTCACTTCCGTTCCTAACCGAAACGCTTACTTCATTGCTCATTTTACCCGTTGGATTATTTCTGTAATGTTTCCAAGGCACACTAATATAATCTTTGATTAGACTTGAAATTGGATAGACCAAAGCGAAATCTTTAAACAAAGTATCTTGGTATCCCGACAATGTTCTGAAATCAACGAAATCAATATGAAAATGATCTAGTGCACCTGCTAAGGAACCAAAATTCGCAAAACGAAATTGAAATCCTTTTTGGAAATAATCTGGATTGGTTAAAGAAATATGCGCAACTTTAAAATCAGAAGTTGGTCCACCCTCGGCTCTCCAAACTCGTTTCCATAATTGGGTGACAGGAGAATAAAACTCTAGGTATAGTGAATCATCCGAACTCTCAGGTATATCACCAAAACCCTCTGTCTGATACAAAAAACTTAAGTAAATTGAATCAGATGGACTATTTATAGATAAATCCAAAGGCTTACTATATAAATTGTCTGCTATTCCATTGGTCGTAGTTCCAAAATTATAAGGATATCCAAATTCATCAAGACCATCAAAAGTAACAACACCTAAGGACCAGGGATTTACCGCAAATCTATAATTATGATAGGCTTCATTATTCAACCACAACATTTCCTGATTATTTATCGTCGCTATAAATATTCTTGCTGAATCTTGCACAAACTCGGGATTATTTATCCAGACTGTATCTTCAAAATTAGCAACGCCTCCCACGGTATCGTATATTATATAATCGAGAAAAGCGTAAGTTTGAATGTGATTAGGCTCATATTCCGACAAATCATCGTAAAGGAAACGAACCGTATCGAAGTAATCGTATGTTGTGGTGTCTGAAACTACATTATATTCTAATCGATAAGTTCTTGTGTTGGTTAATTTTGTGTCACTAGCTAATGGGAGGCTTGTATTTTCATCCAATATTCTATGAAAGAGCTGTTCAGTTATGTTGGCATCCACAAAATCTGCATTATATTGCTGAAATTTATTTCTTGAAAAATCATCGAAGAAAGGCAGCGTAATCGTGTCTGTGTTATAAACAAATGTACTATCAAAGCTATTTTGCAAGGCTTTCGTTTCGATTTCTCTTTCCTTTCCAAATAAATCAGGATTTGCAGTTAGCGGACTCACTCCGTCTTGACCGTAAAGGGTAGAGGTAAAAAATATAAGCAATAAGATTTGAACGTATTTCATGGGCTTTTTTTTTCCTAATCAGTTGATCCACCTTCATTGGTAGATAAAAATATAGTAATCGTAGATCCTTCAGGAATTTTGCTGCTATCAGAAGCAACAGGTGTTTGATGGATCACTCGCGCGCTAAGACTATCGTTTTTGGTTTCACAACCCGAATAAACAGAATAGAGTCTTAAGCTCGAACTTCCTAAAAAACGTTCTTGTGCTTCATTTATTGTAAGTCCATTTAGATTAGGTATCATCACCATTTCTCCTTGTGTCCTTTTTCCAACTGTTAACGCTATAATTGAGTTAATGGGTACTTGTTGACCGTTCGTAATGTTTTTACCAGCAAACTTCTGGGCAATAACACTTCCTTGATCTTCATTACTCGGAACAAAATTCACTCGGGTGCGCAAACCTTTGGTCATCAAAACGGCTTCAGCAAACCTATGACTTTTACTTACTACTAATGGAACTAAAACCAAACGAGAACGTTTTGAAACCCTTACACGAATTACCCTATCTGACTTAACAGTTAATCCAGAAGAATCTGTTGGCATAGGACTTTGATAAATAATTGTCCCTTCGACTAGGTCTGGATTATAGATAGAGTCGAGAATTTCATATTTAATGTTTTTATCGCCTATAAGAGCATCAATATCATTTACATTATTACTTAATAAATTAGGGACTTCAATACTTTCTCCATGACGCGTATAACTCCCAAAATAAGTAGTTCCTCCCCATATAATTAGGAACCACACCAATCCAAATAATAAAAAATTGACAATGAATTTACGACTAATAATAAAATTTCCTAGCTTCTTAAAGAACCCCATACTTCTAATTGGAATAAATAATTAAACAAATCTAACTAAATTGTTTAAACTCTTTTTAGTTATTTGAATTCGAATTCCAAAAAAACAGAATATCACCTAAAAAACCAGATCAATAATTGTTGAAAAGTGCTTATTTATAGCTTTTTTCTATACTATTATGAGCGTATTTCCTAAAGCACTATGATTTTTCGGCTTTGATTTTTGTGCCTAACAATATAAACTCCTTTAGTTAAAGTTAGCTGCTTTTCTTTTCCTTGGTATACTTCTTTTCCTAATATGGTGAAAACAGAATACGTTTCTTCTCCTATCAAATCCATAGTGATTTTTCCATCAGCAGAGGGATTTGGATATACAT
>Ga0307948_1001436_pt1 | contig 16939 bp, 16 predicted proteins | sample OrgLakmetagen280_FD_201824 | JGI IMG/M metagenome (GOLD analysis project Ga0307948, IMG submission 201824) | Saline water microbial communities from Organic Lake, Antarctica - #280 | ecosystem: Environmental > Aquatic > Non-marine Saline and Alkaline > Saline | place: Antarctica: Organic Lake...
GCGGTGAGGTCTGGCGCAGAGGTATGTTTGGGGGGCTGAGGTTGCTACGGGGGGATGGCAAGGAAGGGGGTGGGCGAAGAGGGGGTGAGCGTGGGTTGCTGGTGGTTTTAGGGAGGGTGCTGCTTCTGGGAGAGCTGCTGCTAGCAATGCTGCTGGCGGCACTGCTGCCTTCACCAGCCTTACTTTTACCGCCATCGCTGCTGACTTCGTTGTTGTCGCTGGCAAAGGCTGCAGCATGGCTGGGAGCGGCGTGCAGGTCTGCCACAGCTTGCAGCAGACTGCACAGCTCGTGGGGCGACAAGCGGGAAAGGCCCCCTCCAGGCAAGCCCAGCGCAGCATGTGCAAGGCCACGTATCGCACTGGCACATGCCGCGGTCAGCTCGCTGAAGGCCTGCGGATGCAGAAAGGTGGCAGGGGCAGTTCCTGGGGTGTCATGGCTAGTTTCACTGCTATTGCTGTTGGCACTGGCCCCCCCTACGCTGTCTTCGACAGTGTGACCCAGGCCACTGGCTCTGCTTGTGCGTCCTTCTGTTGAGTTTCCATCCACGCTGCTGCTGCCGCTGCTGCCGCTGCTGCTGCCGCTGCTGCCGCTGCTGCTGCTGCTGCTGCTGCTGCTGCTGCTGCTGCTGTTGCTGTTGCTGCTGCTGCGCGCGTGTCTTGCCCCTGAGCTGTTGCCCTGCCTCTGCCCAAGTAGGCCCCACAAGGTCGTCAGAGACCAGGCCATGTTGGACAAGACCTGGGGACTGAGCTGCCCATTATGAGAGGCCAGCCCTTTTCGTGCACCCCCTGACGAGGACAATGAGCTCGGCAGAGGCAGTGGTGACTGCGGTTCGCTTGATGGCGCTGCACTGGAGTGTTGTTGTTCACTTGACTGTGGCTCCCTTGGCAGTGCTTCAAATGCAGGGGTGCTGTGTTGGGAGGCTGTGTTGCTGTGTTGGGAGGCTGTGTTGCTGTGTTGGGAGGCTGTGTTGCTGTGTTGGGAGGCTGTGTTGCTATGTTGGGAGGCAGTGTTGCTGTGTTGGGAGGCAGTGTTGCTGTGTTGGGAGGCAGTGTTGCTATGTTGGGAGGTTGTGTTGCTATGTTGGGAGGCTGTATTGCTGTGTTGGGAGGCAGAGTTGCTGTGTTGGGAGGCTGTATTGCTGTGTTGGGAGGCTGTGTTGCTGTGTTGGGAGGCTGTGTTGCTGTGTTGGGAGGCAGTGTTGCTGTGTTGGGAGGATGTGTTGCTGTGTAGGGAGGCTGTGTGGCTGTGTCCGGAGGCTGTTGTGGCCTGGGGTTGTGAGGGAGGCAGCACGCTGCTCTCTCCTCCTGTTTGTTGTGCAGGAGTGCCTAGCAGCAGGAGCACAGAATGGCACAGGGCCAGCAAGGAGTGGTGGCTGACTGCTGGGGGTGTGTCGTGCTTTGGCAATAATAAGGAAGGGGTCGTGTGGGAGGGTGGGCGCTGGTTGGTGGGAACGTAGGGGGGGAGAAAGGAGGAGGGTGGCGGTGTTGTAAGGGGAAGGTCGTGAGTTGGAGACGAGGGTCCTGTGTGCATGCGCACACTTGCCAGCTCTGCGGAGGCCAGCCCGTGCATTAGGGTGGACAAGCGCACAGGGCCCCACGAAGCCACCCACAAAGGCTGCTGTGCAAGTCGTGTGTGCACTGCTGCGATCAGCTGCTGCACCGCCTCCTGTTCAGCCAGCTGGTTTTGCCGTGCGTGCGTGCCACATGCTGAGCCTATGCCTGTGCCTGTGTGATATTTTTTATACGTGTGTAAGTGTGTGTGTGTGTATGTATGTGTGTGTGCGTGTGCGTGAATGGGAGGGCCAGTGAGAGAACACATGCACTTGAGAGCTAGTTCTGATCAACACACGTTTGCATATGCGGGTGTGCATGTGTGTGTGTGCATGTGTGTATATGAGTGTATATGAGTGTGAATGTGTGTGAATGTTTTCGTGTATGTGTGTGTACGCGTACGTGTGTGTGTGTGCATAAGCATCCTAGACACATCCATACACATTTGCAGGCATTGGCAAATGGAGAGAAAGGAGTGCTGGTGTTGTCATGGGAACACAGCAACGTGTCTGTATAATGGTGTGTACACTGCTGTGTGCCCTGCACTACTTCTGAGACTACTTACCACTCATGCTGCACCAGCTCCAACAAATGTACTCACCTGAGAGTACTCGGTTGTTGTGAGTATGTTCCAAGGAGGGGAAGAGAGGAAGGGGCGGAGTGGAGGAGAGAGGCACCGGCTGCAGCAACTGCCCCAGCGCCCACACCAAGTTGCTGAGTGTGTCTGGGAGTGATGGAGGAGAAGAGTGCATGCTGGGCCTGCTAGGGCTTTCTACAGAAGAGTGCGATGCAGAGCTCGCTGGATGTAGGGAAGAGGGCAGGGAAGGGCTGGTCCAAGCTGGTGTGGAGGTAGAGGCGGTGCAAAGTTGAGGACTGGGAAGGAAGGGGGGACCCTGCTGGCCCGTGCCCTCTTCACTCTTGCTGTTGCTGCTGCTGCTGCTGCTGCTGCTACTGATGCTGCGAGCACCATCCTCTTTCCTGCTGCGACTGCTGCTGCCCCCATTGAATGCTTGCTTTGCTTCTGTGCTACCTTGCCCCGTACCCTGCCGCAGAGGTGCAGCGGAAAAGGAAACCTGCTGGCTGCCGTGCCGTTCCTGCACCAGCTCCAGGATACGTGCAGAGGCAGCAGATGCTAGGCCTGCATGTACGTGTCCAAGGCGAGCACATGCCCACAGGCCTCGGCTGAGGTTCTCCGGAGGAGTAGCGGAGGAGGGGGATGCAAGCTTGGAGCAGAGCAGGCTCAGCATGGCGCGCCAGAGCCTGCTGCTGGCACCCTGTGAGTGGGCCCTCTCATGCTTTAGTGGCCTGGTGGATGAATGGGTGACCTGGTGAGGCCCCCCTGGGTGAGGCAACCACTGCTGCATCCACGCGTGCGCTGTGAGCATGCGCACACAGTGGTCGGGAGTGAGGCAGGGGCCTGCTTGCAGAGTGGCTTGCACCAGTGCTGGCATGAAGTGGCGTGCCGTTGCTATTTCTGCTTCAGCTGCCGCTGTTGGCGCAGTTCTGCGTGCTAAAGGCCCCGGCGTGCTGCTGCGCTGGCCCTCGTGCTGCTCCCGGAGCAGGCAATGCAGGTGAGTTGTGGCGCTGCATACATTCACCTGCACAGCATGCACGCTATTCACATGGAATAAGCCGTTGTGCACAAGAACTGGCACACTCGGTGCCCAAATGTTCGTTATTACGCACCTCGTTCAGCGATCTTTGCTGGACCAAGTCAGCCAGTTCTGAGATGCTGGAGCAGGCAAGGATGGACTTGTTAACTGCTATGAAATGTGTGCGGTGGGGTGCACGCTGTTGCTGGTCCTTGTTGGGAGAGGAAAGGGTGCTCCTGTTGCGAGCGTGCTTTTCGCCCTGCCTCCATCCTTGCGCCAATTGGTCATGCAACTTGCATATGCTGGCATTCTGTTTTGGCTTCTTGATAGTACCAGTAGTGCAAGAGGAGGGGGCTGGACTGCCAAACAATTCCTTGTCATACAGCCCTTTGCCTGGCTGAGGCGCACGCACATTCATTCTAAAAACACATTTTTTATTATAATAAATTGTTCACATTTCGAAACAACGCAATCGACGGCTCGCAAAAGTATGCCGAATCCCTGCCCGAATCCAGCTCTCTTATTATTAAATTATTTAATTTTATAAGCAAGGTATGTTACATCGCTATATAAGCTGAAGTGGGAAATGCCTGAAACCGAACCAAAATGGCGCTAGAAAAAAACAAGGGAAAGGGCTAGGCACTCAGGCACAAGAGAAGTCACACCCATACATATCTGGCTGGTTCAAAAAGGTCCTCAAACGAGTTGGGCTATCCTCATACTGAGGTGGGAAGACCAGCTGGCGGTGCTGTAATCGAAGGCTACCAAGATGTTCATGCGCACAGTCCAGCAAAAGGTGTTCCTCATTCTGAAAAGTTACCAGTCATTTTTGTCACAGATCCTGAGCTCATAATAAGGCCTTCTGTTCCTGTCGTGACGCATTTTTTGGACCAGAAAAATGTTGCAAGAAAGGCGAAAGCAAGAAAGTGCGCGGCTAAGATCGTTGGAAATATTTAAATTAAGGTAGAGAGGCAGCATAGAGGTGATTTTTTTTTCTGCCAACCCACCAGCCAGGGACAATCCCAAAGGTACACCAAAATGTGTGTGATAAGTCTTCATAATTCTGCTGGAATGATGAGCCTCGTGTCTCATGAGGTTTCAAATTGTCAAGTAGTTCTCCAGCCCCCAATGATATGATCACGCAGAGTGAGCTCAAACTGTTTCAGATTGATACTCACGAGATCGTGTGGCATTCAAAAGCTGCTGCTGAGACGCAGGGAAATTTTGGAGGGCATTTAGAATCTGATGGGCCCATGTACCTATGATTTCTGTTTGCAAGGAAAAGGTCAGCCCTACTAATTTTCTCAGGTACAAAAGATTGTTTGAAGAGAGTATACTGTTGGACCCTAGGACACGAAGTGTCTAGGGCTTATGGATCGTTAGAGAAACTGAGAGCCTTATAGTTCTAGAATCGTATGCCGAATTCAAAATAGTAGAAAAATCAGTAGAAAAAGATGAGCGTCCGACCTGTTTTGCGAAGCACGCAGTGAGTATCAGTACCTTCCTTGACACCCAGGGGTCTTTTTAGCTAAGATTAAGGATGCGTGCAGGGGTGGCCTTTGAAGAATCATACGTCAGAGAAGAAGTAGCCCACACTTGACAACCGTACAGACCAGCTGCCAAAGCGAGGACCTGGAAAACCTCCAGCATTCTTCTCTGCTTGATACCCTTGCTGTCACCAGTTTTGTAAACTCTGGCTATGGCAAACTTGATGTAGTCTGCTGTCTTCTCAGCAGCTGTGCTTCTGTCATGAGTAAGAGTGATTCTGTCATGAGTAAGCGTGATTCCACGCTGTCTTCTCAGCAGCGTGCTTCTGTCATGAGTAAGAGTGATTCCAAGGTATTCGAATTGAGTGACAAGTTCCAGAGGTGTGACATCATATGTGAAGGCGGGAATCGCAGAAGTATCCCTGCTGAAGAAGACCATAATATTTGTTTTGTCAGTGTTCAGTTTAAGCCCTCTGACACGTATGTAATCATAATCTGTCCAGCTGGAACTGCGGACTTTCAGCCATGTTGTAAGTGAGAGCAACGTCATCAACATCATCATGCCGTGTATAAGGTTTCCTAACGGTGTATTTTCTCCCTAGCTCTATGTTTCTAGAAACACTACCACCTATGTATAAGAGGTACTGGCCAAGAAATTTCAACAAAAATGGGCGCCAACCCACCTTTTAGACCCATGTTCAGGCTCAGCCCGAAGGAACGCGCTGAAGTTGAACAGCAAGTGGCTGGATTACTAAAGCATGGACTAATTTTAACCGGATTCTTCCCCCTATGGAGCACCAGTGCTCTTTGCAGCACAGAAAGATGGCCCCTGTGTATATTCTCTTAATAAAATCACAGTCAAGAACAAGTACCCTCTAACGCGCATTGGCCACCGTTCATGGGCTCTCTCGCTGGTGCTAAGACCTTATCTAGCTACCTAGGTAGTCCAGAATAATTTGCAGTCAGAGTACCACCGGATCAGCTTTCTCCCAAAGACGTTGCTCAGACAGCCTTCAGAACTTCTTTTGGACACTTCCAATTCAAAGTTATATCCTTTGGTCTTTATAACTCCTGCAACCTTTCAAGCTCCAATGAACAACATGCTTAGGCCCCACCTCAGCAAGTTTGTAGTACGCTGCCAAACTTGTCCGTAACAGACATGCCCTTTCCAGCACTATTATCAACTCTCATCATGTCACGCCCAATCGTTGGCAGCGACGAATCGTGTGACAGAGCAGTTAAGTTGGTTGGCAGTTGAGAGTTTCTTTATGTCTTGTTCAATAAGCTGGATGGCCAGTCTCAGTAGATGTGCTGAGTCTTATACTTTGCAGTGACCGTAATTTGACCTGACAATCAGAAGACGGTTTCAGGTCAAGCCTGCAACCCTCCTGATCCCCATTGATCTTCATCATATTCTTTTGGTGGAGGAGTTTTACGGTACCCGGTACCAAAGTGGCTCCTTTTCCTTAATATATGTGGGGAGGGTTTTTTCACTGCCTGCCTAGTTACAAGCCGCAGTAAACCCGTAGGGATGATGACGCGGCATCAATATCAAAAGACTATGGATTTTTCATTATTACCTCATTACCAAGTCCAATTTCTGCTGAATCTCTCTGTCCAATTCTTGCATCGCGAGAGTGCCTAGGAAAAAAGGTAGACAAGATGCCCCCCAGAGGCATATACAGCGATGTAACCTTACCTTACCCAACTTACCAACTACAAAGACTTGCGCAGCTCCTCTTATTCATATGCATGCTGGATGTGTTGCTTGGTGTTGCTTCCAGCGTCCTATCTTGTCTTCTGCAACAACTAAGTAAGAAATCCACTGATTTATCACACAATCATGAAATGACACACCTTTGTGTCCGTGAAAAGGTCATGCAAGCCAGACAACGATCAGTGCGACCCTTACAGGTGTTGTTATACACGTCTCCTCTGCCTCCCAGCCACCTTGATCCCTGTGACTGAGGGCCCTTTTTCTTTTGCTAGTCCCTTTCCAGGAGGGGTATTGTGTGGCGCTGCATCCATTATGTGGTGCGGGGGCAGCATACAACATCCTTTTTTAATCATCACGCTGGCAGTGCTTGCACTGTCTGCGCTCTTTTTTACAATCTCTCGTTCTTAGCTTGGATGAATCCAAAATTTTTCTGTCGCACCCGTATCAGCAGAAACTACCGTAATTTTAGTGACTGTATGAGTAGTTTGGTGACTGCACAAGTAGTTTGGTGACTGCATGAAATCTGCATTTAATCGGCAAACCAGGCACAAGGCATTCCAGTGCGATTTCAACTTAGTAATCCTCCATTTCAAATACTAAACTTTCTTCCGGCTATACGACGAGGGAACCCCTTCAAAGAGCGGCCCTTCCTCATTGCTCAAGGCCAATCCGATGCCGGTCCAAGGGCCTGCATTGTACAAGTATAACAAAGACCAATCATCAGGATTAGTTTGCTCGCGGCTCTGAGTGCAGGAAAAGTTTACTTTGCCGCAATGATACAACTGATAAACTGAACATGAAGTCATCCAAAAAAGCTGCCTGGTTAAACGAAGAGAAACAGGGCGCAAGCCAGAATACAATGACCGGGCTGTTGCTGCAATTGGGTCTCTAACTCATAATGTGGCACTACATTACAAGGAACTTCTGCAGAGTAACCAGCAGCTTCCTAGCTTAGTCGCTTTGAACTAGGAAGTGGCTATGGGGACGAGTATCTGCTCACCTAACTGATCAGGTGATCATGAGCGTACAGGTCGCACAAACACGGTTGAACTCGGCTCTGAGCTGCACATGCACACAAATTTTGCGCGGAACAAGGCAAATTGCAAGCAGTTGAGATCAAACTCACCCGGCTGACCACTCCGTGATCTCCCGCCATAATACAGACGCCACTGGCCTCCTGACATCGATACTGGGCATGGAGCGCCCACATCCCCTCCGTCCCAAATTGCGCCACCTTCCACCTGCTTGCTACTGCTGTTTTGCGTACTGTCATCTGCCTGGCCAGACGCTGTCAATACAGGTTGTGGGTGCCTGCAACAAGACCACGGGCAGTCAAGGAGGCTTAATTCAGTTACAGCGAGACAAATGGTCGAATGTAATGTGCATCTTTAATCCAGAAAAGCAAGGGGCTTAGGCTGCTGCATGCTAACTTTTTATTCTCATAGGCTTTTACAACACCGCGGCAAGGGATGCCTTACTGTCCCTCTATCAACAAAGAATGCCATTCGCATCAAATGCTTCAAAGAACAATTCACTCTGTATAATTACAGGAGTGTCTTAAAAGTTATATTGTGAGCCAATTATTTGCTTGTTAATTATTGGAAACGAGCCCCCACCGCTTCCAAATGCTGCCGTCTTTACTGACTGCCAGGCCAATAGAGCGTGAGTTGTCAGCCGCCACAGCCTCGTAGAACATTAGGAATTGCCGGTTATCAAGGTCTCGAACCTAGGACAGCAGGCAAAATCGGTGACGGTTACAGATATATCCATCCACATGGCACTCAACAAAGGCTTTGCGTGTGTGTGTATGTGTATGTGTATGTGTATGTGTATGTGTATGTGTATGTGTGTGTGTGTGTATTTGTGTGTGTGTGCAGATTTGCTCTGCTGCTGTGCCGCTCGATACAAAGCAACAATGGCAGCATTAAAAACTCATCCTTTCTTTCATTTCAGCACTGACCATTTACTTACTGTGATCGGGCATGCGCAAGCTTGCTCAAAACCGAAATTTGTCATTTGAGAGATTGTTGCAAGGTGCGCACACTCACGTGCACAGGTGCGCACACTCACGTGACTCATGTGTGTGTTCATTTTTCTTGCATCACAACTGGGAGCATTTTCAATGCCTTCAACTCCTTGAGCCATCAGCTCAGCGATGGTTCGCAAGGGGAATTATTGCAGTGGATTATAAAAACGGACACGATCACCATTGAAAGCCAAACAAACGTCCGTGATAACAAATTGGCAACATAGGGCACCGCAACCGTGTACAACTTGGATCACATGGTGTGCAATAAAGCAAAGTTTCTTAATCCTCACCTAGGATTGACCAGAGCCATATACAACACACCATGTATGGCAGTGGATATCCCCAGCAAAAAAATTTGTACTGCATGTATACTTAGGGTTGGCCAGAACCGTATATATACACATATACACACTGGGTGTGACCGTATGTATGGTGATTTCCATGCTAAAAATACCGTAAGTACACCGTACATTCGTATAAATAAATGGTTCTGGCCCACCCATAAGCATACTTGATATGTTTGGCTCACTCGTGCCACGAGTTATGTGCAGTGAGCAAAATCGCACACAGCTCATGCATTACAGTGTGCAGCAAGTATAACCACACACAGCTCATACCACGTGGTGTGCTGTGAGCAAAATCACACACAGCTCATGCACTGTAGTGTGCAGTAAGCCAAGCCGTGCTATTCATGCCACGTTGTATGCAGTGAGCGAAATTGCACACAGCTCAAGCACTGTAGTGTGCAGTAGGCAAAGCTGCACTTTTCATACCACGTGGTGTGCAGTCAGCAAAATTACACAGATCACGCGTGGGAGTGTGCAGTAAGCAAAACTGCGCTACTCATACCACGTGGTGCGCAGTCAGAAAAATCCAATAGATCATGCGTGGGAGTGTGCAGTAAGCAAAACCGCGCTTCTCATACCACGTGGTGTGCAGTGGCACCGAGGGCGTCATGGTCGCCTTGCTGTGCACCGTGCTCGGCAGTGTCAAACACGACGCCTTTCTTGGCCCAAAGGAAACCGTTCTCGGAGGATGCCATGCCAATCAAGTACCTGTTAGAGAAAGAGAGTGGGTGTTTGTACATATGATCGTGTGTGTGTGTGCGAGTGTGTGTGTGCATGTGCATGTGCATGCGTGTGTCTGTGTGTTTATGTGCATGCATGTGTCATTAATCCGCCTGCACCTGGGCACGTACATACCCGTCACACTTCGTTTTGCCAAAAACTATTGCACACTACCTGACAAGCCTTAAACGTGATACTCACATGTATTGCGCAACCCTCCTGCCAAGCAGAACTGTTTCAAAGCCGGGCTCGATTAGGATTTGGGAATGATGTAGGCCAGCTTTATTTGATCCACTTGTCCTACACCCTCTTACAAGTCCCCCCCACACACTCTTTCACTCCCACGTACCTGCCCCCACTCCCGCACACACAAACACACACAAAACATTCACACGCACACGCACACGCGCAAGCACCCATGCACCCACGCGCATGCGCTTACAGACAAGGCACACGCACGCACACACACACCTGCCCTTGCGCACGTCCCAACTGTGGTAGCACATGCGCCTCTCTCTTGGACTGACCTCAACCACCTGTCACGGTGCAAGATGAGCCAAGGCGGGTGGTACACGCTTAAAACATTTCATTCACAACAGCAAACGTTGGCACGATCAGTCAATGCAAGCGGCACACCCTTACACAGTGCAAGATCAGTGTGAGTGGCACACTCTTACACCATGCAAGATCAGTGCAAGTGGCACACCCTTACACAGTGCAAGATCAGTGCGAGTGGCACACTCTTACACAGTGCAAGATCAGTGCGAGTGGCACACTCTTACACAATGCAAAATCAGTGTGAGTGGCACACCCTTGCACAGTGCAAGATCAGTGGAGTGGCACATCCTTACACAGTACATTCACAACAGCAAACGTTGGCACGATCAGTCAATGCAAGCGGCACACCCTTACACAGTGCAAAATCAGTGTGAGTGGCACACCCTTGCACAGTGCAAGATCAGTGGAGTGGCACATCCTTACACAGTACAAGATCAGTGGAGGGGCACACCCTTGCACAATGCAAAATCAGTGTGAATGGCACATCCTTACACAGTGCAAGATCAGTCAAGGCGGGTGGCACGCCCTTACACAGTGCAAGATCAGTGTGAGTGGCACGCCCTTACACAGTTCAAAATAAGTGTGAATGGCACACCCTTGCACAGTGCAAGATCAGTCAAGGCGGGTGGCACGCCCTCACACAGTGCAAGATCAGTGTGAGTGGCACACCCTTGCACAGTGCAAGATCAGTGGAGTGGCACATCCTTACACAGTGCATGATCTGTCTAGGCGGGTGTAACACCCTGAAATAATTCGTCAACAGCAAACGTAAAAAGGTACAGTATGCATTCTAGTGCAAAAAACACACATTCCTGTCCATGGTGTCATCAGTTTATCCCTGCCACTGCACAAGCCGTTTGTCCTGAAGGAGATGTTTGTCGAAAAAGCATAGGAGTGACCCCTTACAAACACCACAGCGTCACCAAGAAAACACAGCGTTACTTCAAAAAACACAGGGTTACCAAGAAGAAACACAGCGTTACTAGAAAAAACACAGCGTTACCAGGAAACACTGTGTTATAAGAAAAAAAAGCATTACTAGGGAAACACGGGGTTGCACAGAATGCAGCGTTACCAAGAAAGGTGGGCAAGAACACTGCCCTCCTTTCTCCACCTTCATAATTGATCAGTGCCGTGCCATACTCAAATATTCTGGACGTACTTGCTGGTGCTATTTCTCTCTCTCCCTTTCTCTCCCTCTTTCTCTCTCTATTTATCTATCATCTATCTATCTATGTATAATATATTATATTTATTACAATTCTTTACCATCCACTACAATACTCATCTCCCACCTGTGGGTGCCCGATGAACAGCTCGTCCCACTCCCCTGCCTCTCCCACATCAAAAAGCGCCCCTGTGTGGTGGTCGCCTTCGATGCGAGCCCAATTGCGACCATCCTGTGCGCACATTTATATTTCAAGTATGTGCGAGAATGTGGCAATTGTGCGCAAGCGTGTACGATTACACACATACCCAGTAGGTCATCTGAGACACATAAAGCCAATTTATTACTCACCATTTGCTCTTCCAAACAAGGGCCACCTTGGACAAAAGCGCAAAGAATTCCCAGGTAGTACATTTTCTTTGACAAAGAAGCAAGCATTTTTGCAGTAGCAGATGCAAAAGTCTTCCAAGGAAGACAAGGCTCCACTTTCAACCATGCTCGAGAGATGCAGCAGCAATTTCCTTCCCCCCATGAAGGCACATACAATTGAAACAAATAATCCCTTCAAAACCAAAAGCATCATATTGCTTTCCCACTGCACGCTGCCAGAAGCAAGGACCAGCCACTGCAATACACTTTAGGTTTGGATTTTTGGTCTTTTATTCTCTTTCAACATCTCTCAGCACGTTAGGCACCTGCCTAATGGCCAGAACGGGAAAAGCCCAGAGTCCTATAAACCCTGTTTCAAAGCCAAAACTTGAATCCTGACCATCGACCTTTTGCATAAAAACCACCTTAAAATCCCCAACAACATGTTAAGTACCTGACTTATGGCAAGGCCAGGACGAGCCCGCAGCCCCTCGACGCTTGCACCAGAGCCTGGACCTTGCAGCCTGGACAAGCTGGCAGCTCCAGGCAGGTTTTCTGGCACCTGCAGGGTGATAGCCCAAAGTGTGGCAGCTCAAATCTTGACAGCCCAGATATTTGTTAGCCCGGTTACTTGTCAGCACAGGGCGTCAGCCGGTTCCTTACCGGCCTGTGAACATTGCGGTGCAAGGTCAAAAGGTGACGTGTGGCGCTGCATTGTGGTGTGGTGTGGTGTGGTGTGGTGTGGCGTAGCGGGAGGTGTGACAAAGAAAAGAAAGCAACACAGGTAGTGTTAACACCACCGGCGAGGATTAGGAAGGAATGGTGAGTTATGTCCTGCACCGTTCAATGGATGCAGAGCCACATAACATCTCAAAATAACTCAGTGTGACATTGTAATGCAGTATGACATCATTGCTTGACATTGCATTGCGACATCGTGATGTGGACCGTGGTGTGATGTGTTCAAGCTTATGACGTATTCAAGCTTGTTGCTGCAAGTGGAGGAACCAATCCCTCCAATATTTGCAATTAGGGTGCGAGGCGCCCCCATAATATGATTATTATATTATATAATATGGTATTATCATATTATGCGGGGTCCGCATATTATCATACTTTCCGCATAATATTGTATTTTCGACGCCTATTTAACATATGGCGGGAATTTCATTTGGGATAGACGGGGCCAAGATGGCAACTTTCGATAGAAACTCCTAGGGACCTACTACACCCCGCTGGAGCTCAAGTCGGCTGGACATTGCAGGCTTTGATGCAGTCATCACCGACCAGGAACATCAGCCTTGTGTCCTGAAGTGCCGGCGCTGCAACCACCTCATCAGCCCTTGCAACCCATCCCAGTCAATCAAGCAGCATGATGGGCGGTGCACAGGGCCTGCTCAGCCTGAAGAGGAGATGATGGAGGAGGAGGAACCTGGTCAGGGAGCAAGTGGGCCCCCCCAAAAGCACAAGGCACGACAGCTCCCTGTTGCCCCTCACATTCCAACATCCAAGCAGCAGCAGGACTGCCACAAGGAGCTCATGCGCTTTGTCATTGATGCTGAGCTCCCATTCAAGAAGCTGGACAACACCTTTTGCAGGAATGTCATGCAAGCCCATGCAGACTGTTTGTCCAGCATGTAAACAAAATGCGCATGATGGTTATCCAGCTCTGAAGATATGCATGGTTTTCCAGATCTGAATGAATCAAAACCTGTTGTGTGAATCCAGCATGACCTGCAAGTTAGGGGCAATGCGCAGTTTCACCATTTCTTGACCTGCAGAGTGAATGGGTATTCCAATACGTAGGGTTTACCGGTACGTTTGTGTTTGTTTTGCTTTGTGTTTACTCTGTATTTGCTCTGTTTTTGTTCTCTTTTCAATCTGCTCTAGTTGGAATGCGATGCTTCCAATTTCCAATTTCTTTGCAAATGCAGGTGGCACAGGCAGAGAAGATAATTTACCTCGAGGCCAACATGAAGGGCCAGCAGGGGTCAGATGGGGTGCAGCTTGAAATGGCAGTCTTGGGTTAAATTTGAGCAGCAACATCAGCAGCAACAGCACAAGAGCAGCAGTCACATCGTCCGTCTCGTTTTTTTGTTTGTTTGGCAGCCGTAGACAAAGGACAACCAACAACTCAAACAACGGACCCTGTTCTTTGTGTAGATTGCTGGCTTTCCCTTCCTCATTTGACCACTTCCTTCTCAACCAATCCATGCTGGGTTCTCACCAATCAATTCCTAATATCACATCATGCCTCGCAAATATCATAGAATGTCCCCTATTTGTAACTCAATTTTGAGTGCGATTTGTACCCCAAGGTTGCCTGACTAACTTCCATTTCTACATACAACAATTTGTGCACAAGGCACCTGAACCTAGGTACGTAAGGGCTCCTTAAAAGCCATGGGAAACAACATGCAGTTTTTTTTAAATCAAGCTGGAGAGAGATTATGCGCGCAGTTGCCGTGCTCTTGTGGCATTGTGCAAGAGCCACGTAACCGACATACTTGTGCAAAAGGAGGCTAAAATTGTATGTTCCAATGTATGTGGTGTTTAAACGCAGAAGGTTTTCAGTCAATGTCAGCCAAACTCACGGCCCTGACTAAACCTATACCTGCAGCTTGCATTTTGGCTTGGAGTACGTGAGTGCGATTGTGAGATCTGTGATAATCACTGTTAGATGGCTGCTCAATTTGACAGCGTGCCGCTCGGACCTTGCAGCATCTTCATTCCAGCATCGAACACATTCCTTACAGCCAAGTCGTGATTAGAAAGCTTGTTCAGGCTCAATTAAAACTTCCAGTGTTGATCAGATACGTGCGGCAGTTGTCTTGAACTACACATGGGCATGAGCAGGCATACGTGGCAGCAGATGTACACGTGTTAGCTGTCAATAGCTGTCATTGAACTACATGCTCTGCAGAAGTACATGTGGTAGCTGACATGATTCATGTGCTGCAGAACTACACGCTACATGTGCTGCTGTCATGAATCAAGAACTAAAAATGCAGCAGGCAGTAGAGCTACACATGGCAGCAACTGTGAACTGCACACACAGCAGATTTGCGTGTGGGTGTGGCTCTGCTGGGCGTGAGCAGATATTCTTGGCAGTAGATCTACATGTGGCAGAAATTGAATTACGCATGCAGCAGAACTACACGTGGGCGTGAGCAGATATTCATGGACTACATGCTCTGCTGGGCGTGAGCAGATATTCATGGCAGTATATCTACATGTGGCAGCAACTGTGAACTGCACACACAGCAGAGCTACACGTGGGCGTGAGCATATATTCATGGACTACATGCTCTGCTGGGCGTGAGCAGATATTCATGGCAGTAGATCTACACGTGGCAGGAACTGTAGTACGCATGCAGCAGAACTACACGTGGGCGTGAGCAGATACACATGAATGCAGAAGTACGCGTGGCACTGGTCATGAATTGCAACGGTTGGCCTTTTTGAGGCTTAGTTCAGAGTGTATGATGACTGGACGAGAGCAACGGCAGCTATGGCCATGAATGCAGGGCTAGCTGTTGGCATGCTCGTATTCTTGAGGGAAAGTATTTTGCGTTAAGGGCAGCAGCATATGTTTGATCCACAAGGTGTCATTACAGGTAAAGGCATACCAAACCTGTACACGCACTAATTAGGATTAGCATCGACATGAAAAGGGGGGGCCTGACTTGCCTGGACCTCCTCAAAGCTTCCACCAGAGTAAAAGCACCAGTACACACCCACTCCGTCGTTCACTGCACTGGATCCCAGCACCTGCAAATGATGAAGGGTAGGCGTTAGGGATCAAAGCATTGCATTATCTGAGATGTAATGCAATAGGAACCACCAGGCTGTATGAAAACTTATGAGTTCAGTGTGAAACACTTGAACTCAGGTTCTTGTAGTGTAGCATAAAGTGAGATGTCCTCACTTTCTGCTATTCTCCGGCTTCTGCTTCCCTTCTCCATTCTTTTTATTCCTTGGAGAACACAACTCTCTCTTTAGCATACTTCTATTCTAGGTCGCTTCCTGCAAAGCGCTATGCGCCCAAATTCTCGACCCACGGCCCAGTGGGCCCTTGTCTCATGGCTTTTCTCGCTCCTCACGCTTGAGACTCTTGACTCTGTCGCAATGTTCGCTGGTGGGCTCGCTGCAGCCCTGATGGAGGAGGCTGCAACCTGGCTTGTACACGGCGGGGTACTCGCTTTTGTTCTTGCCGCTGACACTTACTTCCTCCTCTCCCGCTCCTTTGTCCACACCACGCTGACCTTTTCGTCGACCCTGTTGAGTTTCATGAGAGCGCACGTCGTATCTCTGGCTTGGGGACTCGCCGTCGGGGCAGCCGTCATTGATTCTGGGCTTACGTTTGACACGCGTCTTTTCGCGCCTCACTTTTGGGACCCTACTACCTACGACAATTTTCGTCAGAATTTGTGATGAGCCCCACGTACTATCTCGCTTCGGTGACGCTGGTTATGTTCTGGGCTATCCTTCTTAACGTTCAGATCTTCACTCATTCTTTTTATTCCTTGGTAATAATGACAGGGCCCTATGCATCTCACGATGCAAGCGAAATAGAACTAGTATATGTGTGTATTAATGGAACCGGAGCTGGAGATACATGCAACCTTGTGTGTCCTGACCCCAAGAAATAATTGCGGGCATCGCCACACGTCCACAAGAATCATCATGCTTACCAGTCTTTCGGTTAGTTCAATGGAGGTAGCACACGCATGTTTGCAAACACCCGCACGCCCACCACAGACATGTGGGCAGCGTCACACGTCCACCAGTCCCACCAATCTTACCAGTGTTACGCTTCATCCGAAGTAGATAGCATTGTCATGGCCATGGCACATGCGTAGGGTTGGCCAGAACCGTATATATACGCCGTATATGACCGTATTTTTGGTAATTTCCCTGCCAAAAATACCGTATACCGTATATACACCGTATATATATGGTTCTGGCCAATCCTACACATGCGTGTATGTACGCACCTGCACGTCTGCCACAGACATGTGGGCAGTGTCAAACGTCCACCAGTCTTCATTGGGAGGCAGCATCGCCCCCACATCCATCGCCGCCGCACTGCCATGTCGGGCGCCGTCCACCGCATCAGAGCCGCGGCGCCAGCTCATACCATCATGTGAGATGGCCACCCCTTGTGAATAAGAGTGGCATGTGCATGAACAGTCACACACAAACAGCTCATACCATCACGTGAGATGGCCACCTCTTGTGAATAAGAGTGGCATGTGCATGAACAGTCACACTCAAACAGCTCATACCATCACGTGAGATGGCCACCCCTTGTGAATAAGAGTGGCATGTGCATGAACAGTCACACACAAACAGCTCATACCATCACGTGAGATGGCCACCCCTTGTGAATAAGAGTGGC
>Ga0307948_1001437_pt1 | contig 16929 bp, 14 predicted proteins | sample OrgLakmetagen280_FD_201824 | JGI IMG/M metagenome (GOLD analysis project Ga0307948, IMG submission 201824) | Saline water microbial communities from Organic Lake, Antarctica - #280 | ecosystem: Environmental > Aquatic > Non-marine Saline and Alkaline > Saline | place: Antarctica: Organic Lake...
CCTACGCTGGGCTGGGATTCTGCCTCATGAAGTGCTCGAGATGCCAGATGCCAGATGCCGGATGCCAGAATTCCGAGATTTCAGCGGTGCCCCCCGCATCCGCGAGCACTTCATGAGGCAGAATCCCAGCCCAGCGTAGGTGTAGCAGCATGCAAAGCTGACCCGGCAGGAATCCTCAGGGCGTAGTCGCAGCGCTCGCATGGTAGAAATTGCCGACGCTAGCGCTCAGAGGGAGGAGCATGCAGGAAAAGAGAGGCACCTGCACAGGACTACAGCAAGCACATCAGCAGCAGCATCTACACAGTCATTGGATACCTGCAGCAAGAGGGCAGTGACAAGGCTTGTGTGGATGCAGCTGTTGCACAATTCATCTACGCTACAGGCATCACCTTCTAGGTTGTGGTAGCAATAAGCAAGTGATGATACGTTCTGAAGGGCTGGGAGTTCCTCTGGGGGGCTCTAGAGGGCTTGGAAGTGCCTCTGGGGGGCCTGGGAGTGCTTCTGGGAGGCTCTGGGGGCCTGGTGGCTGCAAAATTCGTTAAGTGACCAAAGTCGTATTATACGGAGCAATTTGAAAAATACGGTTAAATACGTGATAAATACGATACGACGTATAAATATGATAATACGCCTACGCCGTATGACCCATCCCTGGTGTCAAGTGAACAAGGAAATGTGTCGCACTTATACCTTCCTTTCTTCCACATATACAGGTTGCACAGTGGTTCTTCCCCGACCGCACGTTTGCCTGAAGACCGTTTTCCAGGGATAGATACAATTTGGGTTACCTCATGTATTTTGTTGTGCGTCACATCTTCTTTATTTTTTATACCAGTCATACTTAATTAACATGTATCACTATTGATTTTGTACCCTATCGTTTTGTTGTGGAAAGCAGCCTTGTAACCAGCGCGATGATGTCCATATTCATGTGCCTGGTTTGTGAGGGACAGCATGGCATGAGGCCACTGGTGCAATAAAAAAACTGCCGGACGAGTCAACACTACCGGCACGAACTAGGAAAGGATGTTGTTTTGTGTCTAACACAATCCAAGAAATGCAGAGACACACAACATCCCACCGCGCAATATCACGTTATGTCCAAGACAAGCTAGTAAGATCCGCGCAGTGACATTGCCTTTAAGTTTTAGTGTGTGTTACATTTGATTTCCTCTGATTTTCCCCCTCCCACTCCCACTACAACTTTAAGTTTTAGGCCTTCTTTGAAAGGAAACTCTAGCCCCGACAATTGCTTTGCGATTCATAAAGTCGAAGAAGAGCTTTCTTTACTATCATAGTAGGTCATGGTGGAGCACTACCTCTTGCGTTCACCACCAGTACTTTTCATTCATTAGCTACGTCTGGCAAGCGTGCCCATGAATCATACTGTGCATTTTCTTCTGTACAAGAGTCTGTAAATGGTGTCAATGGAAGTGTCTATGAACACTGAAGTGCTGCTGGGTAGTGCAGACAAATTGGCAGGACAGGATCTCGACCTGACCTTGACATGGCCAGCGCTGCAACATAACAATTCCACCTAGATTGCTTTTGAAATAAGAGCAATTGCTTCTAGGTGAGCAGTGAGGCAAGCAAAACGCAATTAAGGCAACGCACATTGCAAGCGCAAATCGCAGAAGTCTCCAAGGTGTGGCCTGGTAATTGTCATAACAAATCACTGTCACTGCAAGGTATGAGACTCAGCACAACAATCTATGTGAGTTTATTGAAGAATGGTTTTAAGCCAGGGTCGAGTCTCTCTCGAGCAAAGGCTGGGAACTGCATTACAGACTGCAACTTTCCTGATACTCTCTCTCTCTTTCTCTGCTGTTTCTCAAATCCGACTTACAGGGTTCTTCGGCCGTGTTAGCCTCTTTTTGCCATGCTTCTATGCTTGCCGCTCTTGTCTCAACAACTGCAACTTTGTGCGTCTCCCCCCCTTTTTCGTGTGTTTGGCGTCTCCTTCCATCCTCCTGGTTTTCTTCTGCGTCTTCTGTCCTGCGCTCCCTCAACTCTGTACTCTACTTGGGTTTTTTTCTTTTTCCTGGTTTCCTTTCTTTGGTTCTGGGTCTCCATGAGCAGCTTCCTTTTGCTTTCTCCTCTGCTTGAGCCCTCTCTCCTCTTTTTTTTTGTTGTCTGTCAGGTCCCTGCTGGGGGCCGTAGCTGTAACACCACCCAAAAAAAAATGCTGTTAATGTTGATGAACACTGAGTAACTGCAATTTCGTACATCACAATATATATAAATCCCAGGGGAAATCGCAAAATTGTCCATTTCACTGAGTAGCATGACAGCTCAAAAGCCCTTTTTCTAGCACATTGCTTTATTGGAGATAGATCTAAGAAGATGGACCGACAGAAAGCGTCCATGTACGATGAAAGAACCCAAAAATATATCATCAGAGAGTGATCTGATAACTAGCAAGAAGTAAGCCAAGGCAGAAAAGATAAAGAAAAGAACGATGTGAAAACTGACCAGCGTTCTGCAGCAGCTTTCTCTGTCAATTATGCCTAACTTATTAAGTACACAAGCCAAAGCACCCTCATAAATCCAAGCACGTGTTCATTGTCAAATGAGAAAGGCGAGGTTCAGGGGCACACAACTGCGCAGACAGTGCAATCACTCTGAGTCCTCAAAACAACGAGGTGACAGGACACATCATGTAAGGTACATCATGCAAGATAGCAGGACACATCAATGATTTGCTTGCCAATCAACACTGTACACCATATGGGAAGCAGCAAATCATAAACAATCGTTCAAGGTTAAAATGAAAGTGTGAGGCAGAAACTAAATTAACCCCTGCTACGGGTAAAGCAATGGAAAATGATTTCGTGTACATCCGACTGAAACGAGATATGCAGGCAGGGATATGCCAGGAATGACGCCATGCCTTGCATATTCAAAGAAAAGGAGCCATTCAATTTGGTGTAAAAGGGAAATGCACAAACTTCTTCAAGTAAGTTCAACTATTCTTCCTGCCAAATTTAGGCAGTAGCTCTAGCATTGGTGCTCTAATGCTATGTACCATCAAGATTGCCGCACAGTAAGCCTGCCTGCTATCTGTGTGCAGTACCTACTACTGCTCTATGATGGGGTCTGCGGCAAGTTGTTCATGAGCCCTAGATCTACTACTTTCGTGCCCCATTGCTTGTTGTGGGCCATTGCCTCAGATGCCTCTGACATGTTTTTTTCCTGCACGTGTCCATGTGTGTGTGGAGCAAAGTAGCATGGCTTTTTAATTATCACCAAGGCATGAATGTAGACGACTGTGGAGTGACCTGCAACCTGCAACCCAAAACAAGCACACCTTACAGCAATAAGCAAGAGAGCTACTATGACCTCGTTTTTACTTAAAAAGAGGTAGATTTGTAGAATTAGCGCTCTATAATACAGGACTTTTTTCAAACTCTTTTATTTTGGGTGTGTCTGAAAGGGGCAGGCAGATGTGAGTTGGAGCCTGGCATCCGAGCACTTTGCATTAACAAATACGAAAGAGATGTAATGCAAGTTGTAATTGAAACGACCATTCTCCTTACCAGCTGCATGTGTCTCATGCCAGCAAAAACAGTAGCATGGTTTTTGCGATAGCGCAGGAAAACCAAGACGCTTCACATCCTAACCCATACATATAGCCAGCACCTTACCAAAGCAGCCAACAAGCCACTGCCAATGCTGCTCTTAGACGGCCACATTCCTATTACAAAGGGTTGGCCAGAACCGTATGTATCCATTATATATGACCGTATGTTTGGTGATTTCCCTGCCAAGATTACCGTATAACACCGTATATATATGGTTCTGGCCAACCCTAATATCACACCTGTGGTGAATCCAATAGGTTATTCTGAGCCGGTGTTTCAATATCGTACTCAATGTGTGCTACTTGCACCACACCCAAAACCATGCCCAACGTTTTACTGAGGGTATCCTACTCATGACGCCAAACCTGTCCTGCACTAACCTGCATGGCATATCCCGGCAGTGCAGCACCTACAGCGTGCTCAGATGCACAGAAGCAGTTGCAGCGTGCTCAGATGCACAGAAGCACGTACAGCGTGCTCAGATGCGCAGAAGCACGTACAGCATGCTCAGATGTACAGAAGCACGTACAGCGTGCTCAGATGCACAGAGCGAGCTCTTCACCCACCGACACACGCCAGCACCTACTTGCCCAAGCTCTACTGTGCAGCACCCACCTGCACGTCAAATCCAGGCAGTGCAGCGTGCACAGCCTGCGCTATACGTAGAGCTAGCTGCTCACGCGAACAGCGCATGCTCTCCTTCAGAGGCATCAGGAAATCAGAATGGGCCCTTGCCTGCAACAAAGCAGGAAGCAGTGAAAGCATGTCATGTGTACACAAGGAGAAAAGCAGATGCACGCTTGTGTGTGAGTGTGTGTGTGTGTGTGTGAGCACACGCTTACACGGCTGTAATGGACATGCATTAATGGATACCAATATCATACCATACCAACATGTGCAGAAGGGACAAAAGCACTTCCTGTTGTCATGATGATTGCCGCAAAAGCAGGTAACACGGTTGCATGTGCCGGCCTTATACAACCTTAAAATTAGGGTTGGCCAAAACCATATGTATACGGTGTATATACGGCATTTTTGGCAGGGAATCACCACATATACCGTCATAAACGGCGTATATATACGATTATGGCCAACATGCTTATAATCTTATAATGCTTAATGCCAAGCGTGTCTGTAGAAATCTGGCTCTATATATCCATCATCCATCCCACAATTAACTCAGTTGACAGACTAATTACAGGTGACAGTCCCTAATCAACCCTAGGAGACAGTCCCTACTCAATCACAGGAGACATTCCCTACTCAATCACAGGAGACAGTCTCTGACCAATCACAGGAGACACTCTCTGACCAATTACAGGAGACGGTCTCTGACCAATCACAGGAGACACTCTGACCAATCACAGGAGGCAGTCTCTAACCAAACACAGGAGACAGTCCCTAATCAGCCCCAGGTGGCAGTCCTCGACTAGGAGGAGGCCTGCCTCCCTCACCTCACCAGTCGATACTCGGGGGCTTTTTTGGGTTGCTGCAACAATGCCATGTGAGCAGGATTGTAATCCCACAAGAAGGATGTGTGGTGCAGCCAACGGCGGCCGGTGATGGCCTGAGCGTTGCCGCCAAACTTGGATTGCCCAAACACGTAGTCTGTGTGAGGGAATGCGCATACAATGCGGGGTGAGTGAGGAGTGCGTTTGCCAGAGATGTTATCATCTGCAGGCACCAGCGGCCGGTTGTTTTAGGACACTGAATGAGCAGACAATTCACTGGTACAGCTTTGATTGGGAGGGGAGGAGGGTGACTGATCTTGCCAAAGGAGCACAAATTCCACTAGAAATTTCTAGGGTGAGAACAGGAAGGGTCAATGGTCACTAAGGCTTTTGATTTAGGCCCAGCAAAATGAGCACCTACATTTAGAAAAGGGTGGAAATAGGGGCACAAACTGACCATTTTCCCGCATTGCGAAGTCAGGATGCTCGTGGAACACATGTTTGTAAAAGGACTCAGTCCAGCGCATGATGGGCACCGGAAAGCACTCCACGTGGGGAAGAGCAGAGGACTGTGAGACAGGATAGGTAATAGAGAATGTAGGACCATTTGCCATTTAATTGTGCAGCGTGATGGGCATCGGAATGCACTCCACGTGGGAAGGTGCAGAGGGCTGTGGGGATAGCATGGCAACCGTAGAGTAAAGGAGGCTTAGGAGCCGTTTTTGTTGCTGTATAACAGAAGATGGAAAACCATTCCAAGTGTAAACGCTTGGCAGTTGGGAAGACCATGGATGGAACAGAGAAAAAAGGTAACAGGGGAGGTCATTTTCACCTTTGATTCCAGGCAAGTGCCGCCCTCCAGGGAAGGGGGTATTCTTCTCTAACCTAGGCTGACAAAAGGACTCTGGGTTTTCTTTGCGATCAGCAATATGGTGTTGCATTCCCATTTGCTCAAGCACTACCGTGCAGCACTACCGTGTAGCAGTGGTGGTACGAGCCCAGAGAATGCACTTCTTTCGTGTCCAGCCTTGTGACACGCACAGTGGTCAGCCTCACCTCAACTCACATTGAAAATCAGGGATGCGAAAACGGTGTTGCTGTCCACCACCACAGTCCCTCCCCCCGTGAAGCGCTTTAGGACCTGCATGCGCGCTTGCCTTGCTTGTGGGACGTGAATGAGCTCCTCCGCGCGCCTGTGAACGCGCACATGCAGAGGCGCACATGCAGAGGCGCACATGCAGAACGCGCACATGCAGGTGAAACTTTCTCGGTCCATACAGTGTTGTGTAAATGCATGCAGCGTGGCACAGCAGATGCCTATTTTGCACACACACATACCCAGAGATGCCCATGACAATGGCCGGCCTGAAAGCCCCGTTGTTCACCACCACCCAGTTCTGCTGCGTTGCTCTTAAGAGCGACTCCTCCAGGGCTAACTGGCTGCGGATGTCCAAGCCTGACACCCTCAGCAGGTTAACAACAGGACGCATGATTGCGTTCAGTTGCTTTTAGCACTTCCAATGCATTTACTTCTACACACCACTTTTAAAATAAAGTGCTGACTTGCTGAGACAGATGACAGATAACATTTAAATTCTGATTCCCCCATGGAGTCTTCTTCCCTCATGAGACAAACGCTACTTGAGGCACTGCTGAGTGTGCAGCTTCTAAGGGCAAACGTGCAGCAGGTTAAACACCAAACACACGTACACGTGTGCATGCGCACGTGCATGCACGTCACACACACACACACACACACACACACACACGCACACACACACACACACACACACACACACACACACACACACACGCACACACACACACACACAAACACACACACACGCACTTAAAAGACGCGCACTCATACGCACACACGCACATACATCAACAGATACACGCACATACACACATACACACACTCCAAATACGAGCGATAGCCCCTGGGACAGTGTTCCTCTAGTGCAGCTACAGTATTGCCCCCCTCTTTAAAAACCTCAACAAGACGCTCACGCGGGCATACGCACGCACGCAGGGCATCAGGGATCTGCAAGAACATAAGGATGCAGAGGGGCCAACCACGTCACACAAATCACACCCTCAACGCCCCCCCCTCCATCCCCAGAGCTTGCAAGCATCATCAGGCACGCTAATAAGCAGGTCCCGCTTTGGTATTAGTGCCAAGGTGGTAGCCGCAAGTGTGCAGGCTCACTATGAAGTAGGATTCTTGATGCGTTTGCTAATCTTGTTTCTTCAAAGTATGGGGAATGGTTTCCACTGCCTGTAATTTTCCTTTTTGCTCCCAGCAGCCTTCTCTCTTCTCCTTGCTAGCAGTCTCATGCTCCTAGCATCTGGTAGAACAAAAGAGCTTTCTCATCCTTAAAGAAAAATAGAAGTTTGTTAAAAGAACGTGTGCCGCTTTTGGAACTGATGTGGCTGCCACACTCATATCATTTCCTTCCCCTTGCATACCTGCTCACAAGGGGACTGAGTGGCGTAGAATGCACTTTTTCTGAAATCGCATCAGCTGCTACTGCTTCTGATTGCACCAGTGAAGGTGGCATGGACAGCCCGGGCCCTCCTTCGCCGAGCCTCCCACAGCAACCCCACCGAGCAAACACAACCTACTCAGATGGTCAGCAGCAGGAGCAGGCATTCTCCAACGTGGTGTTTCAGAATGTGCTCTTCCAGGTGTGTGTTTGTGTGTGTGCTTGTGTACATGTGTATGTGTTTGTTGTAGTTTAAGCAAGTGTATGTGCGTATGTGCCTTGTCTCATCAACTGCATTGATCACACAATCTGCGTAATATTTTGACAAAGACTCATCCAGGTTCTGATCGTTTAAATGATTTCAAAAAAGTCATACCATACGGTGTGATGCTTTTGTTTTATGTACTAGGACGCATGGACGGCTCAGGAGGGATCTGACCAAGATCTAGGTCACGAAGAGGGGATACAAGCGCGCGAAGGAGCCTATAGCGACGACGAGTGCGTTGCATTTTGTGATGGAACTATTAGTGTGGTGAAATGAGATCTAGGAATGGCAGCAGGACTGTGAAAATCCACATTAACCAAGGTGTTTAGTGCTTAGCACGTGCAAATGGAAACCCTTCAATCACCACAGATCAATACAAGAAAGCTTGCAGGCGTCAACACCCAAACAATTTCAACACAGTTGTCTGCTTCTCCGCTTGCATCATTTTCCAGCCACTTTGATTTATATACGCTGTAGCTCTTGCACTTGAACTAATCCATTTTCAACCTTATTCCCAAGTATACATACACACGCACACGCACACGCACAAAACACACACGTTATTTTGCCCAGGCTTCCTCGAGCCCAGCCTGACAGCTCTCCCATCCTGCCCCACTCTTACTCCCCCATTTTCAACCCTAATGTCCCCCAATCCCGCACGGCAGCCTCATCCGCTACAACTCCCCCAAAAGCCTCAACCAGGCAATTAGCAGCCTCAACTTCTGCCATGCCGCAAGGTGAGCGTTTTGCTACTTCTTGGTGTTTGTTCACAGAAAGTTACCAGGTGGCAATTGCAAGCCTGATTTCAGTAATTGTATTTTTTCCTTTGCTGTTTGCTTGCGTCGCAATGACAAACCAGTGGTGAGAAGTTGTGAAGTGTGAGGAGGATGAATTGCTCTCTGCGTGCTCGCAAGCTGGATGCTGCCTTTACCTCTGAGATATGTGTATAAGTGCGCTCAGACATAGACCCCCCTGTATGCATGGGGGAAAGTCTATTCTATCCCTCCGCTAGTCGGACTGGCACGAGCTACGTCACAAGTAACACCGAATACTACGTGTTATCTAGGGGGAGAAAAGAAACTCTGCAGAATGAGACGGTCCCCGTTATAAAACAGACCAATGATATGTTTTGGCGCCTGTGTCATTATCATTGGTGTTACTGTATTGGCTGCTTGCGGAAAAGAAAAGATAAAAGAAGAGTTTTGAGCCACACAGGTAGTAAAACCCATTCCCCGTGCAGCTTGCAGCTAGTGCAGCCTTGCCCTCTGCTGTGCATACAGTTCACAACACAAGATTTGTGCCACTCCTGAGCCTTTATGTGTGTAAGATGGTTTTTATCTCAAAGCACGCCTTTCCCCTGTCAGCTGCTCTTTTGGTCCCATGCACAATTGCGCGCGTCATTCCCCAGTTGCTCCTATAAGACTGTGCATGTTTCCAAGAAAAGGAAAGAGTAGAAAAATGAAAAAGAAAAAGAGCAAGAGATTTTACTGCTCTCAAACCACTCAAATTATGCCTTGGAGAGGGCTGGAAGGGTGCTTGCTCCATTTTTTGGCCTTTTTAGTAAATCCTAAATAAATGAGGTATCAAAAATTAGCATCGCCGTGATATCCTTGACCTTGAAGGTTGTACCCCTCTCACCCTTGTTTGCTTTATGGTGTCCCCAACATGGTTTACATGTTTGAGCAAGGGGAGAGGAGCAGAAGCGGCGTTGCACACGTCATGCATTTTAAGTTTTAAGCGTCATTTTCAACATCATGCGTTCTATACAACCGGGGCTAGAGTCTTGTGCTGCACCGTAGGAGAAAATTCCCCAAATTTTTATGATTGCACTGTTTTTTTTAACATGCGTATACCCACCCTACTTAACACCACTAGCTACTAGCTACATTTGTTGACAGGAGAAGGGGGGCAAGGGCACAGCACTCCGCTGCGCTCTGCGCTAGACAAGCTCAACCGCAGGGGCGACTCCAGCGTCGTCAGCTCCGCGTACGGTTTCGACTCTCCACCGCAGGTAATTGCAGTGGGGTGCCTTGTGTTCCTGTATGTATCGATCCATGCTTGGTGGACGAGTTTTGCAGAAACCCATTGAAAGTATTTCCTCGATTCATAACATGGGGAGAAGCTTCCCCTGCCTTGTTGATTTTTAATCTCTTAGACATGTTTCGTTTTTATGCCGCCAGTTGGGCCCACCGTTCCCTGCCAAATTTCGTCCTATACCAAACCTCGTTATGTTTTGACGTTTTATGCTCCAGGGTGGTAAAAAGAACATATGAAACACTCCTACACATAAAAATTGGTTTGAGGTCCAAGGTGTGCCATCTCCTTGCCAAAACATCTGGTGGTGCGTACGCATGCATGGGACAGGAACGTGGCTCCTGGTCCGTTTTGCACATTGTTTTGTTCTCAGGTAGGTTTTGGGTCAAACCATACCCTTATAAAGCAAAAAAAGGGTGAAAGATTTGCCCGCTTTCTGGCCACCACCTGAGTGTCAGGAGCTCTTCAATTTGCTCCCCAAGGATGGCCTGCCAATTTTTATGGTCTGGAATGCTGGGGTTGGGCGCTGTGGACAGCGACAGCTGAGAGATCAAAGAGCTTCACTCGGCTCTCTTTTACATGCAGGGAGAAGGAGGCTGAAGCTTTTGCAAACCTCCTGCCAGAAGTGGGGTCAAAGGGGTTCCAAACCAGACCCCCACCCTAGACCCGGACCTTCACCAAAACTTTATTTTGTTTGGTGCTGAAAAGGAGCTTTTGGAAATTGACCTTCCGCTAGAATTCTCCCCAGCACATCTGGGCACACATTCTACAAATTGAGTGTGCAGGGCATAAGGCAGTCTCCGTGAACAACCTCCCCCCTCTGCAAGCCAAATAGTTCCAATAAGCCAATTTTGGCTCTATATCCCTCATCCCTTGACTTCAGATTAGATTATTAGTGCTTTAGAAATCGTTGTTCACAAAGTGCACTGATTCGCGCCATTAAATTTGCAGACCATAATATTATGTATGTCCAGGTTCGAAATAATTCACCAAATTCCGAACAGCACTGATTGGCCTCATTTGCATTTATTATATTCTTTGTTTTGGTCCGCAACTCTGAGAGCAAATACAGGCTTGAACTCAAATCAGGTAAGGAGCGACAGATTTTTCTCTTTTCCCCCCTTTGTCCCTTGTGTGCCTCCCACACGCTGGCATTCCCAGTACCCCTACCCCCAATTCGACATTGCTGCATTGTTATAAAACGTTTACAATGCTTTCCTTTTCCTGTAGCCCTGAGGTCGATCGGTGCAAGTTCAGAAATGCACCTTTTCCCTGCCAAAGTGGGTGCAAGATACACACCGGGCCCCACACAGCCCCCCAGAATGCCAAATTTATAGCAAAAATGTTTGATATAAAATCAAGCATTTTGCATTTAGAAGATGATAGGGGGCTGAATTGGGCGAACGCCAAGTCAGCCTAGTTGGGGGGGTCTGTTCACAGAGACAGCCTGAAATAATGTAAACAAGGGTCCTGGGTTCCTCGCAGTTCCAGGTTCGTTTAATCTACAAAATTGGTGGCCCTGGGAACCAGCAAGGAAGAAAGCTCGTGTTAGAGCAATCATTACAATCTCTCTGTACTATCAGACCTGGAGCACCTAATTACAACACACGCACGCAGGCAGAGCGCGACTTCCAACGCAGCGCACGATCTTCCATGGATGCCGGCCTGTTTTTTGCAGCGGCCCGCCAGGATCCTCAAATGCTCCGTAATAGTAGGAACGAGCCTCGGCAGCCGAAAGCACGCAAAAACTTGGTGTCTACTCTTGAATCAGATGGTGTGGGGAAAAGGCAATCCTCCTGACACGTCTTGCTTCCACAAATGATAGCAGCTCTGAACTGTCAGCAGAGCGCAGCAGGTGTGCAGGTATTTGGGCCTATCGACTTATTTCATTAGCATGATGCGCACAAGTATTGCCTGCAGATACTTGGTCATCTTTTGTACAAGATGTCACCTAAAACAATTGTGCGATTAGAATCGTGCAATCAGATGAGCGTCACATCGTATTAATGTCAAAACTTTTATTTCATCTGCTTCTTTTTTATTCATACCTTTTGTACCGGTATTGTATGCTTGTTTCATCTGCTTAAATGGTCTTTCTTTCAAATATTCCAATTTTTATTAGTTATTCTGGAGAGATTGGCAAAAGACACAGGAACATCATGCCTGTAAATTCGTAATTTCGATGTGGCTCAAGGGCTATAAGGTGTTAATGGGATACAATCAACCTTCAACCTTCAGCAAGGTTGTCGGTCCGACCAGCTGATGTCATATAATAAGCTTACGGTGCGCTTACATTGGTGCGGGCACCTAAGTAACCCCCTCCCTTAATCATGCTGGCTGTGTCATTACTACCAGTGGAGTCTTTTCTTTATTCTTTTCTTTTGCGTCTACAGTAGGGTGATTAATGTTTGAGATTAATTCAGAATTAATCCCTCAAAATAACCACGTTTGAATTAATCACCCCTGAATCAATCACCTTGCGTTTATAATGGACGCAATTAACTCAGCAGAATTAGGTTGCAGCCTGACGCGGGTTGTAGCTGGGAAGGAAGGGCTGGAACTCTAAAATTGCTTGCATTGCGCTTGCATGCACTGGAGAGCGCTGGCAACATCCTTCCAACCCTTGACTGAGTACCCGGAGCCTTTGATCGACCTGCTGGAAATTTCTCCAGCCATTCCCCTTTTAACTGGAGCAATCCGCACACGATTAGTTAATTAAATAGATTAAACCATCAATCATTATTAATCCCTAACCGTGAGACCGTTGAAAAAAGAAAATACATTCATCAGGTCGCAAAGCACTGCTAAAAAGGTGCAAATGAATTCTTCATCAATTTGAATTGTAACCAAATTGTCGAATTGTACCCTAATTGATTCATGATAAAATTCTCGGTCTCATCCAGGTCCTATTTTATTTATTTACGGATACTTTAAGCAATTGCTAAACAAAAAGCATGATCCCCCGGTTAAGGCGAACGACCCACCTCGCCCAGCATGCCTTTAAACTAGCTGCCCTCCAGCAGCACCCTCAAGGCCTAGGAGATGCACCAGGAGGGTTAGAGCACCATCATCAGCCTTGTTTTGGTGGAAGGGGGAATTGTGGGGCGTGGGCACAACCACCACAGAGATTAATTTCATCCTCCTTGACACCAGAAAGGGTGCGTAAGAGTCTCTTTGCATTATGCCTTGCAGAGAGCATACGCTTGTGCAAAATTTGATGAAGACATGGAAGCGAGGGCGCTTTTTTACGTCAAGACATGGTAGCGAGGGCGCTTGCTTTTTTACGTGTCCCGCACAGGTGTCCAGTTTATCAGCCAGCTTTAACGCTCTGCCACATGACTTGCAATTTATACGGCCCAGACCAGTGGTTGAAAACGTGGACCAGTATTGGTGGGGCAAACCTGTTCTCAAAGCCATGATGTACTACACCCCCAAAAACAAGGCAATCATTGGTAAGTGCTGAACCACATTCATTGTCTCGTTGAGGGTCTCCGTTCTGCAATTATGCCCGGGGTTTGCTCCTGTTTTCGTTACACAAATCCCCTTATTCACGTGCCTTATTAGAACATCCCCAGCACATCACTGCTCACTTGTTTGTACGTAGGCGGACAACAGTTGTATGATGACATAAAGGAGCAAGTAGACGACTTGGCGATGCATAGAGGTGCGGGGAAGCGTTGTTTCTTTGCAAAACGCTTCTAGTGCATGTTGGTTGGAGAAGTAGTAAATGAGATTTACAAGAACTTGTGCTCGTAACTCTGGAGCGACTTATGAGCAAATTATTCAGTGCAACAAACTTTTTCTGGTTTTTGTTCCCTCGCAGCTATGTTTTACCCCCAAGTTTCCTGCACCACAGCCTCTCTACCCCTGTCCTTAGATGTTAAAATTAATATGAACAAATGATTAACCCTGTTTTTCCTCACCCCTGCGCAGCGTTTGGCTTAGACCCCAAGATTTTCTACTCCACCTACACGCTGCTGTGCCTCCACATATGGCTGGTCGTCCACCGGCTGGGCAACGACCCTGACAAGATGACCCGCTACTTCATGCAGCGCTTCTACAACCATTTCATGACTGACGTGGAGAGACGGATCTATGATGCAGGCATCACGGTAGGTGGCATTTGTGTTTGGCAAGGGAGGAGCAATGCTGTACGGTTGTGAGATGGAGCCCGCCAAGGCACCCTGCAACAAGGCACCCATGCGACAATACATGTAGATATATTGTTGTACTTTATTGTTATTCTTGTGGTTGAGAGCAATACTTTTGCAGTCCTGAATAGCTGCTTTATTTCTGTAAGTGCCATGAATTGCTGAGCAGTCTGCTGTCCTTCAATGTGCTGCTTGTTCGCCCCTCATTGAAAGCACAAGCCAAATGATTTTGTGCGCAGATGGGAGTTGGCAAGTGGCAGGCAAAGTTAGAGTCTGTGTTCTACCAAACCGGCAACGATTTGGATATGGTAAGTGTAATGGAGAAAGTTTATGCTGCAGGCGAGCGTAAACTACTGTATTTTTGCTTCCTTATTTGAGCCTGTTTTTGTAGATGACAGCTTGGTGAAGGAGGTTTCTGCTCCTGAGCTTCCCTGTCACACTCTCTCTTTAATAGATGCTTCAAATAATTTGTCAAAGCACTTGTTGAGGTGTTCGCTTAAACAATTGCTCACAAAGAAGCCGCCGTCTAGCTGCCATTTGAGCTGGATCAGTGATGAGTCAAGCATATTGGCTCACCCTGCATATCAACGCTTAGCACTTAGCACTGATAATCAAATGACTGGAAAGGCCTCTTTTAGCTCACCATATTTGTGCCATGTTGCTCTCAAGTGGCGCACATGCACGTTGCCTCATTAAAGCTGCTTTGCAGCTTAAATCTTTGGATTCTGAAAGCTAAAAAAGTGATGTAACCTGTATTGTCAAGAAGCACAACCGGTTTGGATATCATGCTCCTCTCCTTCAAGATTCTGTCATAACGCTTTTCTTTTGTATTCTGTCAAGCAACGCAAACATTTTTCCCCCCCGTATGCGTGCAGGTATTATCCAAACAGAGCAATGACACAATTGAGAGTGTTATTTTAGCCAAGTTTTTTGGTGGCGACACGTCAAAGCGCATCCAGGCGCAGCTCATTGCAAAGTGGCTGCTCTACGAGCTTGAATGCATCAAGGTGCTGACCGGTGGTGGTTTTGCTGACGTTGTATGACTTGCTTTTACATACCCATGGCGTCCTACAACTCCTGAAAATGAAGTGCTTGTATCTATGTTGTTGTTTCTACTTATAATTACCAGCAGTTGGTTGCTAACTGGTTGAATCGGTCGCTTTGTTTCAGCGGACAGTGGCTCGCCCTTTCCTCTTTCTCTTGACGCTCAGTTGTGCTTCATACTTGTTGTCTTCATTTTGCACTCATTTTTCTTAACTCCTGATGGTGAATGAATGACGCAGAGGCCATCCAAAAGGCCATTTCCACTTTTCAAGAGGGGTTGCGGCTCACACCCCTTGATTCATCTCAGTGCTCTTACTTCTTTTCTGTTTCTGGTCCAATGTCTGCAGATGACAGATGCGGAGGCTATCATGAAGGGCCATGTGCAGTTCACAAGAGCCCCCTTTGAGGTGAGCCCTGCAGGTCCCATGTGCTTTTATCCCCTCGCTTTGTGCTTTTTTCTATCGGTAGACACTCAATAGATAGGATAATGCATTTTGTGTGGAACGTGGCGAGGGGTTGAGGGCGTATTTAAGAAGTCGGTAGGCAAACGGGTTCAAAGGTTGCAAATTTGCAGGCCCTCCTTCAACGACGGTTTCTTCAATGAAGGAAGGGGAGCCACTTGGTTAGTCATTATCAATCGTGTTGAATTCTCCACAAGTTTATACATAAGCGCACATCACACATATTTGCAGCCGTACCGCAAAGAAGTCCAGGCCATCCGTCGAGCTGCACATCAGCAGAAGCTAGAGCAGGCAAAGTTGGAGGAAGCTAAACAGGCACAGAATCCGTCAACATAGTATAACATAGTATTGCGCAATGTTTGTTGTCATGTGTGTGGATGTTAAGTGTGCAGTGGGCTTAGTACTGCATGATAAGACTGCTGGAAATTGCGAGGAGAGGTTCTAAGAAGAGAGATGAGAGCAAACCTGTTGGTTGTACTAGTGTTTCTTGAGCTTTCCTACTGACAGTGTTCGTGTTTTTCAAGAGGTAGATATTTGACTGTACGACCCGCAACTAACATGACCCGTAACTAACATCAGTATTAGTAGGTTATTAGGTACTGTTACTTCATTCCTTGCTTTGTGATGGCTTACAACTCAATCTTATACGGACTGCGGCAGTTTTCGTGTTCCCATATTTGTTTTATCTGCATGGGCTATACCAAGTTAAACTAATTTTGTTTAACTATTTATGACGCCTGATTACCGCTCACCATTCATCAATAGCTCTGCTAACACGCGATACATTTACACACTGCTTGACGCCAGAAAAGGAGGGGGAGAAATAAACTGTTCCTAACAGTCCCATTCAAGGCAGGCACGTTCAGAGTCAAAGAGAAACAGAACCTTGCTAACAGGTTACACGCGCACATATGGCTTCTCAAGACATACGCTATTCCTGCTGGTATGTATACGAGTCAGACTTGGGCCACTCCTTACTTACAATAAGGCAAAGAGATAGACAATCCCCTTCAGAAATGGCTGTTGGCAGTGTTGAAAAGGATGTGTAGGGTCAGAGACGCCACGCCTTCATGGTGTGTCATGCGTGAGTGTGGATTGGAACCCCTACGGTTCAATTGGTTTCGTGCGGCATGCGGCTGTACAAATCTGTGTCTAAACTTCACAGCTACACCTGGCTACACAATGAAAAAGGTCTTACATGCTGACATGCAGTTGAGCACACGTTCTAATGATTGCTGGAAGAAAAAGAATAAAATTAGGAAATCACAGAAAATTACCTCGCCCTGGAGTCAAGCGACCAAGACCTTCGAGCCCCATGGCCTCCTGGGCGGAGATCACGGCGACCGACAAGCCTTCATCACAGGGAGTACCTGATCAATACACACTAACACAGCAGCAGCAGCAACAGCAGCAGCAACAACAAGCACCTAAGCTCTTGAACAATGCAGCAGCA
>Ga0307948_1001439_pt1 | contig 16921 bp, 22 predicted proteins | sample OrgLakmetagen280_FD_201824 | JGI IMG/M metagenome (GOLD analysis project Ga0307948, IMG submission 201824) | Saline water microbial communities from Organic Lake, Antarctica - #280 | ecosystem: Environmental > Aquatic > Non-marine Saline and Alkaline > Saline | place: Antarctica: Organic Lake...
TCTCTTCTAGGAGGGCTCTTTTAGCCAGTAAGTGTCTCTCTTGGTGTCGGCACAAGTGTAAAAATCCCCCTCCAGACAGACATTACACAGAATCTCTAGTCGCCTTTCCTTAAGTGTTTGCCACTTGTGTATCATTTTATCATTATACATACTTGCTACGAAGGTACCCATAACAGGCAAGTAAATTCACATGTTCTAATTTGCTTGCCAAATCCTCACCCTACCGGAAAACTTTTCATTCCTGTTTGTTACTTTGACTGCTGGAACTGGCACTATGTCCACATCTAGAACAGCCTAGAACAGGTGAAATCATGATATCTTTTCCAAGTGATGACGCGCACTTTTCAGTTCCATTACCAACTATCATCAGGGGCCGGTTTTAGGTAAAGCCTATATTCCTCCTGATGCCCATCAACATTTTCTTTTTCTTCGTTGGTGGAGGAGTTTTATGGCACCCGGTATGAAAGTGGCTCCTTTTCCTTATTTACTGTGGGGAGTGGTGTTAATTGCCTGCGCTTTTTTTTATGAGAAAGCCAGCAGTTCAGAAGATTATTCAAATGCAGCCAATAAGTTTGAGGAGGGCAGGTGGTTGTGGAGCGCCACACATTGAGCAATTTTGTTGCTCTGGCCCCTCCCCTCTACAAAATCTACAAGAGCAAGCAGTCAGCAGTCAGCACAAGTGCGGTGATGATCAAGTCCCCCTTCCTGTATGCCATGCGTCATTCTTGGTTTGCCGTCCCTTAATTTATAATTAACGAATGCTGACTACTGTGCCACGGTGTGTTTGTTATGTGCAAGGTCAGTAGTTTAGTTTGTATGCATACTTTGTAAGTGGAGGCAGCAACATGGCTTGAAGGCGTCCTTATGTATGTGACCAGTGCCCTAGTGAAGATGAACATGTCAAGAACACGTGCGATGCACTTTCTTTTCTTTTGCCGAATGTGAGCTAGAAAATATTCTCCTTCTTGTTTTCATTTCTTTTTAGAACTTCTCAGCAGCCCAAACTTTTACTACACCAAGTCAACGCTGCATTAAGCCAACTCATTATAATGATTTCCTTTCTCTGCAGAACGCTGACGCTAGAGCTCCTTATTTTTTTGCTTGCTGGATATATTTGTAGATGACCATGACGATTAGTCAAAAATCGGTCAGCCAAATAATCTGACTGAAGGTCACCCCCTGTTTTAATCATTGAAACTATTGTTAGATGCTTTGTAGAGGATAATCGTAAAATACTCAAGACTTGGCAAGGTGAATATAGTCAATGAATGGGTCGCTGCCATGAAAATGTAATTTTTATGGCCTGGCTAGGCTCTTAAACGTGTTTGACCTGTACAGCGCAGATATAAATCAGATTGTTAAGAAAGTAACTACTCCACAGTCCGAAAGCATTGTCTGGGTTTCCTTAATCTATGGTGGGGTATAATTACTGCGTGTACTTGATCTCTACAGAAAAATGCAGGAAGTTACATCACGTACGTTATGCATCAACAATTTACTCTGCCTCCTACTAAATCTTGTGGCCTGCTTTGTGCCCAATACATGTATGCCACGTATTGCAAAACGAATTATATTTCCCAGGCAGTGAAAATTACTCTACACATCTTTAAAAGCCACTTTGTACCGGGTAGCGTAAAACTCCTGCACCACAGCAAAGAAGAAAAAGGAAGGTTGCAGGCTTGACCTCCTGAAACGGGGTCCTGGTGAGATTTGGTAAGAGTACTGGAAATGGCACGCCTGGTACGAAAAAATTTAGCAGCGTAGTCAACAGACAGCACTAGGAGCCTGGAAGCAAGCTTTCTTACTCTTTGAGAACCCTCAAGACCTAAGTCCTTGAAAGGCTATAATGTGTGAGTGCTGCAGATGGTGCCACCCACGCCCAAAAGGATGCTGTGGAGAGTAGTGGAAGCTCCTTGAACGTTGCAGAGACATTTGTAGTGCTTTTTTCGCGTGGCGCTCAGCCAACTGGTTCTGAGGTCTAGTAGTAGTGTCTTCGCAGTACCTTATTTAAATGAGGTGGATGTCACGTTGATGTCTGTCAAGATCTTTAGGTCGGTGCTGTCTGGGGAACCACGTATTAGAAAAGAAAAGAAAAACTACGCAGTGAAAACCACCCCCCATATTGATTAAGGAAAAGAAAGCCACTTTGATACCGAGTACCGTAAAACTTTGTAAACTTTGTAAACTTGGTAGAAAGTTGAGTATCGTAAAACTCCTTTACCAGCAGACAAAAAAGGCCCAGTCAGAGAAGTCCAATAGAGTACCAGAAGGAGAAAAGAAGCCACAAAGAGACTGGAGTACCAGCCTCAAACAAGCAAGAGCACCAGGCACAGAAACTGCAGAGCTAAGCCAAGGGTCTACCAAGGATGACCACCCATCTTGATCGAGTCACATAGCCAGCCCTAGCACTGAACCTGCCGTGCTACTCTACCAACACAGGCACTCAGTGCAAGGCTATAGAAAGGTCTTCTAAGTAAATACTGCTTGCACTATACCTCAGTATTACATTGTTATTGCTTAACTTTTAGGCGACGTTTATGAAAGAGGATCAACCGTTGGTTAAGACCAGCCAATCAAGTTTTGCTAGATTTATTGCACTTCAGCCGAGTCCTTTTCTGCTTCTTTGCATTCTTAAAGGTGTAAGTGCTTTCCGTATTCTGTCGAAGTATCTGGCTTAATCTCCAAACCCTGTAAGCCCTGCAAGTGCGTTTCTTATTTTGCAGTTGTATCTAAAGAGAGCAACTGTATAAAATAATTCTTGGCTTTATCTGTAAACTCTGTAGACTGTAAAGGGTTCTTTTATTTTGCCTACATAAATTGTTTTTATGAGGCTAGCTGTTTGACTGAAGGCCTTTCCTTGTAAAACTTGTACAAAGAATAGAAAACTACGCAGACAGCAAAGCACTCTGCATCAATTAAGGAAAAGGAGACACATTAACCCGAAGTGCCGTAAGTCTCCCCCACCAGTATGTTTTGTGTAGAATCTGTGAGGGCTGATCTCAGAGGCAAGAGCACAGGACGTTTCGACGTTTTTTGCACCGGAACAACAACAAACTCCACTTTTTCTACATGAACTCGTTTTTTATGAGCAGGCTAGCAGTCGCACGCTTTGACTGAAGGCCTTTCCTAATAAGCCTGGTTGATGAAGGGCTGGCTCACATACAGAAGAGGACGTGGTTTATGTATACACGAACAAACATCATTACATCTTGGCGGCAAGGTGCTGTTGGTTCCAAGGCAGATATAATAAAGAGTCAAGATGCGCGGTTCAATTGAACAAGTCCTTGGTTCTATCTAATTGTGCTTTGCTGTGTGATGAGGAAGGCAAACAACAGGAAGTGCATGCTAATCTGCTTTTACATCTGATTTCAATTTCGATCTTTATACATAATTTTTACAGTCTTAGCCAGGCAAGTGCTGGTTCAGAGTTCATCTAGCAGCAGGGCCCGCAGCAAAAGAGTGATGAACCAGACCATGTTTGATGTTCCAGACCCTCTCGTTGTGCATGTGCTGCTCCTCACACATGAAATGTTTAATAATATTTGCCTCCCTCATTCTTGGTATCCTCAGTTTGACAGTCCATGTTTTTTATGTGCCCAAAACTCACAGATGATTCCCCCTCTATGATTTATTGCGGTCGGTTGGTCCTGGCAGATGCATGATTGTCTACTGATTTTATTCGTGCTGCAATGTCACAAACAGTATTGGTGGCTGGTGCTTTGGACTTCAAGGTCAGTTTCATGCTGTATGCGGACGATCTTTGCCTCTTGAGTAATGAACCAGACCAGTTGCAGCGTATGCTGGATAAGCTTGGTTTTTATGCTGCCAGGAAAGAGCTGGTTGTGAATGAGAAGAAATCGGTGGTGATGCATTTTGGCAGGTCTGATGTGCGGGTCCCTGTGTCGAAGTACCGTGGTCCTGAGCTCGCTGCAGTTGATTCATTTGAATATCTGGGCATGACATTTACACGAGTTGTGAGTATAACTGCTACAGCAGAGCAAGTGGTTTCTGCCTTTCAGGGGGGCTGCTTGCGCGTGAGGAAGTTTGTGAGCGAGCATGGGCTGGTGGACAGGCCGCATACGCTTTTGTGGCTGGCCAAAGCATATGTTATTCCATCTAGCATGTATGGCAGTCAGATCTGGGGCACTGGCTGGTTACATGAAGAAGGGAGCGGAGGTGGCCTGTCCCTTGCAGACTAATCGTCTTTGTTTTTTAAAGCGTGTCCTGGGCGTGAAGCATACTTCTTGCAACTGGTCTGTGCTGAGGGATGTGGTCAGGAGCCTCTCCAGTTTTACTGGTTCGGGCTGCAGTGCGGTAATATACGATTATTGGGTGCAACAGTGAGTTAGTGAAGGTCTGACATGCAGACAAGGGTATGTGTGCCATGTCGGGCGGGTGCCACGAGTTGCTGGACGGCTGAATTCATGGCTGCTTTTGAAGGTTTGCAGGGGAGAGACCAGTATAGGAATGCTGTGCGCTCTGGTTCATATGTCAATGTTAAAGAGTTTGCAGTTGATTTGCATGCTCGTTTGTGCAAAGTTTGGGGGGAGGAGCTGAATGATACTGAGCCTAGAGAGCGCAGACTTAAGCGTGCGACTTATCACCGCTGGTTTGCTTCTCCTTTGCTGCCATTGAAGAGTGATACTGGCCCGTGTTGTGTCCTTAGATACCTGGACTTGGATTTGGGAAGGCACGTGCAACGCAATATTGCAAAATTTAGACTCCGTGCGCACACCATGAGTGTTGAGGCAAACAGCATTGTGTCTTTTTCCCTTTCCAAGGTTTTTTTTGTAGCTAGGTGCTGCAAGTCTGGTGCTACAACAACAATCATCGCAGTTTCTTTACATGTTTTACATATGCAGCCTAGCAGTCGCACGTTTTGACTGATGGCTTAAACCTGTAAACCTTGTAACCTTGTATCTGTGAGTGTGTAGATGCGATTGGGTGTGCGCTTGTGTGTGTATATGTGTATGTGTGTGTGAGCTGAGGAAACACTTTTCCTTCCTGTTTACACCTTTTTTAGAGGACTTTTCAGCAGCCCAACTCTTTTTGCTGCTACAGGTCAACAACCAACTTGTTCATGATTTCCTTTCTCAGCAGACGAACAATAGACTTTTTCTTTTTCTTTCTGAGCTTATGGATTTATTTGTGGCTGGCCGAGACCAGTCAGCAGCCGATCAGCCAAACAACCTGGCTGAAGGTCACCCCCCATTGTAACCATTGTATGTGTGTGTGTGTGCTTGCGTGTATGCTTGCGTGCACATTTGCTTGCATATGTGCTTACGTATGTGTGTATGCACCTGACATCAACGTAATGCCGAGTTAATCCTGCTTATTTTGCTCCACTCAAGTGCACCTCGAAATTACTAGGACATTTGCAGATGTCCCTACCCAGTGGCATTAATGTTAGAAACCCAAAGCCGTGCAAAAAGTTCAACAAAGTTAGAACCAAGGAAGACAAACGCACATCAGCAGCAGCAATTATATGAGCCAGGTGACATACCAAGACTATCCTTTGCTGTGTTGACAAGAAGTACCCGAAACATGTCACGAAAAACCGTTTTTGAGTCACAAAACCCACTTATAATCACAAACTGAAATTAACATCATAAAACCAGACTCGAAAGCATTCAGTCATCAACCCAGTATTGTCCTACCTCAACAAACAAACATAAACTAGCTCCATTTGAAACGGGGTTTATTCATTAGCAAGGATTTGATTTCATCTGCTGTGATAAGTGGCGGGGTGCACCTGCCCACTGGTCAACTATAGCTGCACGGGTGCAAACAAGGGTTCCTCTACTTTTTGACTGCAGCTGCATCTTCTGCAGCTTTCTCCTTCTCCTTGCGTGCGTAGTAATCCTGTCCCAATCTCCATAGGACACTAAATAGAATGCCCTGTGGGTGAATGTGTCAGATTATGTAAGTGTTTGGGGGAGTATAGGAGAGTGTGGGGGAGAGTATGGATGTGTGTGTTGTGTCTATGTGTGTGTGGGTGTGTGTATGGGGGTTGTGTGTGTGTGTGTAAGTGTAAGTGTGTATATACAGATTACAGATTGCACACCATTTTTTATGATGACGCACCTGCATGGGCACAACACGTCAAGAGCACATAAACATAAAGATATAAAGAACATATGCATGTGAGGTCGTTGCCATGCATACAATGTCAACCAAAAACTTACACACACCAGGCCTCAAGCAACATGTGCATCTACGTATGATGAAAAATGGACACACATATTTTGCTTAAGACTCAAAAATACCTAATACGAGAATCGGTGTACATAAAAGCTGATCAATTCAGAAGACACAAGTCCAAACAATAAAGCAGGCCTTCTTGCACTTTAAAACTGCATGTTCCAAACAAGCCGCGGCCACCACACTTGTGTGACACAACCTATTGATGTGGACATACATTATACAAGCCCTCACATATCTAAGTCTAAACCACAGCTGAGCACAGTGCCTGTACCCCATGTATTGTACAGAGGACACCCCCACCTCCACCCACAACCATACAGGGTTCAAAGATACGCCTCCTTGTCTGACCCAAGATCTGCACCTGCATGCCGTTTGAGATGAGCTTTGTTCCCAGGCCACGCCCCATGAGTCCAGTGACGCCCTCCTTCTCTATGATTTGCTGCGTGGAAAAAGAGAGCGGCTGAAAGTTAGCGAGAAATACGCGCCAAAACAAGATGTCTGAAGGCAACACTCCCACGGTGACATTTTGAACTACCTACTGAAACACGAAGAAGGAAGCTCAAAAATCTAAAAGGCTATCCAAAGTGATCATTGTGTTTGTTTGAATGGTATGCAAACAGCATTCAATTCCCGTGCAAACAGCCTTCAGTCCCCTACTTTCACGATTGCAGAGTAAGTGATTGGAACTGTGGACGCCTGCTTGCTGGTCTTCACCACGCGGATGCTGTTAGAGCAGCAGTCAGACACAAAGGAAGAGCAGAAGCCTGCAAATACAGGTGTGTGTGTGTGTGTCTGTGTGTGTTTGCGTGTACGTGCGTGTCTGCGTGAATGTGCATGCGTGCTGTTGGGGCAACATTCAAACGAGAAACATTGAAGCCGAGAAACATTCACGTGTGTGTGTGTGTGTGTGTGTGCGCGCGCTTAAAGTGCTCGTGGCAGTTACAAATCAATGCTTGTTTGAATAGCAAATAATGAGGAGTGGCTAATACCTTATAACAAAAATGCAGCAGGCAAAAGGATCCACATGACACAAGATCATATACACAACACATCGCACGCATATGCACAGACACATGCACACGCACAAAAACATACCAATAAACGCAGAGCGCAACAGGCGCTTTGAAAGTTCATCGTATGCAGGCAGCATGTCGTTCAGGGTGTTGAAGACAGCAAACCAAGGGTAGTGGCCAACAAAAGTTGCTGCAGAAGCTGCCAGGGCACCTGCATGAGAATGTAAGTGCACACACGTGTGCGCATGTGTGTATGTGTGAGTGCATATTTGTGTATGTGTGTATGTGTGTATGTGTGTATGTGTGTGTGTGTGCAAGTGAGTGAGCTTGTGAGTGTGCATGTGAACGTTAATGCGCGCGCATTAATGTGTATGTGTGCATATTGTGTGTGTTTATGTATGTCTGTGTGTTTGTGTTTGTGTTTGTGTATGTGAAGGGCCTCTGCAATGAGGTGCCGCAAAGTTGGGAGGGAATGCAGGAACACTTAAGCTCAAGAGGTGCTCGTGACCAAAAAGAACTCGTACCATGGTATAGTACGGTGGGTCCGCCTCCCTTAATTTTGCGCAGCAGGGATGGGATACCCTGCTTGCCCTCGACCTGTGTGTGTATGTGTGGGTGGGTGCGTGTGTATATGTGTAGGGTTGGCCAGAACCGTACATGCAAAAAAACAACGCATCTGGAAATTTCAGACCGTATCCGTATCCGTATGAACGTAGATGGGTTTTGGCCAACCGTATTTTTACGCCGCGTGTACAATCTAAACCGTATATATACCGTATATGGACCATACCGTATATGGAGGTCCAGGCGTCTTGCTCATCACTGGCAGCGACCAAACACGTTATTTGAACCAATCCCGCGTCAACCCCGCAGGATTAAAACATATATATAATCGTATCCGCACTCACCCCGCAGGGCAAAAAACGATATTTATGCGGGGTGATATCGGAAAGGTACGGTATACGGAAATACGGTGTATATACGGTCATACACGGCGTATATACAGTATATGGAAATCCCATATACGGTTTGGGCCAACCCTATATATGTGTGTGTATGTATGCAAACAAAACGTCCACACTGTGGCCAGGCAAATGATTGGTCTGCCTGCATTGGCTAAAATGGTAGCTCTCCAGCAGAGGGTACACAGTGCCAACACTGATTTATGGGCATCAGTAGGTTGACATCACAGACAAAATAAGCACACACACACATACACATGTAGACACCTGCATGACGCCCGCATGTAGGAACCTGAAGTTTAGCTTATCAAAAGCTTTGACATACAACAGATACCTTACACACACACGCACACGCACACGCACACACACATACCCCCCCACACACCTGCATGATGGTCTTCAATGCATCCACAGGCATCAGCACGATGCGGAAGGCACCAGCCGCGAGAGAGGCAGCGATAGTTTTGAAGGCAGGGGGGAGGTCAACATCCTGTATATGTATGCATGCACGTGCGTTAGTGCTTATGGAATATGGGCAATTATTAACAGTTTGAGCAAAATGGGGCAGAAAAGGAGCTCTCCTGAAGTGATCCAATGGCTGCATTACGGTGTGCACCAACAAAACAGAGTGTGGCTGTAGCATAGCCCATAGCCCCACGCAGGCCAACCAGGTTGGTGATCTACGGCATTTAAAACTGACTTCTGTTTTGCTTTTCCTCTCTTCGCCTTCTTAGCTTGACACCTTTCTCTGCCTTTGTGCCAATTGGCAAGCTTCATTCATTCATGCACAGGTCGCTGCAAGCTACCAGCAATTGATATGAATGCTTGGCCTGCACCAGGCGACTTGTTAAAGTTCAACTCTGGCACATGCAGGCCCTGCTTCTGCAAGAGGACCTGCTTGTGCCTTGAGGTGCGACAGTGGAGCGTAGCGGCCAAAATGGTTAACCCGGAGATTGTGCAATAAGTGAGTTGTACTTTACTTAGGCATGTTACAGACAGATGCCGGTTGAACTCTGTTACTACAGCTACCAGGTTTCTTGATCCCTGTTCTTGGTATGCAATAACCGATTGGAATCGCAATGGTATGTAAAACAGGCAGCACACGTAATGATCAGATGGATGCTGTTTTGGCAAGCAACAATTTCTGGCACCCTTGAGCCCAGTTGCACCTCCACCCTCTCCCTCGTTAAAGCACTGTTTTTGCAACTATGACATCTAGATGCACAATTTATTTAGCCAGGTGGGCGACAATTGACCACCACCCTCTCACCTCCAGCAGGGCCAGGGTGCCGGTGTTGGCTGCTGTATCACCAAATCGTGACAGGGGACCCTGAGTGTGTGACGTGCGTGTGTGTGTTTGTGTGTGTATGTGTGTGTGTGAGTGAGAGAGAGAGAGAGAGAGAGAGAGAGAGAGAGAGAGAGAGAGAGAGAGAGAGAGAGAGAGAGAGAGAGAGAGAGAAAGAGAGAGAGAGAGAGAGAGAGAGAGAGAGAAAGAGTGAGTGAGATAGAGAGAGAGAGAGAGAGAGAGAGAGAGAGAGAAAGAGTGAGTGAGAGAGAGAGAGAGAGAGAAAGAGTGAGAGAGAGAGAGAGAAAGAGAGAGAGAGAGAGAGGGAAAGCATGGATGTGAATTAGTGTGCCTGTGTGTGCACGTGTGAATATGTGTGGAAGCAAAAAAAAAGTGGGGGATGGTTGGTTGGGATATCACCTGAAACGGGATGAGGGGGTAACAGATCACTCTGTGATCAGAAGAGCCACACGACCATAGGCAAAAGCACAAGCGCACACACACACACATACAAACACAGTGACGTACCTGAATGAGCGCGGGTGCCATGCCTTGGTAGAAGCGCGGAATGCCACCATCTGCGTACAGCGTCCTGAGGGCTACCATGGTGCTGGTGCCAAAACGGTACTGGTAGTTGATGGTGGTGCGCAGCCACATTAGGGTGACCACTTGCAGGGCCATAGCCACCATGCCTGTGTTTGTGGTGTGTGTGTGTATATGTGTGTGGGTAGTGGGTATGTGTGTGTGTCTGTGATTGCGCCACAAGAGGGTGGCTACTTGCAAAGCCGTAGCCACCATGCCTGTGCGTGTGTCTATAACAGTGTGTTTGTTTGTGTATATAGGTGAGCAACTTTTTAAGTATTTGCTTTGTCTATGTGTCTGTGCTGGCCTTGCACACTAGGAAACTGGCTTGGCACAATAGTTAACAAGGCTCAGCATAAGACCCAAAGTGGAAAAGCTGACGCCATCGCCTATCCATGGTGAGAGATGAGCGCAGCTTTAAAAAGTTCTTTTTTATAATAAAACTAAAACACAACTTTGTGTTTACTTCAAGGTTTAAAGAAGATTCTCTCTGTGTGGATCAGGACTCCATGAGCAATCCAAAACCACATGCATACACCCACCTGGGATACCACCGGCAAGGGCCCTTTTCTTGGCATAATCCAATATTTCCTGCACGCAGGATCGTCAACACACATTGCATAAGCCATCAATCTGACTTTGATGCATGAGATCACGCAAAGTTGATGAAGCGCTCGGGACCTAAGGCACTACTCCCTGTCTCTGAATTCACCCCTTGCCATCACAGCCATGAATTCCCCATGCTATTTATCTGTCATGTGTGCTCTGTGTGCCTTTTGATAACTCTCCTCATATGGCGATCTGTAGTCCAGATGCAACATGTAGACGATAAGCCTAAACAATTTCACCCACCGCAACGCTCTTCTTCTTCTTTTTGACCTGCCCTGGCTGTGGTGCCTGCTTTGTCATAGAAGCAAATGGGAGGGGAGCAATGCCATGCGCAAGACTCAAGCTCGCAAAAGGCAGAGCACGAGCTGCAGATGCCTTGGTCGCACTTTTTGACACCTGCGTGTACAACCACCGTGTTACAGAATTTAAGTGCACATGTGTGTGTATGTGTGTGTTCATGTGTGTGTGTGTGAGTGTGTGTGTGTGTGAGTGCGCTTGTGTGTATGTGTTCATATATTCGTGATTGCGGTATGTGTGCATATGTGTATAAATGTGTGTGTGTGCACTTAAGGTGTGTGTGTGAGTGTGTATGTGTGTGTGTGAGTGCGTGTATGTGTGTGTGCGGCGTGTGCATGTATGTATGTGTGTGTATGTGCGTATGTGTGTGTGTGTGTTTGTGTGTGTGTGTGTTGTGTGTGTGTGTGTGTGTGTTTGTGTGTGTGTGTTGTGTGTGTGTGTGTGTGTGTGTGTGTGTGTTTGTGTGTGTGTGTGTGTGTGTGTGTGTGTGTGTGTGTGTGTGTGTGTGCGCGCGCGCTTTTAGTGGGGTTGTAAAAACTCACATGTGCACGCAAACCGGTGTACACTAGTTTGTCAATGGCACATGGACTTTGGACCCTATTGAGGGCCTCTAGCCTGATGTAGGGACCTTTTTGACATGCAAGCCTGAAAATGACAAGAAAGAGTCACTCACCAGCAGCGAGAAAGCGCGTTTGCTGCCTTTCGATGAAAACGAGCAGTTCGCTTCGCAAGAAAACCGGATAGCTCCGAGGTGGACCGGCCGGACAAATGTGTTACAGGCCAACGCGGACCCCAGGGACAGAGGAGCAGGCCCACCTTGCGTGTCCTGACCAAAGGAGAATGCGCCGAGAGAGTCAATTGGCTGGAAAGCGCTGCGCGGCATTTCTTTATGCTTGATGAGGACTGGGCAGCACCTCCCACAGGATGCGCCTCCAGCACCAACTCTTTTATATAAAATTACAGTGATCGGAGAATACTTCTCGGCGGTTGTTACTCAAATTTGTGTAACTGTGTGCTGTAGCAAAGATTAAGATTACCAATGTCATCTGAATCTGAGCAGCTGGCGAGTAGGCATCATAGCTCCCGTTTTGCTGCTGAACACTCAGTGATCTCTAGCCATTTGACAATTACCAATATGCAATCTCTTTCTGCACGCGCATCTCTTCCTGCACGCGCAATCTCTTCCTGCAGGCAGTGACGAGGGATCACACAAAGGCAAGGGATGCCAAATGCCAATACTTTGAACTCAAGGGGCTCATCCAGGGATTTCCGCAGCCAGTAGCCGGCGTTTCATTATTACTCTCGATTTATTTCCGTTCCGCAGGATGAACAGCAAAGGCAAGATGCAGCACAAAACTATGCCCGCCGATACAAGCTGCGGACAGGATATGATGCAGATCCACAGGTTTGTTGGAGCAAGGAGCACTACACATGATCATGAGCTGTAGTTTGGAATGGTCATTCAAAATGCCGACAGGTAGCCACAAACATTGTTATGCAGAGTGGAAACATCACCCTAAAATGCAGGCAGTTTTTGAGGAGGGACAGCAAGAGATACTGGACAAGACGCAGGGCATGGGCTCAGGTTGGCAACTGCATTTTTGGGGGGGGGGCGAGCAAGGACGTCAACAAGCATTGTATTTGCACCCTTTCAGTTTGATGTGATTTGGTGTAAGAGGTAATGCGGTGGATTGGATAAACATCAATGATTGCTGACCTTGTTATTTCAAAATGGTGAGCGGAGGGGCTTGGTTGCAATCAAGTTCTCTTCTTCTGTTGACAAAGCGCTTGTAAGCCTGAACGATTGTTTGTGTGCAGGTGCCCCTCCAAACGAAATGACCCGCCGAGACCAGGTGATCCGCTCAGTGGCCTCCCTTTAATAATAGCAGTCGTCCAAGCAATTTCTCACTAGCAATCTAACACAATTTCTCCAGTAACCGTAACGGTTCGCAAAATTTTACATTCGTTTTCTTAACAGTAACGTCAGCAGTTTGATCAACTGCTATTTTTCTCTCCTTTTGCAGCGTGAAGGCAAGGAGAAAGGAGCCGGCGCAGAGAGTCGTCAGTTCGTGGTGTCTGACTGATGTAAATGTTTTATTATTGGGGTAGGTGCTCCCTTTCCCCCTTATTGTTTGTTTAAGTACGATGGTGATCCGCGGTGTACTTACCATTAATTGCCCAGGCAATTTTCAGTCCTCTGTACTCAAAAGGCAAGGGTATAATGAAACAGCTTTTACTGCAAGGTTCTATGCGTCACATATTGTAATAACCCTTAAATAGCCGATCGCTGATTTAATTGTTGTATGATTTCAAAATTTTTCCCAGGTCAAATAAGGCAAATATATGAAATGACCAAGCATAGAACTGTATCGTTAATCTGACTCTGATGCAGGTCAAAGTGCAGATTAAAGTACAGCCATGTTTTCATACGCGTATCAAATATGGCTTGGACAACCTGCCAGATTTTCGAGCACAGAGGATCACAGGACGAAGTTTTAATTCAGAACAGTCACACAAAATATTACTGGTAGTTTAAATCGTTTGCAATGAAGTGAAAGGATGAAAAAATGAAAATGCTGAATTTCGTCTCCAGTTCATGTAGGAGCACAAAATAATATCTTGCTCTTTAATCTGTACTTTTCCTGGGTTTCTCCTTTTTATTTGCTTGCTCCCCAAAAAGTTGCATCAGGTACAGCAATAAATGTATGCATTCCGCCACCAGCTACGCTGCTTAGCTTGTCCATACCAGATGTGCCCTTTCCAGACCATTACATCAGAAGCCGGCTTCAGGCCAAGCCTGCAACTTTTCTGATTATTGATTTTCCCTCTTCACTTTGGTAAGGGAGTTTTACGGTGCTCGGTATCAAAATGGCTCCTTTTCTTTAATTATTGTGGGGAGTGATTTTTCACTGCCTGCATAGTAATTTCTCTTTATTGCTCCTTACGTGTGCTCCTCTTTCCTAGCTCAAAATTAAGAAAAAAGGAAGAAAAACTACGCCGGCAGTAAAAAACCACTCCCCACATTAATTTCGAAGAAGGAGAAGGAGCCACCTTGGTACCATAAAACTTCTCCACCGCAAAAAAGGAAAAAATCAATGGGGATTAGGAGGGTCGCAGGCCCTGCCCGAAACCAGCTCCTGGTGAGAGTTGTAATGGTGCTGGAGAGTGCTCGATTTGCAGTGCAGTAGATAGAATGCACATGGAGCGTGGAGGGTTTCTTAAGTGTTTGCCAATAAAGAGCACCTATAAAGGCTCCAGAGTGTGAGATGGTGCCATCCACGCCCAAAAGATGGCGCAGAGGCCTTTGTGCTGTTCCTGCACGGCGCTCAGCTAACTCTGCGGTCTAGTGTCCTCACAGTACTTGATTTTGACGAGGTGGATGTCACGTTGAAGTCTGCTGAGATCTTTACGTCGGTGATTCATTGGGAAGGTGGATCTGCTGGTGGCTGGCAATGCTGCTGACATGCTCCCGGTTCCCCTCAGTTGTACCCTGCCGCTCCGAAGAATCCACCCCTCCATCAGTTTGTTGTTCCTGTATTTTTGCGGGAGCAACGAAAACAACGTCTGGGCGACTGAACCTGACCTTCATCCAAGAAGCCAGTCGGTACAGACGAAGCAAGACCCTATCTATTTTGCTGTGGTTTCCGATTATAATGTTAATCCTGATTTCCCCCCTTTTGCGTTGCTTTTTCTTATTGTTGGGCATGCATTATGTGGGGGAACTTCTTGTGAGCAGTTGTGATCGGTCCTCGTAAATAGCATCGCCAATTGCAGCGGTTGCTGACGAGGCTGGGCATCCAACAATTGCCTCTGAAATTTCCACCTTCTCTTCTTCATTTTAATCTAGAAAAGGAAATTTCCTACTTATAGCTAGAAGGATTCCAACGCGCAGGCATTTAACGCAAGTTGCATTTGACCTTCCGTCGTAAGCACAATAAAAAATATTTTATTATGATTGCGTCAAAATTTTTTGTTGGTCCTGTTTACAAGGCATCCTGCCGCCGCGAGCATGCGCAGAGGAACCCTTTTTCTTCCCAAAAGACATGCAGATATTTTAGGCCCCCTTTGGCAGCAGAGCAAGAAGGTAATGTCTCTGTGGTCAACACGTGCACATTTACATCTCACAAGTGCGCACGAGCGCGTGCGCGCACACACACACACACACACACACACACACACACACACGCACGCACATGTATACGCACGTGCACGCACACACACATACACATACACACACGCACTAACATGTGCACATGCGTGCGCACACGCACACACAAACGCACGCGCACACACACACACACACACACACACACACACACAAACACACACATACGCGCGTACACAAACACACAAACACACTGACACACACGCATGCAAACACGCGCATGCACACACATACACAATACACACACATGCACATCAGGCAAATGGGGAGAGCTAGCAGAAGTCCTCTTGGAGGCTCAGCATAACAAAAGAGCAAAGCAAAAACAAGATATGCAGGTTCCTGCAGAAGTGGCTACCCACCTTTCAAGTTTGATATCCCACCCTTATACCCCACAGGTAAGCAATTTCCAGGTAAGTCATTCCCATTGAGCTGAATATGAGATTCCCAGGAAGGCTCTCTACCAGCAGCTTCGAACTAGCACACTTAGACATTGCTGCTCTGCTTTGCGCTAGCACACATGCGCACATGCACTTACGCATATGCACTCTTGCATATGTGCATGCACAAGTGCACCTGCGAGCCTACTTAGATTACATGCAGCACTTACACACACATACACTTGATCACAAGCATGGCACGCATGCACAAACGTTCTACTAACACGCAGTCATGCGCATGAGTACTTGCACCTGTGATCACCCATTGTCATGCCTCAGGCAAGCACTTGCGGCAGCCTGGGCACAGAATCGGTAGAGAATGAATCCAAAGCTGCCCTGTCGTGCGTGTGCAGCTCACATTGCAAGCATATCGTTGTATCACTTGATTATTCACTTGTACAAAAATGCATTGACTAGTTGGTAGCACAGCGTGTGCCCACACAGCCTTTTTTCTGATCTCCCACATGCACATTTTGCAGGCAACCCACTTTTGCACTAACTGCTGTGCACCCCTGAACGTGTTTGCGATCAGCTCGGGCTCAACCTGCTGCTCTGAGTGTGGCTGGGACAACATCAGAGATGAGGAGCTGCTCAATCCTCGCGCAGCCGTGGAATGGGCAGCACTGTTACAGCAGCAGCAGCAGCAGCAGCAGCAGCAGCAGCAGCAGGAGCAGCACCAGCAGCAACACCAACAACAACAGCAGCAGCAGCAGCAGCAGCAGCAGCAGCAGCAGGCAGGAAGCTTGCATCCAGGCGTGGCTGTCATATTTGATGAACGGATGCTGCTTCACAGGGCTTCATTGGCCCCCTACCCTGAAAGGTACTTTCTTAAAAGGCGGCAAGAAGTCCTGCCTGTCCATCCCAAAGTCCAACTCCTCTCCTGTTTGTTCAAATGCATGCATCAGCATGGGAATTTGAATCTGGGAATTTCCTACACAAGTGGTCTGCACCACCTTTATGATCTGTGCGTGTGTCGTTTGCCTGCACAAACCACACAGTCCTGCACATGTAATTTAAAGTTTCGCACTTGAAATTGTATTTTGCACAATTCCTAACATGCAGGCTGTGTTTGTGAAACTTGTGCGATATTTCTTGCACAGGCACAATACAAAAGTAGGGTTGGCCAGAACCATATATGACATTTCCGTATACGGTATTATACCGTATATATACCGTATATATACGGTATAAACGTATACAAACTGTATACACCGTATATATGGAAATACGGATATCCTCAGAATTAATTCATAGTGGGGTCATTCTGCAGCTCTTGAAGAGCTGAGCTCGCGTACCCAATATAGATTTACCAAAAAATGAAAGGTTGGGGAGCTACGCTGGCTCAAAGACGTTCAAAACTGTACAAC